>Ga0213865_10003146_pt1 | contig 10212 bp, 7 predicted proteins | sample PICome_6_FD_160100 | JGI IMG/M metagenome (GOLD analysis project Ga0213865, IMG submission 160100) | Coastal seawater microbial communities near Pivers Island, North Carolina, United States - PICO282 | ecosystem: Environmental > Aquatic > Marine > Coastal | place: USA: North Carolina | collected... | reverse complement strand
TTGGATTTTTATTTGCAGGAACGGCTCGTAAAGCCTCCCAAATTTGAGTATGACCATCTCCTGTAGTTTTTACTCTATCGTCCGCGCTGTATGTGTTTGTATTTGACCAAGTAGCAATACTAGAAATGCTTCTAGTAATTAGCTCATCTTTTTCGTTAAAGAATCTTCCATTACCACTTAAAGGCCAGTTACACCCGCCTTCATTATTTAAAGTGCCTCCTTGATACCTCCAAACACAGTATCTACCAATTACTACTCGACCCGGAACTTTTACGCCTTCAACATCAATAGGGCTTGCAAGCTCAAACTCCACCATTATACTGTCTTCTGATGCTACTCTGTCAATAATGTATGTTTGACTAGGAAACTCGACAGGTGCAGAACTCGGATTTGAGTCTCCTGAATTATACACATTTGAAAGCAGCGTTCGCCTGTAATCAATCCGAGTATTTAATAAGTTTTCATTTTTATATAACCCTTCATCTACTAATATAGAATAAAGAGTTTCTTCATCATTTGTTCCGTCTTCATCATTTGAAATTGAACGAGTAAGAGTAGGAATATTAGCTACTCTTAAAGAAGGCCGAGGACTTGCACCCGCTCCATTTATTTCGACCCCATCTATAGATATAGGCAATGCAAAGTACTCTTTCAAAAGATATGTATTTGTACTACTGTCTATTGTTTTTTCAGGAAAGTAAACATTATTTGTTCCATCATCAAGCCCATTAAATAAATACACTTTTGCACCGCTCGGCAGAGTTACATCAAATAACTCTACGTAGGCGTCATCAATTTCTTGAAGTTGTACTGTATCAATTAAATCTGTCATGATTAAGGCTCGTAAACTCTTCTCAATTCGCAACTTAAGCTGTGATTAGTTGCTTGTCCATAACTTATACTATAGTCGTCAACTACTACTTTAATTGTGCTTGTGGTAAGATTTCCACTGCTAAACGTATCTGTAATTACAAAGTTAAAACTTTTACCTGCGCTATCATCTAAAAATGCAGCAATAAGATTTATATCTGCGGCGTCTCTGTTTTTAAAAGATATACTAAATTGGTCTTGTTTTGTATTAATACCGTCAAGTACTCTTTGCTCATACCCATCTCCAAACTTTGCAGTAAGAACATTATGTTTAGATTTTCTTGAAAGCCCTCGATCTGCTACAGCTTCAAAGGCCGCGGCATTGGATATACCTTTTAAAGAGTTTACTTTGCTTGCAGGTATTGTAAAACTAAACGTTGCCATTATGCTGCTCCATGTTTGTTGAGGATTCCACCTGCTCGCTTCTGGTTATGAAGTTCTTTCTGTACGGCGGCGGCAATAACTTGTCCGAGATTTTCACCCATTGCTCCGTTTGAAGAAGATTGTACTTGACCGTCAGTAGAAACATTTACAGTAACATTGTTGTTTTGCATTCCTCCGTTGCCCTTCATTTGTACAGGAATGGAATTGCCGTTTGGAAGAGGAACTACAGCTTCTCGACCGTGTAGCATTGCAAGGTGGCCTGAATTTGGGCCATCTGCGATACCGCCTGTAGCGTACCCAGCAACTTTAGAACCATTGTTCATGATTCCTCCGTTCCTAAACCCGAATAAACTCATAGCTCCGCCAAGTATAGGGCCAATGCCTGGTATCATACTTAAAAGTCCACCAATTCCACTTCCCAAGCTACTAAATATACTTCCTACCCCGCTGCCTAAGCTACTAAATATACTGCCAAAACTACCTAAAAGATTTTGGAACATTCCTCCAAAGTTACTAAAAATGTCTCCAATTCCTTTTAAGAAAGGACTGTCTGCACTAAAAAATCTTCCTAGACTATCAGTAAAATTTGTAAAAATACCTTTGATCTTATTAACTAATCCTCCGACTTTTACACCTTCAGTAATACTTCCAACGCCTGCAGTATACAAGTTTCCTGCTTCTGCACCCGTGACGTCTTTTCCAATTATTAACTTATCTCCAATTTTTCCAAGACCTGTGCCTGCTTCTGTTAGTGTAACTATATCTTCCGTGGTTCCTACTATGTACTCTCGGAAAGTATCAAAAAAACTTTTTGTTGCTGCGTTAGTAGCTACTGCCCCAGGATGGTTACCTTGATTTATAGGGTGTGAACTAACATCGCCAAAAACAGCTCCAGTAACAGTTCCATCAGGGAGTTTGCCGGGCTCTCCTGTAGGAGCAGGAGTACGCATTCTTGCAATCATCTCTGCTATAGCAATCGGATCTATAGCATTATCATCACAACAACACACCTTGAGTTGAGTGCTTAAAGCGGTACTAATTGCAGTACCCATTTGTGTTGCTCCAGTACTAAAAGTTGTTCCTAACGTAGAGGCTGCAGTATTCGCTCCTGTAGCGTGAGCCCTTGCAATTTTTTGTGCTTGATTAGCTGTACCAAGCCCAAGAGCATTTAGTAAAGGGTCTACAAGCAATTTTTGAGTAACTGCTTTTTGTATTGCTTGTAAAAGATTATCTCCTATATCTTTAAGTTTTTCAGACAGATCCATCGTTTTATCAGATAAAGAATCAAAAATTGCATTTACAGAGTCATTTAAAGCAGTTTCAAAAGAGTCTGCTGCTGTTTTCATTACTTGTCGTATTGGTTGAAGAGCTTTAACGACTCTTTGGGCAGAGCGCACCCCTTTATTTAAGTTAAACAAAGAAGCCTCTCTAGTAGCTGCGGCCATCTCTATTGCTGCGTTTTTAGCTCCTTTATAATTAACTCCCGCTAATCTTGCTGCCATTTCTGCGGCTTTTTGGGCTTGCGCGCCTTTATCTTGCGCTTCTAAATCTAATGCAAGTTTTTGCATTTCAAGCATAGTCTGAACACGCTTTGCATCAAGTAAAGTATACTCTAAATCTATAGACTGTAGCTTTGTTTGATATTCTTGTTCAATTTGCGCAGCACGAAGAGCATACGTTTCTGTCTCTAGTCTTAGGGTTTCTTCTGCTACGAAGCGTTCTTTGTCAAAGAAAGGGTTTGCAACTTCCGCATCCGCTGCTGCTTCATTAATACTCTCTTTAGCTATTTTCATTTTAGTATCTAAAATTTGTCTTCTTAAAGATACTTCTTTTTCAAGAGCTTGATTAATTACTTTTTGTGCGCTTGCTATTTTTGTGTCGTCTCTCAGAGTTTCTTGTCTTTCTAAAATTGTATTTTGTTGTACTAAAGTTAAAAGCTGTTCTTCAGCTAATTTTCTTTTTGCTTCTTCGCGCCCTACTGTAGCGTCTAAAAGGTCAAGTTGTCTTTGAATTTCAGGAGTAATACTGCGACCCTCAGAAGTATAGTAAGCAAATAGCCGGTTTCTTTCTTCCTGAGCTTTATTCCCTGCTAGTTCTGCTGCTCCAATTTTATCTGACTGCTGCAAAAGCTTTCCACGAGTTTGACTCATAGTCGCATAGTTTCTTATAGAAGCTGTTTGCTGAGATATTGTAAGCTGCTTGTACTTTGATTCGTGCTTTGCGATTTCTTCTCCGAGCATTGCCTGATCATTTAATAGTTCTAATCTTTTCTTTTCTGCGGGTGTAAAACTAGGGTCGTCTCTTGTAGCGGCAATATCGCTCATCAGTTTTATTTGAGCAGTTGCTGCATCTCGCAAAAGGTCTCCTTGAGTAGATCCTTTCATTTTACCTTCAACTTGAGCCATCGCTTGAGATACGGCTTTAGCACCTTCTTCAAGACTTTTTAAGTTTCCGAACAGGCGCTGTGCTTCTTCTGCGGCGCTACCCATATTTTTTTCAAAGTTCGCTGCTTCTTCTGCTGATACTTCTGATCCATCTGCTATTCTCTGACCAATATCTAACAGATTACTAAACTCAGTAAATACTTTATACCCCGAAACTCCCATTTTCTGGGTTTGTTCTTCAAAAGCTTCTAAAGATCCTATAGACCTTCTTAAATTTTCTCGTGCAGCTACAGAACTTTCACTTAGCTGGGTAGTAGGAAGTCTGCTCTCATCAAGAAGTCCAAGTTTGTTCAAGAATTTACCAGTAGCTATTGTTAAATTAGCCACTTGCTTTACACCAAACTTAACAGAGTTTGTAAAAATTTCAGTGCCAAAAGCAGCGTCCGCTATATTTGCAGCTGCACTGACAAAGGGAATATTAGTTGCGGTTGTATCAACAAATTGGTTGTAAAGTTTAGTGCTTTCATTTAGTCTAGTTTGTTCTGCACGTAACTTAAACAAATCTTCAGTAAAAACTTTCATATTCTTCGGATCAAAAGTTGTTGCTAACATACTTGCTAGAGAAGCCGCTGAATTTAACAAAACATCCGTATTGCCTTTAGCAAACTCAAAATTTACTTGTTGAACTACTTGAAAGTTTTTATATTCGTCTACTAAGCCTTTTAAGCGCTCACGAGCCATTTCAGTAGCTCGAGCTTGTTCCGCGAGCCTTTTTTCGTCTTCTGTTTGGACAAAAGGCTCTTTGAATAGCTCTTTCAACGTTTGAAAAGCAAAAACTGCAATACCTATAAACCCTGCTGCTCTTATGAAAAAGTTAAACGCTCTTGTTATTTTTGCTATACCTGATTGAATAAATGCCGTGGTTGAGGCCCAGATTCCTTGTATTTTAAGATTTGCTTTTTGCCAGGTGCTAACAGTGCCTTCAATGGCAGTATCCATCTGATCTAATGTAGTAGTAAAGCTTGCTAATACTGCTCTATCTCTTCCCGCAAAAATACCTGTAGTTATTGATCCATGTTCGCGTAATTGAGCTTCTGCCGCTTTAAGTGCTTTTCTAAGATTTGCTTTATCTACTCCATAAAGTTTTCCGCCTTTTGCTAAACTTTTTAGAATTTTGCTCGAGCTTCCTGCAGTTACTTCTGTTTCAGCTAGTTTCATTAGCTCTTTTTGCCGGTCTTTTAGAACATTTTTATTTTTTAATTGTTGAGTTTCTACTTTTTCAATAGCTTTAATTTGACGTTTAGCAGAGTCTTCTGCATTATCTGCAATATCTTTAAGACTGAATCCCATTGCAGACAGCGGGCCTGATAATAGAAGACCAAACGCCGCTGCAGCAAGAGCAGGGGTCTTAGTTAATACAGCTGCCATAGGGCCCGCTAAAGTACTAACTACTTCTTTTATACTATTAGTTACATTATCGAATGCTATACCTAGCTGTGAAAACTGGTTTGGGGCTCTTCCTGTAATTTCTAGTATTCTACTGTATTTTTCTTCTGCTTGAGTTAAAACATCATTCGCAACGGCTTGGCTTTTTTCAAACTGAGTCAGCTGGTTAACATTTTTCCCAATACTATCTGCATAAAGTTGAGTGGCATCTTTTAATCGTAGTATAATACCTAATTCATCCAACAATTCTGGTTCTGCTTTTGTAACACCTCGGATAAGTCTGTTAAAAGAATCAGTTACATCTCTACCTAAAATTTGACTCGCATCTGCTGCTGCAGAGCCCAAACGAGTAAGTTGGTTTGCACTAAGTCCGGCAGCAACACCAATAGCGCCTGCTTGTGCGGCATCTTGAAAGGTAATTTGAGCATTAGTAGCATTTTGAATATCTTTAGTCAGAGTTCGCATAGCTATACCCGTTGCTGCTGCATACGATTCTTGACCTGTTTTTAGAGCTTGTAAATCTCCTGCTCTTTTTAAGAATTGAAATCCTGCACTAATTGCAAATAGCTGTGCGGCTAAAGAAGCATAGACCCCTACAAATCCGCCCATTCCAGCAGAAAATTTAGAAAAGTTTTTAGATGCGTTTGCAGACTGCTCACCAACACCTTTTAACCCTTTTTGAAACTTTTCTCCCGATTTTGTAGTTTTTTGTTGCGCATCGTCAAGTCCGTCTAACTGTCCACGCAATTTTTTAGCATCGACAGTAGCTTTTGTCATCTTGCCGTTGACTTCAATATCTATTTGAATCTTTTTTGCCATTAGCCTTGAATATTATGGGCGAGATTTTTTCCGCCGCTTTTAGCTTTACGCTCATCTGCTTTACGCTTTTCTTCCGACTTTTTAGCACGGAAGGAAATTAATTCATGCTCATATATTTTCATTAAATATACTATTTCTTTTGGATTTTCTACTTGGTGAAGATTAAAAAAGTATTCTAACCCGTGCCAATGTTTGCCCATATATGTTCCGCTCATTCCTTCCCAGTAGTCTGGTAGTAAGCTAAACATAAAAAATGCCACTTGAACCTCCTCTGGAAAATCAGACGGCTCGAGCGGCATTTTGGTAGGGTCGGGTTCTTGACCTAGTTGTTCACATAAAAGTAGATACTTGTCTACGTCTACGCTAGATTCTGACTCTTTTATGTAACGCGCTAGAAGAGTGCGTATTTCTTCTAGCTGCTCACTGTAAAATTTTCTAAATCACCAACTGTGTCAGTGACCCAAGAGTCAAATGTTGCAGAATTTCTCATAAGAAGCTCTGCGTTTTCCTGAGTATAAGGAAGCTCATCTTCAGGGTCATAGGCCGAGACATCTACCAAAAGAAGCTCTTCTAGGTATGAAAACTTCAAGCCAGACCATGTTTTAATTACACCTCTGCAGTATTCTACGAGAAACTTTTCTTCATCTAATACTTCTTCGGGTTGTCGAGTTCGCTTATCAAATTTAGTTGTTACACACTTTTTGCGTAATTTTAATAATTCTTCCCTACCTAAGTAACACAGGCTAACTTTCATACCTGAGTATCCTGGAAAGTCGATAGAAACTGTTTTACTGGGAGTCATAAGACTCGCTAAAGAAATGGGTGAATCAGTCATTTTGTATCCTTATAAGAATGTAAATTTATATTCTGTAATTATAGGGGAAAGGAGGTGAGATGTCAAGAGTTATTTTTTACAGGAGTAAAGAAAAAGGGGCCGTAGCCCCTTAAAGTATAATTATTGTTATTAGTCTGGAAGAACTCCCGCGTACTTAACAGTAACTTCATTTGTTCCGGCGATTGTAGAAGGCAGAGCCTGGAATGTGGTTTCTAAAGAAATTACATCCTCTACAGTATGTGCTGGAATTTCAAGGTGAGCTGTTGGGAAGTTAAATTGGTAAACAGGAACACTTGAAGAAGTGCTTACGCCTCCTAACTTAAATGTAACATCAAAAGAGTTTACAACTTTTGTTCTTGCTGCTGCAGATGTTAAATCGTTGAAGAAATCAGTTGATGTACCTGTATTAGTCCCTGAGTCAAGACCTAGATAACAGTTAAATGAACCACTTACTGATCGAGCACCTGTAACGTGACCAATTGGAAGGTTTACAGTACCAAGTGTTTCTGGAGTAAGGAATGAAATATTATTTGAAATAGTAATATTTCCGCCTGTAAGAGTTAGTGTATAAACACCACTACCAGAGCCTGGGAATGTAGTTGTATCGCCCGCAGTAATTGAAAGCTGTGTTAAACGATTACGAATATAATTGTTTGTAGAGTTAATAGCTTCAAACACTGTACGAGTAGGCTTACTATCTTCTGTAAGAGTTTTACCGAAACCAGACCATGCAATTGTAGCAATTCCATCCACATCAAAATCAACTGATGCTTCATTTACTACTGCTTCTGTTAGCTTGTAAACAACAGGGTTGGCTCCCCCATCATCAAGAGAGAAGTAAATATTACAGGTACCAAGAGTTGCTTTATTTGAGTTTGCAAAAGAAAGCTCGCTTAGCCCCGTACTTGCAGTAGTATTGGGAGAAGCAGTAGAACTAAAAGTTAGTCCTGTAAGAGCGCTTGCTGTAGATCCATCAGGCGCTGTATAAGTTGCAGCACCTGCCATCAAAGCCCACAAAACTTCTTCTACTGCGTGATGTCTGTCCGTACCGTCTTTTTCTGCATTACCTGCAGTATCTGATCCTTCTGAAAGGAAGGGACGAGCATAAGTACTAAAAGACCACTCAACAGGAGCCAAGGAGTCATTAAATACTCTTCGTCCACGCTTACTCGAGCCTGCAGTATCTTCCATCTCTGAAAGAGTAACTTCGGTTGAGTTATTTGCTTGCGAGAAGCTAAAGCCATCTAGTACAGGAATTTCCCATACACTAGACCCGATCTCGATATACATTTTACTGTCTCTACTGAAATATAAAGTATCGACTGCCATAGTTTATCTCCTATGTAACTTGAAAAGACTTGGACGTGAACATTTGTTCGTGCCAGTATTTTCTAATAACGAACCTCTATCTCGATTTCACCGACGCCTAAAGGATCGAGTACACCTTCATCAGTTACGATACTGATAATGGTAATTTGCTGAGTATTATACTCATTATTCATTGCATCATAATATTTAAGTCTTGAATTATCTTCAACAACCGTTTCTATGTCTTCCATTAAAAGATTTAATGCTTCTGTTGCATCTGTATCATCTGATACATAACAACGAATTGTAATACTTAAAAACCGGTCTTTATAACCTCCGGCTTGGTAATCTCGACTTTCTGTTCCTGCATTTAAGTGTATTGCAGGAAAATCTTGTACTTCGTCCCAAAACTTTAATCGTGTTTCAACGTTATTTGCTACATCTGTTAAGAAAGCTCCAGAACCATCAATATCTTTTAACTTTGTTGCAAGAGCATTAAGTATGTTAGAGCGTCTTGAAGTGTAATTTCTGTTATTTGTCATTTACACTCTCCTAGTATAAAAACGTCCAATAGCAAATTCAGCAGCAACTTCTCTTATTGATTTATTAATCAAATTCCGTGGGTCATACTCCGGACTTCCTTGCTGGTACCCCGACTCAAAAGTTTGATAAGGATTCTTTTGATAAGTATACCCTACACTTGGAAACCCTTGAGCTGTTTTAGTAATGTCTGTTACTCTTACTGAATTTGCAAACCTTCCTGTTTGATTACTCAATGCAGGAGGCCCCATATTATTTACAATTGCATCCGGTAGCTTTTGATTAAACATAACTACCAATTTTAACATATCCGAAGCGCCTGTATCAGAACGCTTTTGAGTTTTTCTTTTTTGTACAACTCTTTTTCTGCCTGTAGCAGCTATACCTCCTGCCGCAGGTGTTTTACGCACAGGGCCTTTTTTTAAAGTATTTGACCTTTTCTTTGGCTTCTCTACTTTAAACGGTGTTACTTTTACGCCTTTCTTTTTTAAAGGTTTAAGTAATTGTTCATTGATTAGATGTTTTGCAGCTCTTTCATCAAAAGGCTGACTACTTTGACCAGAGCCTAAATCAATTCTTCTATTATTTAACTCATCAGCCAATCTTCTTTCTAGCTCAGGTCTTAAATTACTCCAGTCATTTGAATCTTCGCCTGGCTTATTGATTAATGTTTGTCCAAGTTTTCCTACAACACTGATATTTCTGTTAGAGTAGGAGTCATCAATACTCCAATTAAATTCTACCTCATCTAACATTTGCATAATTACATCAAGCGCTGCTTTCTCTGCTGCAGTATCCGGCTCTAAAGTTAAATTGTCTTTTAAGTCTTCTAGTATTTGAACCCCTACAGTTTTTCCTACGTGCAAAAATTGAGTACGCCTAGTAAAACTTTTTCGCTCCCGACCTTTAATTATATTTTTAAATAATGTATCGCCCGCACTACTTGTTAAACCTTCTAATATTGTATCTTTAGCTTTAAACGCATGATTTCTGGGCTGTAAAATAGTTATAACGTTTCCTGTAAGTTTTGCTTTATACTCTGTTTCGGATACTTTTTTGTTATATGTATTTACAAATTGATTAAAAATTATTTCAGCAATTTTTGATGCTTCTTGTCTTAGTCTTGTAGCTGTAGGGCTACTTCCCTCTAAAACATTTTGAGCTGCCTCTCCTCGAGTTACTCCTTGTGCTCCGGAAGCTACTAATCGCTTTCGCTCTGTAGTAACCGATTTAGACATTCTAATTGCTACATAATTGTAAGAAATTATGCTTTCAATATCTGCTTTTGTAATCTCAATATAGTGCAGTCCTGCTCTATCAATATTTTCTCTTGCTTTTTTATTGATATGATTCTTTCTTGCCCTTTCGTAGGTCTCTTCAAGAAGTTTATCAATAAGAGTACTAGCCATTAAAAGTTTTTATACATATCAAGCACTCGCTTAATATGGTCTGGGAACGCAACGCTATCTCGTACACTTGATGTACTTTGATTCTGTATGCTCGCTCCGCCAAGAGTTCTTCGTTCTTTGTGCTCGTCTTTCAAGTAGTATGTAACTAAATCTACTACTGCAAGTTTTAAGTCTGACGGACACGCAGAATATCCTGCCGTGTACGTGACTTTTACTG
>Ga0213865_10003143_pt1 | contig 10224 bp, 10 predicted proteins | sample PICome_6_FD_160100 | JGI IMG/M metagenome (GOLD analysis project Ga0213865, IMG submission 160100) | Coastal seawater microbial communities near Pivers Island, North Carolina, United States - PICO282 | ecosystem: Environmental > Aquatic > Marine > Coastal | place: USA: North Carolina... | reverse complement strand
ATAACCATGACCTTTGGTGTCTTACCACCAGCTCTCTTAACTTCTTGCATTTTACCAGTTAATGTCGTAACTGATGTTCTAAATTCTTGAACAGTATTAATTGGCTGATAGTTTACTTTAGTGACATCAATGCCAAACTTTTCCATTTGATCTTTGTCTACTGCAGCCTCTGAATCATAATAGATCACACTGTAACCCATATCAATTGCTCTCTTAACTGAGTTTAGAACCAAGAACGTTTTACCTGTTCCTGATGGCCCTGCGATTGAACATGTTCTACTATTTGGCCAACCACCAAAAAGAGAACCCGAAACGCATGCATTTAAGTGATAATTACCTGTGTCAATCCACTCCGTAACTTCACTAAAAGTAGAATCTGCCATAACCGAACCCATTGGATTCAATTCTGCAAGCTCTTTATTAATGTCGTCAAAACTAAAATCTTTCTTTGCCATATCTTTGAATATATTTTTATTATAGGTTATACTACCTATTTTTAGATTGTTTCTTAAACTAGAAAGCCGACTTAATTGTCGGCTTCTAACTCGTCAAGTTTGTTTAGGACTTGGTCCTCATCTGGAAACTCTTCTTTTTCTTGAGCTCTGAGTGCCTTTAAATCTTCAAGTAGCTTAGTAGACTCTTCGCCCAAATTAGTTACTTGCATTTGAATATCTGTCAATCTATTTAAGATTCTTTGATACTCTAACACATACTCTCTTTGTCTCTCTGTTAATTGAACTTCCATTAGAGTTGCCCTATATTGTTAAATGAATTTAGTTCCTCTTCTGTCCAGATCTTAAGTTGATTTGGATCACGAGTTTCTACTTCATTAATTAGGTTCCAGCCAAGTTCTCTGACTTTTGCGCCGAGTTCTAAATCGTTTGGATACTGTCGTACCAAGTCGATGATAGTTTGTTGTAAATTTTCCATATTGTTTAAAATAATGCCGAAGCGTAAATAAGATTTGTGTCGAGTGTTTGTAGTCCAATTGCTGTTAAAACTCTATTTAGTGGATCGATCATTGATTTTTCAAATTGAGTATCATAGTCAATCTCAGGTGCAATCTCATAAGGATGCTCTCCAGGAATGTAAGCAAATGATTCACTAATCGCTGATTTACAATGATAGATCTTTAGCTTTTCTCCGTTACCAATCAATTTATATTTGTTCTTATATTTTTGATTGTTGTTAAGAACATAGTTATAATAACCTGCAGCTTTTACGTTAGCTGGACATTTTAGACCAACTTGAAATTCAATCTGATCATCAACAATATATTTTTCAATATTATTGGTTCTACGATTAAATGTAATGTCGTCAATGTCTGCCATCTTAAACTCTTTTTTAGTCTCTTTCATAAAAGAAACCAAATTTTGAAGATCTTCTGCAGTTGGAGTAACTCTGCTCTTAAATATAATTTTAAGAGCTTCAACTAGTTTTGTTCTTACAAAAGACGGCGTTGAAGACTGAATCGTGTCAAAGCCAATCGTCTTAATCTTCTTTAAAGAAGGATGACGGTCAGTCGTTTCAAGCTTATCGTCCCATGCAATGTTTTGAATGTATTTCTTTTTACTCATCCAAATACCATTGTATGCAAGCGATTCGAGTTCAAAAACTAAGAAGTTATCTGTGTTTCTGTTCTCAGCATATTTTTCCATGCACTTGACAATATAGTCATTTAGTCTATATGCATAGAGAGCTAAGATGAACACATCAATTTCCATCTTCTTAGACTCATCTTCCCAAATAATAGATTCATAAAGATCTTGGAACTGCACATAACAAGAGTCAGTGTCAATGTAGATTACTGCAGGCTTTTCAACTTTACCTTTTACTTTGATACCAAAGTGCTGATGAGCTGCAGTGTCTTTGTGCCAAAATTCTTGAACGTATTTATTAAGAATAGTCTCTGAATAGAGAATTGCATTTTTGCCCTGTTTTGTAATTGACTCAGCAATGTCAATATTGAAGAAGTGGAACCACTTGTTACCAAATGCTCCGTAGATAGAGTTAAGAGTCAATTTAACTGCCTGCTCGTAAGCCGTATATTTGGCAGAGAGCTGCTTGTAGTGATCTACAAGCAGCTTCGCCTCATCATCAGTCAATTGATCTACTGGTTTATTTTCTAGTTCCTCAATCGTCATACTTAGGCTGTTTGACAAGTTGAAACTGTTAATAGAGTATCAGAGTCGTTTGATTGGAATACAACCTTTGATCCTGAAACAAATACAGTTTGTTCATCTTTGTCAAGCAAGTTTAAGTACTTTTTGTATACAGTGACCTCACCGTTACCGCTAGTATCTGGAGTTACTACTACGCTAAATGACTTACCACTAACGTTTACGCCAGCAACATCAGATTTGATGCTAAATGTTTCATCTTTATCAAGAGAGAACAAGTTCTTAACTTTACCGATCATGTGAGTATCAAAGCTAAAGTCAAAGTCATTGTTTTCACGTGCAAAGATAGCATCAATTTGATCTTGTGAAAGATCTTTAAAACCAAGTGATGGCTCTGAACATGAAAGTGTAATTTCAAGTTCATCGTTAAAGATACGCAATGTAGATGCTACAAGCTCGTTATCATTTTCGATAAACTCAAGTTCACCTTGAATTGCATCATGATCAAAGTGCTTAATAGCTTCAATAACTTTGCTACCTTCAAAGAAAGCAATCTTCATCTCTTTATCTGTATCAGGCCATTCTGACACTTGGAAGATGTTATTAACTGGTACTGAGTGGTGCTTTACAGCATCTCTCTGTGGGAGATAGACAGTAGATTTAATCTGTCCATTGGCGATCTTCATGTAAATGAAGGAGTCGATAAGTTTAACACGGTTGATAAACTCTGTCAATGCGTGTTGGTCGATACGATCAATTGTTAACTTCATAAAAATTGTTTTTTGATAATGTTTAATTATTGTACGATCTACTTAGAAAAGGTTTCATAAAAAGTGAGGCCGGATAGTAGCGAACTTCCGGCCTCTTCCGTGAACTACCACGGTCCTAAGACGAGGTCTTCAAACCTCACCTTTTATCTTATCCATCACAACTGATACAATCGGGATTTGTAGCTTGTGCTGCGATGTCTCCTCTAAGTACAGACTCTGTTCTCATGTAATAGAGGGTTTTGATTCCTTGGCGATATGCCTCTAAGTGAACCTGATTAATAAATTTAGGTTCAGCTTCTTTTGGAAATGCTAAGTTAAGTGAAACTGCTTGATCAACATATTGTTGTCTTACACCAGCTTGTTTTACTAGTTCAAGTTGATTAATCTCCTTAAACGTTCTAAATACATCTTTAAGTGGAATATAGTCAGCTTGTTCTAGTTTAGGTAGTTTTTCTAATTGCTTTGCAGTAAGCGGCTTTTGAATACCTGCAGTACCTTCAACATCTGCGAACCCTGCCACAAAATAATCATCAATCCATGGTAAGCCAAAAACGGAACCACCATCTTCCAAAATCTTGTCCCAAGTGGACTTAGTGTTTTTTCCAATTGTCTCTAATACTTTTTCTAGTGTTGGGTTTTTACGAATAAAAGTACCCTTTGAAGTTTGCTCTGTAAATACGTTTGCTGCCCAAGGTTCAATACCTGGAGAAACGTTACCACTCAATTTAGAATTAGTTACAGTTGGTGCAATAGCTCTTAAGTGAGTGTTACGCATGCCCGTTCCAACGCACCATAGTGGTTCGCCCATTTCTTGAGCCATGTCTCTTGATGCTCTTTCGCTTTCAATCTTTAATTGTGAGAAGATCTTACGCGTTTCAAACTGAGCAGTCAATGATTCAAATGGAATGTTCTTTTCTTGAAGATATGTGTGCCATCCAAGAACACCAAGCCCAAGAGCACGACCTTTTTCTGCTGATCTGATAGAGTTTTCAAACCCTCTCATGAATTTAGCCTTTTGAATAAACTCTTCGAGAACGCCATCTAAGAACCACGTTGCAGTGTAAATAAGGTCAGTGTCTTTCCATTCGTTATATTTTGCCAAGTTTACAGATGACAAACAACATACGAATGAGTGAGATTCATCAGTGTGCAATGTAATCTCTGAACAAATGTTAGTCATATAGACTTTAAGTCCATTTTGCTTATAAGCGTCTGGGTTTTGACGATTAACATTGCCTTTAAACATAATGTATGGCTCACCAGTTGCTCTACGCTTTCTAAGTACTGCAGCCCAACGTTTTCTAGCCTCTTTATCGCCAGCTTCTACTTTTTGCATAAAGCCATCTGGCACTACAACGCATTGGTGTAAGTTTAATGATTGACGATTAACATCACCCTTAGGTTCTCTAATCTCTAACCATTCCCAGAAATCATCATGTTCAATATCAATATTAACGGACGCAGCTCCACGTCTGACAGACCCTTGGTTAGTTGCAAGTATTGTAGAGTCGTAAATTTTACAGAATGGTACGACACCGTCGCTTGTTCCGTTACCTGTGATTTTTGCACCAGCTGGTCTAATTTGATTAATGCCAATACCTACACCGCCACCATGTTTAGCTAATAGCATCATCTCTAAGTTTTTTGCACCAATATCATGGATAGAATCCGCAACATCGATACCAAAACAAGAAATTGGTAAACCTCTTTCAAGGCCAGTATTTGACAAGACTGGCGAAGCTAAGTTCAACCAACCCTTCCATATATAATCAAAAAATTTGCTAGCAAGTTCAGGTTTGTTCAATCTTTTTGCAACTGTGGTTGCCACTCTCCAATAAGCATCCTTTGGCGTCTCGTTTTGATAACAATACCCTTTGCTAATTGTTTTTACATAGATCTCAGTGTTGGCCCAAGTTGGAAAGTCTACCCCGAGTTCCCAGCCTAATTCAGCACCGTAATTAATGATTTCCTCTTTATTCATAATATTATTTAACTTACTTAATTAATCAAACAAATCGTCCTCGTCCCAGTTCTCATCTTCACCTGCTTTTGCGTAATCAGTTGGTCTGATGGCAAAGAAGTCGGTGTGAGTGTGACCACCAGTTAAGTGATAGAACCAATCCAATTCACCAGCTTTAGTCTCATCATATTCCATAAATGGACCTTCAGTGTAACCAAGCTCTGCGATCTTTTCATTAGCTCTCTTAATAATAAAGTGCTTAAGATCATCGGATTTCATGTTAGCAAGATCACCTTGCTCAAACATCTTATCAATAAATTTATGCTCCATTTCAACCATTAAACGAGCGGCTTTAAGAACTGCATCCTGAACCTCATCTTTAAGTTCTGGAAACTCTTGACACATGTGACGGAATAATCTACATCCCATTTTTGAGTGTAATGATTCGTCTCTAACTGACCATTTCATTTGCTGACCAATACCTTTAAGAAGGTTTCTCATTTGGAATGAATAGAGTACCGCAAATGACGAGTAAAGTGATACACCTTCTGCAAATGCACTAAAAATAGCCAATGATCTAGCAACTTGCTTTCTGGCTTTAGGATTAGTTAATAAATCTTCGTGAGTCCAATCAGCTTCAGTTGAAGTTAAGTGTTCAAACTTTTCTGCAATTGCAGGTTCATGTAAGAACGCTTTAAAATCTTCAAGACCTAGAGTTTCATTTAGATATGAATATGCCACAGCATGAATAGTCTCTTGTGAACCGAACATCATTGCCATTTGTCTAATCTCATGCTTAGGGAACCAACCAGTTACCATGTTAGTCCAATAATCAGATACAGCACACTCAGTTTGAGCAAAGCCCAAAAGAATATTACCTACAAGATTTTTTTCATGAGGCATTAGGTTTTCGTGCCAATCTTTCACGTCACCTTGCATTGAGATTTCTGTATGGAGCCAAAAGGCTTGAGCTTGTGGAAGCCATCCTTCTTGGTAGTACTCAGGGTACTCAAATGGCTTGTATTCGATTCTTTCTTTAAAAAGTGAAGACATATTTTACTATTATTTTTTTAAGTGTTTACAGACCGGTGTTAAGACCAAAAAAGGTCTATTTTAGGTAGACCCGTTTTAATCCAATTAAGTAAAAATAATAGCAGCGCTGCTTAAGGTTATATATCACGCTACTATTATGATTTTACAAAATTAGCGGCCTAATTTTTTTTCAATTTCATGTGCTTTTTCGTAATATTCATATGATGTTCGTTTATACTGTTTACGCTGTGAGTACAAATCACTCAGAATTTTCTTAAGAATAGAATCTTCTTTTTGGTAAACAACACCATTTTCACAAACAATTACATTTTCGTCTTTACGACGCTCAGCGATTTTGGATTCGGGAACAATTTCAATAAATGCATCTGGCGAAATATTAAATTGACGCATTATAGATGGATATAGTGATGCAAAGTCAAATGCTGAAACACCTGAATAGTAACCTACGATCGGTTGCTTTACAAATGCACCTTCATATTTACCATCCTTTTTTGCATCTTCTTTATTCCATTCGGTGCCAATCTTCTTGTTTTGTTCAATCAACTTTCTAGCAATTAGAGCTTCAGTAACTGCCACGGGAGATGCGGCTTTGTATAGAGGCATTCTAGTAATAGTTGCTAGAGTTAATAGTACTTCCATTGATCTAAGTTTTTGATCAATGTAATAAACTAAGCATGAATCGACAACGTTGTAATAAATATATTTTTGAAAATTGTTCTCGTATAATTCTTGTAGACCACCAGTGTATTTAATCTTGGCGACATCAAGTACAGCACTTGATACAAAATCAAGAGTATTAGACTCTTTTACTGCAACTGAACGATCATACTTATCATACAATTGCATATAGTCAAGAATACCCATGTGTAATGGTCTAGAGTCATTTTTATCAAGTGATCCAGTGATGGCAACATCTGTCAAATCAATTTGCAATCTTTTACATCGATTAACAATGTATTGCCAGTCATAGTTGATGAAATTCCAGCCAGTCATCATTGGGAACTTAGGTAAAAACTTATGTAAGAACGTATACAACATATTGTACTCGTCCTTAAATTTATAATAACTAAATTCCCAATCTTGATCATAGTCTTTGAAGTGATTATTTGTATCATCTTCAATCTTTTTGATCTGTTCGCTACTCATGTCCTCAAGACCTAATACGATTGCCTTTCGTTCAGGTGTAATAATAGAGAATGAGAGAATGCGTGACTTAGCTTCTTCTGGTTTTGGGAAACCATCGACAATCTCTGTCTCAATATCGACAAAGTATGTGCGAGGCATATTGAACTCAAAGATCTCATCTTGATCTTTTTGTGGCAATGAGTCCATGAAATAGAGAAGACTAAACTTATTAAAACTCCTTGAAATAGATCGCTTAATAGGACGACCATCCCAATTTGTAAATCTTTGATCCTTCCATCTATCTGTTTCTTCAGCAACTACCCAATTTTCAAACTTATTTACTGGGTACCTTTTAAACGCTACTTTACCTTCGGTGTCATAGTAGCTGACGATTAATTCCTTATCTGTTTGTTCAATGTCTAATAGCATTCTTTACGTAGCGTTTATATGATTAGTAACCTCTTTCTTGGCGATCGTGATTCTCGGCATTCTTTGCCATGTACAAATTAACCACGTCTTTACTAGTCATACCAATCGCGATGGCAAAGTTCATATAAAAATGAAGACCATCAATCCACTCGTAAAAAAGCTCTAAACGATCCGATTCAGATAGATCAGCAATCGTCATATTCGCTGCTTTAGCGTTATCTTGTTTCCAGTATTTCCAAGCTGCGTTGCCAATGCCATCTTCAATACCGCCAAGTGCATCGAACATTTCATTAAGCTCATCGCTCATTGCATGCTTGTTAACCATCCAAAAATCAGCAATCTCTTTAATAGTCCAACCATCAAAGTTAAAGCCTAAACGCTCTTGTAATTCTTTTTGCTTGTTGAAAATCAAGCCAAAGGTGTCTTGTGCTTCACTGTGATAGTCCTTCACATCAAGATCTGCGCATGTGTTATCTATGTTTGCCATATTAATTCTTTATAATTATCTTATGAATTTGTAATGAGTTGTTTCACGTCCACATCTCTAATTTCTCCCCAAGCTCTTTCTGAGTCAACTTTCTCCTTGAGCATCATATCTTCTGGTTTTGGATCACCTCCAACATTCCAGAACCAAGCTCCAGGATTACCATGACGTTTCATAAATTCCCAAGCCTTTGCATCGTAGTTAAGTGCTGATGGGAACGGGGGAATAAAATCTTTATCAACGTCTTGGTTAAATGGTTTTGGATGAGACCACATGGTAGCTCGACCTCTTTCACCTGCTTTAATATTACGAGCCACTGCAACACCATTAAATGCCGCATCCGGCCATGCAATTTGAAGTGAACGTGAAAGTACTCCTGTTGACATTGCTGACCAAACCTCTTCTGGATAACCGTGTTTCTCTGCAAGATCATACGCAACTTTAACCGCTGCAGCCGTTACCAATTCATGTCTTAGTCCCAATGGAATAAAGAAAGCATTGTTATCTGCTGCCCAATCTGCTGCAATTTTATTTAAGTTTGGCATTGCTGCGATACGTCTAAATTTCATATCCGCCCCACGCTCAATACAAATGGCTTGGTGATCTGAAATCTCTTTTTGACTTGGACTAAAAAGTACCAACTTCTTGTTGTATTTTTGAGCTAAGTAAGCCAATGAGATGCCAGCAAAACCATATCTTGGTTGAACATAAACAAGAGTGTCAGCTTCTGCCTTTTGGACTAAGATGTCACCGAAACGACATTTAGACCCAAAACCCATCATGTCCTCTCTAACTACATTGAACCCATCATGTTCTACGATTTCAGGATCTCCGAATGGATCTTGCCAATCTCCAGCTAAGTCTAACCAAGCTTGACGATTTGGCATCATTAGGTTTAGATCTTGATTTGCTAAACTGGTAGTGTGTTTATTATGTGCCATATTATTTTATAATTTCATGTGGATAGTCTTTGCCCCACAGATGTTGTGTTGTTTTTGCATTCACATGTACCGATTCGTTTGGATGTTTGGCCAAATCAAATTCTGGATCAAAAATCCAACCATATGGAATCCTCTTAGTCGGTGACTTAATACCATGGCTAATTGCAATGTGCTTGTAAAAGAAGCATGTCTTGTCTTCTAAGTTCAGCCACATTTGCTCTTTGATTGGATTAGATGGATGCTCAGCAAGCACTGTCATTTGTCTGATCCATTCTTCAGCATGTTTGTTGTCACATATAAACTCACCGTCTTCACCTATCGAATACTTAACTTTACCGTTAAGGTACTGTCCTCCAAAGATTTGATGCAGTCCATCGAAGTGGCCTGTGCCACCGAATAGCACTGACTCTGGATCTACTAAATCTGGCCATGTCATTGCCAAATAACGAGCAGTGTTCTTACATGGATACAATGGACTTCTAAAACCTTGTTTTTCTTTAAAGTACTTCTCCATAATCTTAGCAAACTCCATCATTGTATATGGACGCTCTAAGTTTTCAAGTACATGATACATGTCTTCAGCCGCCTTCTTTGGTCCCCATAGTAACCAATCTTTTACATTAGTGCCTTTAGGGTAATAGATTTGAAATAGATCGTTGCGTGCATGGCGATGAGCTTTAAATCTCTCTTCAAGTGCAGCTTCGCCTTCATTAACCAACGTAGTCAAAGTTTTCCAATGCTCGTTTGTAAATGAGAAGACGAGAGTGTACCATAATCTCTCTTTGTTATCAGTGATCTTCTTCATAAAATCACAATAAGAGTGTTCGTGCCAATGTAAACGGTGTGAGAAGATTTGATAATCGGTTCTCAACAACTCATCTTCACGAAGATCAAACCCTTGACAAAATTCAAAGAATTTTTCAATACGCTCTTCTTCGGTCCACTCTTTCATCCACGACTCTTTAGGTTTGCCATTCTTAAGTGGCACCTCAACGGTGTATGGATACTTAATGTTGTTAGTTGGAAATTGATCTTCACCTTCTTCATCAAAGAGTGATACTGGTTCCATCTTTTTATAGACTGGAGTTTCACATCTATCTGGTAAGATTAACTCTTCGTCTTGGATTTCGTATTCTTTCATGCGTATAATTCTTTAACTCTTTTTTGGTACTCATCAACTGTCAAACCTGCTTCAGCAATAATCTTATCGTCAGATGGGTGATTAGTCATACCATTAAATGTTTTGACTAGTCCAAGATCTAGCATTGCTTTTTGACGGCCAAATGGGTGATCTGTGATCGAAGATGAATTCCACAAAGTGTCCATATCGATATGAGCATAG
>Ga0213865_10003138_pt1 | contig 10232 bp, 12 predicted proteins | sample PICome_6_FD_160100 | JGI IMG/M metagenome (GOLD analysis project Ga0213865, IMG submission 160100) | Coastal seawater microbial communities near Pivers Island, North Carolina, United States - PICO282 | ecosystem: Environmental > Aquatic > Marine > Coastal | place: USA: North Carolina... | reverse complement strand
AATGAAGATAATGATAAATATGCATTTCCAGACAGTGTCTCAATTTATGACTATCTTGCAAAAATTAAAGAAGATGAAGAAAAAAATACTAGTAAAAATAAAATAGCAGTTGTTAATATCGAAGGGGCTATAATGACTGGCGAAGCAATGTTTGGTGTTGCTGGTTCAGATACCATTGTGGAGAATATTCAATCAGCTACTAAAAATAAATCTGTTAAAGCCCTGGTGTTAAGAGTTAATAGCCCCGGTGGAGATGTTTGGGCAAGTGAATTAATTACTAATGCGCTAAATGAATTTAAAGAGACTGGCAGACCAATTGTTGCATCTATGGGAGATATTGCTGCGTCTGGTGGTGTTTGGGTTACTACTCTATCTGATGAAATATTTGCAGAAAAGGATACTCTTACAGGATCTATTGGTGTTTATGGAATAGTTCCAACTTTAGATGGTATTTATGATTGGGCAGGAATTAAAGTTGATGGTGTAAGCTCTACTAAAGCTGGTGAGTGGGATGAAAGATATGCAATGCCAGAGTATGTAAAGGATAGTATACAAGCTGGAATAGACCACATATATGTAAAATTTGTATCTAAAGTTGCTGATAATAGGAATATGGCTTATGAGGACGTTTTACCAATTGCAGGCGGAAGAATATGGGCAGGACACAAAGCCCAGGAACTTGGCTTGGTAGATAAAATTGGTGGTCTTGATGCGGCTCTAAAATCTGCAGCAGATAAGGCTGGTATAGAAGATTTTGTTGTCAAAAATTATAAGAAACCAATGGATCCATTTGATATTTTTTTAAATGAATTGCTTGAAAACATTAATATAGAAATTGATATCGATCCAAGACTTAAGCTAATTAATTCAAAACTAGAAAAACATCTTAAATTAATTGACCCTGAAAAAAGGAATATATTGATGTATTGCTTTGAATGCGAAGTTAAATAACTTCTTTAATTAAAGAAATCGTAATTTTTCTTTTCATTTCCATTGAGAGCTGATCTAGGCTCTCAAGGATATGAACTAAATTAGAAATGTTTCTTTGAGAGTAAGTCACTAGGTACTTTGCCTCTTTATCACCTAAATTTATTGAAGTTAATTTAGAAATATATTTAAGCGCATTAAATATATCTTTATCATTAATAGGATATAGCTCATAGCTTTGAATTTTTCTTATTCTTGATTCAAGGTCTGGTAATAAAAAATTTAAGGATTTTAGATCTTTTGCAGAGGTAAGAATTAATCTGCTCTCTGAAATAAGGGCTTTGTTAATTAGATTAAAGATTGCTTTTTCCCACTCTATTTTAGAAATTGCCTCCTCAATGCCATCAACACATATTAAATCAAGATTTTCTAAGGAATCAAAAATCTCAATGCCATAATTCATTACCTTTTTGAGAGGGATATATAAAGATGATTTACTCACAGAACTATAAGAATTGCACATTGCTTGAAGAAGAAAAGTTTTACCAGATTCTTTTGTACCATATATAAATAAGTCATCTAAGAAATCGCTATCTTTTAGCAGAGAAAGCAGATGAGAGTTTTCTTGACTGGTGTAGAAGCCCTCTAATGAAGACTTATTAACCTTGTTCCATGGAAAAGTAAGTTGTTTGGGTTTATTCATTATGATACTTATTTATATCTAGCAACCAGTTTCGAGAATATACAATTAAGCTTAATAAGGTGACTATGATAATAAATACATCAAGCACTATTAATGAAAAATTAATTTCAAAAATTTGAAAAAATAATATAACCACAATATAGGCGATTTGAAGACCTGTAGTAATTTTTCCAAGAATATTTGGCAATGGGGTTTCAGACTCCATAAGTGTCATGTGAACTGCAGCGCCTAATAAAATGGCAACATCTCTGCCAATAAAAATAACAAATATATAGAGAGGTATGTATGAATTAAGCCATAAGATAAAAATAGTGCCCGATAAAAGCAACTTATCTGCTATTGGGTCTAAGATAGTTCCAAGGTAAGTTTGCCACTTCATCTTTCTTGCAAGAAAACCATCAAGCGCATCTGTTAAAGATGCAATTAAAAAATAACCCAGACTGATAATAAAATTACCAATAAAGATATTATTTAAAATAGGGTAAACAAGTCCAATTCTTATTATGGATAATAAATTTGGAATAAAAATAAAATACTTGCTCATCTTACAAACCTTAAATTTAAACTATTGTTAGAATTTTCAGCCATAATTTCAAAAAAAGTATTATTTTCAATAGTATTTTTAAATGTATCAATGTCACCCATAACACTAATTTGGTATGAAATAGTATTATTAGTTAAATTAAGTATTTCTATATTTGAGATAGAAATAATTTTAGATAACTTATCTTTTGAAGTCTCATACCCCTCATAAGAATTTATACCTTCTATGGTCACATCAAGCAATAGAGTTTTGGAAGTATCAATAATCAAATTCCTATAAATTGACTGAACCTTAGATTCAACATGATTAGTAAAAGCTTTCTTTATATCTTCTAGATAATTCTCTGCGAGAATATCTTTTTTTATATCACCAGATATGAGCCACTGATTTAAACCCAAATTTGTTAATTTAACATCCACAAATTCATCAAAATCATATTTTGAAATTAGATACTCTTTTGGTGATGATAAAATATTAGTATTAGATATATATCTTTTATCATCTAGATCTAAAATAGGTAATTCTAGGAATAAACCTCTTTCATCTGATATTTTAGCTAAAGTTTCTATTATTGCAGCGTCTATTTCATTGTTTGATTCTTGCGAAACATAGTAAGGCTCATCAGAACCAGACTCTATATTAATTAAAAAAAATATTACAGGTCGCGAATAGCCAACTATAGGAATTGATAGCTCTTTAAACTTATTTATTACTAATTCTTGGTCAAAATTAACTTCTAAATAGCTACTCATATTAATATTCTTAATTGAGTAGCTTTGAATAAAATCTTTTCTAGAAGATCCCGAGTTTATTATTTTCCAGATGTTTGATGGTGATTTAGAGCCACTAATTCTAAAAACTAGTTTATTAAATGATTTATTAATTGAAGACTCTATCTTGCTAGAATTTTCAATAGGCATATAAATAGTAAAAAGTTCTTCAAATTCCTTCCCAAAGGAGTGATTAGAAAAGATAATAAGTATTACTAAAAAATGTTTAATAAAGTTTTTATGCATTTGACTCACATTGAGTATTCTAAATGACAAAAGAAATTATAGAAAATGATCCATATAAGTCAGCTGGTGTTGATATTGATGCTGGGAATGATTTAGTCGACAAAATTAAAAAGGATGTAGCCTCCTCTCACAACAAAAATGTCCTAGGTAACATCGGTGGCTTTGCAGGTATGTATGAGCTAAGCAAAAATTATAATGATCCTGTATTGGTTGCTTGCACAGATGGAGTTGGTACAAAAGTTGCTCTAGCTCAAGAATATAATCAAGTTGATGGTATTGGACAAGACCTTGTAGCAATGTGTGTAAACGATCTTATTGTTTGTGGTGCGAAGCCTCTTTTTTTCTTAGACTACTTTGCCTCATCAAAACTTGAAGTAAATGAGGCATCAAGAATTATTAAAAGCATCGCAGATGCGTGCAAAAATTCTGATTGCGCTCTACTTGGAGGCGAAACTGCTGAAATGCCAGGTCACTATGTTGGTAAAAACTTTGATTTAGCTGGGTTTTCAGTTGGATGTGTTGAAAAAGATAATATTATCACCGGTGATAGTATAGAAGAAGGCAATGTTTTAATTGGTATTGAATCAAGCGGACCTCATTCAAATGGATTCTCTCTCGTCAGAAAAATAATTAAAGAATCGTCCATAAAAGAAAATGATCTGAATAAAATAACTGAGTTAGCTTTGAGGCCAACTCACCTATATCCTAATTTAATTATGCAGTTAATTAATCAATTTAAAATAAATGGGATGGCGCATATTACAGGTGGAGGGTTAACAGAAAATATACCCAGATCATTACCAAAACATTTAGCAGTTGAAATATATTTAGATTCTTGGCAATTACAGGAAATTTTTAGATGGCTACAGGACAATGGAAGTATTACTCAAGGTGATATGTTGAGAATTTTTAATTGCGGCATAGGGATGGTGCTTGTAGTTAATGAAGATATTTCAGAAAATGTAAAATCAGAAATTAAAAACAATGCCTTTGAATGTTTTGATATTGGTAAGGTTATAAAAAAAGATAGTGAATCGGTAATTTATTCATAATCTATGAAAAAAATTGTTGTCTTAATTTCTGGAAGTGGCTCTAATCTTCAGGCCATCATAGACAAGTGCAGGTCAAAATATATTCATGCAAAAATTGTATGTGTAATTTCAAATAATCCTAAAGCCTATGGTCTTGAAAGAGCAAAGTCTGCTGGTATTAAAACTTTTGTTATCAATCACAAAGAATATCAATCAAGAGATTTATTTGATAATGACCTTTATAAAGTTTTAAAAGATCATAATGCTGATTTGATAGTACTAGCTGGTTTTATGAGAATACTGACAGAAAAAATAACAAAAAGTTTCTATGGAAAAATCATAAATATTCATCCATCCTTGCTACCAAAATATCCAGGCCTAAATACTCATCAACAAGTTATAGATAACAAAGATGTGATTCATGGCATAACAATTCACTATGTTTCATCTGAGCTTGATTGTGGTCCAATAATAGCTCAAGGTGAACTTATGACATTAGAAGATGGGATTAATGATTTAATTGAAAGAATTCATACAATTGAGCACGAGCTTTATCCTGAAATTATTAAATACATCTGCGATAATCATATTAATATTTATTCAAATAAAGTTATATTTAAAAATCTATCTATAAAAGGTACTCACATATATAAAAAATATGATATTTAGAAAGCTATTATTAATAATATTCACTATAAATCTAAGCTCTTCAGCTATACCTGAATATAAAGCTAAATATAAATTTGAAAGAGATGACTTTTCTATTATTGGAATTAGAGAGCTAAAAAAATCAAATAATGATGATTTTATTTTTAAATTTAATGCAAATACACTATTGATTGTTTCCATGAATTTTGAATCAATCTTTGAAATAAAAGATTCCAAAATAGTATCTAAAAATTATGAAGTCAAAATAAGACCTAAGTCAGTTGATAGAGATCAAAAAATTTTTTATGACTATGATAATTTTAAAATAAATTCTTCTGGAAGAGACTCCTGGGTGGCGCCTCTTGATAAGACTGCTTTTTTGACAGACCCACTTAATGCCCAAATCCAAATCAGGCTAAATTTGATTAATGGAATGGAAAAGTTTTACGTAAATGTAATTGAGATGGACTCGGGTGAAATCCAAGAAAACTTATATGAATTAGATGGTGAAGAGATTTGCACACTACAAGGAAAAAGCTATGATTGTGTTATCCTCAAAAGATATAGAGAGTCGGATGACAGAATCACCACATACTATTTAATTCCAGAACTTGCATATATGTTTTATAGAGTCATTGATGAAAGTCCGGAAGAGTATCAAAAACTTGAATTAAAAGAGTTATTAAGTTTTGGGTAATGTAACTCCCGTTTGACCCTGATATTTTCCACCTCTATCTTTATAACTTACGCTGCATTCTTCATCAGACTCAAAAAATAGCATTTGAGCTACGCCCTCTCCAGCATAAATTTTTGCAGGTAAATTTGTTGTATTAGAAAATTCAAGAGTAACATGTCCCTCCCATTCTGGTTCCAAAGGAGTAACATTAACAATGATTCCACATCTAGCATAAGTTGATTTTCCAAGACAAACAGTTAAAACATTTCTTGGAATTCTAAAATACTCAACTGTTCTTGCTAATGCAAAAGAATTTGGCGGTATAACACAAATATCTGATTCGATATCAACGAAGCTTTTTTCATCAAAAGATTTAGGGTCTACAATTGCTGAATGAATGTTAGTGAAGACTTTAAATTCATTTGAGCATCTAACATCATAGCCATAGCTAGATACGCCATACGAAATCAACTTTTCACCATCCTTATCAAGTCTTACTTGATTCTCTGAAAAAGGCTCAATCATTGATTGAGTCTTGGACATTTTTGTTATCCATTTATCTGATTTAATCGACATTTAGTTCAGTTCTCCCTTGAATAGCTCTTGCTATTGTATTTCCATCAACATATTCCAATTCACCTCCAATTGGAATTCCGTAAGAAATCCTTGATACTTTAATATCCTTGATATGATCTTTGATATATATGGCAGTTGCATCACCTTCAACAGTTGAACTGGTTGCCAATATAACCTCTTTGATATTTTCAATCTTTATCAGTTTTAAAAAATCGTTTATACCCAAATCATCCGGACTAATTCCTTCAATTGGTGACAATCTGCCTAGCAAAACAAAATATCTTCCCTTAAATCCCCCTGTTGACTCTATTGCTAAGACATCAGAAGGATTTTCAACTACGCAAATACTATTCATGTCTCTACTAGTATCTGAACAAATCTTACAAAGATCATTTGATGTAAGCATTCTGCACCTTGCACACCTTCCAATCTCGTCAATTGCCTTCTCTAAATTTTTAGCTAGAATTCCAGCGCCGTCTTTGTTTTTATCTAATAAATAAAGTGCCATTCTTTGGGCTGATTTTTTTCCCACACCTGGAAGTATCGTTAAAGAATTAATTAAATCATTTAGAAGGTCTTGATGCATGTTAGTTCACTGGCTTAATTGATCCATCTTTAATATTACCATCATACTTATCAAGAAACTTCTGAATTGATGGGTCCGATAAAACATCTTTTTCTGCCTTAAGCTGTCTTTCAGATTCAATTTTCTTTTTATGATTTAATGGAGAATTATTGTTGTCACCATGTTTTATATTAACTGCTATTTCAAAACCGTAATATGCATTCAATACGGTTTGAAATTCTTTAAAAACATTTTCAGGAATATTATTTTCTTCTTCAGGTTGAACAAGTGTAATTAGAGATTCTTCAAATGATAAAAATGAAAGATTTCCAAAATAATTTCTAGCAAAAGGACTTAAAGATAATGAATCAAAGAGTTCTAGCCAGTCACTATTATTTTTTAAATTACATTTATCTTTTGTGTTAACAATTTCAGTTTTTTTACTTTCTAAATCTTTCTCTACAGTCTTGGGAGTATTGATTTTACGCGTTTTTAAATTTTTTTTTTCTGTATCGTTTGGAGTGTTTTTGTTATCAATTTTATGTATAGGATTGAATGCTAACATTCTTAAAATACATACCTCTAATGCCTCTTTAGGGCTGGGGTGAGCATTAAATTTGGAGTATGAGTTAATTGCAATTTCATATAAAAGCTGACAAAACTCCTCATCGATATTGGCTGCTAAATTTTTAATATCTTGATCTGTTGAGTTACATAAAACTTTTTCTAAAGAAGTCTTATGTAAAATTGAAATCAAGCTTTTTAGAATTACATCATATTCTGGAGATAGCTTTTCTATTTCTGATAATGCCTCATATGTACCAAAGCCATCTCCATCAATAATGGCATTAACCATAGTAACTATATAAGAGCTGTCAATTGTTCCAAGCAATTCCTTCACATTATTCGATTTAAGGCTACCACTACCATGAGCAATTGCTTGATCTAATAATGTTAATGCATCTCTTACTGACCCTGAAGCAGCCTCTGAAATTAAATCAACACTCTCCTCGTCGAAGCTAATGCTCTCTAATTTTAAGATTTTTTGTAAATGATTTGATAGAACCGTGCCACCGACCGTTTTTAAATTAAGCTGCAGGCATCTCGATTGAACTGTTTTTGGAAGTTTTTCAGGATTTGTTGTAGCTAAAATAAAAATTACATGTTTTGGTGGTTCTTCAAGATTTTTTAATAACGCATTAAAGCTTTCTGTTGTTAACATATGGGCTTCGTCAAGTAAATATACTTTATATCTTCCATTAGCTGGTGACTGTGGAACTGTTTGAAGCAATTCCTTCATTGCATCTATACCCCTTTGAGATGCGGCATCCTGTTCATAAAAATCCAATGATCTGCCTAACTTAATTTCCTCACAATTAACGCATTCGCTGCATGGGATAGCGACTGGTTTATCTGATGAAGAACAGTTAAGACATTTAGCAAGAATTCTTCCAAGAGTTGTCTTCCCAACACCTCTAGTACCTGAAAATATAAAGGCTTGATGGATTCTATCTTGAAGAATGCTATTAGATAATGCTCGAATTACATGATCTTGACCAACAACCTCCTCGAAGTTTGATGGTCTATATTTTCTGGCTAAAACCTCGTATGACATAGCGATAAATCATAACATGAGCTACATAAAAACTGAGTCAATTTCTTCAAAACTAAAACCTCTATTTTGAAGAAAAGCTTTTTGCTTATTTACTTCTTTGAAATCTATGCCTACACCCTGTTTAAACTTTTTATTAAAAACCTTTAATGCGGCAGCCTTCCACTCACCTTCGGTATCAATTGCTTGCAATGCTATAGCTTCACTAACACCTCTTGAAATTAATTCATACATAATTTTTTTTGGGCCAAAGCCTTTTCTTTTTCTTGCTGCGATATATGATTCTGTATAACGATGATCGTTAACAAGATTTTTATCTACAAGATTTTGTATAACTAGGTCAATAGTTTTAGCGTTATCAAACTTTTTTAGTAGTTTATTTGTTAACTCTTTTTCTGAATGCTCTCTTCTTGACAGAATATCAAGTGCTTTATTATATAAAGTCACATATAAATCATCATTCATTTAATCAAAGGGTACAACTCTAGATTTTCCATTTCTCTTTATAATTCTTACTCTTTGATTTTTGGTATAATTATAACTGCTGATTTCTTGAATTATCGAAATCAATCTTCCCGCATCTGTTTCTATTAAAAGCTCAACTCCATCCTTTTTTGTTAAATTTGAGCCCATTTTAGAACCTATTGCAGAACCAACCAGTCCACCAACTAAAGACGCTATATCTGATTCGGTATCTGAATCTGTAACGTTCTTACCTGCCGCACCACCAATTAAAGCACCTGCAACAGCTCCTGCTTCTCTGTCACCCTCTATGGTTACTTGAGTTATATCTATAATTTTACCTAGCACAACATACTGTTGTTTTTGTGCATCAGCCTTACTAACAACATCAGGGGTATAACTATTATTTACACAACTAACTGTTAAAAATATTAGTGACATAGGAATTATTTTTTTAATCATTTTTAATCTCCTTGAGAGGTTTAAAGAATTCAATTAAATCTTCAGAAATTACATAGAAATTTTTATTTATTGATGATTTATTACTTAGCAACCGAACTTTATATATTTTTTCATTATATTTTGGCTCAACAATTTCAATGACATCTCCCTTGTTTAACCTTTCTAAATCTCGAGAATCTACTATTGAAAAAGTATCCCAATCACCAAATTTTCTTGCATTATAGGTATGGTACGCATCACTAGGCATTAAATATAAAACTTTACTGTTTGTTGGTGATAGTTTTGAGCTTCTAGCTTCTAGCATCCATTCTTCACCAACCTCTACAACATAGTCTGATGAAATAGATGTAATTGAAAAAAGCAGTATTAAAAAAATTTTATAGATCATATTAATTAAGACTCAAAATATAAGAAAAAGTTCAAAAAATAATTATATAAAAAAAAATTGTAGATATCTTGAAAATATAGAATATAGCCATATTTATAGAATAGAGGAGATGCCAATTGGGTCTCCAAATAATAACAAGCATGCCTTCGGGGTGCATTAATTTTAGTCGCTAAAAGGAGGACTATTATGATACTTAATTTTACAGATCCATTTTTTTCAACTCGTGTATTAGGGTTTGAACCATTGTTTGACAGATTACAGAGGCTTTCCGAGTCATCTGACAGATCTTCAAGTTACCCTCCCTATAATATAAGAAAAGATGGCAATCATTTTGCAATTGAAATAGCTGTTGCGGGTCTAACAAAAAAAGACATTAACATTGAACTAGCTGATGGAGTTTTGTCGGTTAGCTACGATGGGCCAGGTACTGAAGTTGTAAATGATAATAATGAGGTGGTCTACCAAGGGATTGCTCAAAGAGCTTTTAAACAGCAATTTACACTCTCCAATGATGTGGTTGTCCAGGGAGCCGATCTTATTAATGGATTATTAACCATTAATCTTGAAAAGATAATTCCTGATGAAAAAAAACCAAGAACTATTGAGATTAAAACTCCAAAAA
>Ga0213865_10003137_pt1 | contig 10232 bp, 5 predicted proteins | sample PICome_6_FD_160100 | JGI IMG/M metagenome (GOLD analysis project Ga0213865, IMG submission 160100) | Coastal seawater microbial communities near Pivers Island, North Carolina, United States - PICO282 | ecosystem: Environmental > Aquatic > Marine > Coastal | place: USA: North Carolina | collected... | reverse complement strand
ACTACCGATATCCAAGCCCAAGCTAAACATCAGACAATTATTTATTAAAATCTAAAATCAGAACCAAAGTATGTTATTATAGGGTCAATACTTCCATCACTATTGTGATCAAATGTCGTAAACTTAACATTTCTTAAATGTGTTTTTCCTGACAGTTCAGTATCGTGATAGAAAAAATACCATTGGTCTGCAACTTTCAAGGTTGAATGATGGTTTGTCCATCCCTGTACAGGTTCATGCATTGTCCCCTGATAGACAAATGGACCATAGGGGTTATCACTTGTTGCGTATGCGATTAGATGTGTGTCTCCTGTTGAATATGACATGTAATACACACCTTCATATTTGTGAATCCAAGGTGCTTCAAAAAAGCGACGCTTTAGGTCTCTGGTCAAAATTGGATTTCCATCTTTATCAATGATGTCTATTGTTTGTACCTCTTCTGAAAACTCTAGCATATCATCTGAAAGCTTAGCCATTCGAGGCATAATCGAAGGTGCATCTGGCACTCCTAAATCCTTTAAAGAACCATTCTTGTCATAGGAACCACTTTCCCATCTTTGGAGTTGGCCGCCCCAAATTCCACCAAAATACAAATATGCTGCACCATCATCATCTACAAAAACTGCAGGATCGATACTATAGCTTCCTTTCATAGGTTCGGGTTGTGGAGTGAAAGGGCCCTCTGGACGATCACTAACAGCCACACCTAATTTGAATATATTGTCCTTATCCTTGGCAGGATAATAAAGGTAATATTTTCCATTTTTAAATGCTGCGTCAGGTGCCCAAAACTTACTCTCTGCCCACTCTACATCATCAACTGATAGAGCTACAGGGTGAACTGTCACATCACTCCCATCTAAATTCATTGATAAAACATGATAATCAATCATATTAAAATGATTTCCACTATCATCCTCGATACCTCCAGACTCAATATCGTGTGATGCATAGATATATATTCTGTTTTCAAAAATATGTGCTGAGGGGTCAGCTGTAAAAATTTCAGAAACCAAAGCACTGTTTTTAAAATCTGTATTTAAATTTTTGCTTTCTTTTAGTTGAGCACCTGAGTTATCAATACAGGAAACAAGAAAAAAAAGAGAGAATAACGAAATGAATATTTTTGTTGAGTGAGTTTTCAATGGCATAGTTTATTGTTTATTTCTATAAACTTATAATTATGTGCTGATGTATTATATAAATATTTAACCAAAAAATGATACAACAAATTCAAACTGTTATTACAAACACTTATCTAATAATGAGATGGTATATAGTCGGTACTCGATAATGTAAATTCAGATTCTTTTTTGGGGTTATTCCATTTCGAGGATCTATCGAGAGGATGTAATGTTGGCTTAATTAACGGCATCTTGTACTGGATAAGAATATCATTTTGATTGATCATCCAATCCCGTAATACTGCCGATAACTTTTTCTTTTTGGCCAATAAACTTTCATCCTTGGCTAGATTTACGTGTTCGTAGGGATCTACTTCTAAATCGTAGAGCTCTTCAAATGGCACGTCGGAAAATTGATTAGCTCCCCGCTCGATAAAATAATTGATATGGTTGTTCGGTCCAAGATTATCTTGGACCAATTCTTTGGAATTGAAATTGACAACATATTTATATCGCTTATCACGAACGGACCTGGAAGGAAAAACATAACATTTTTGTATGTTTTGACGCGTTGCAATTCCAAAAATATAATCGCGAAAAGAAACATTTGTGTTTGACAAAATAGGCACTAGACTTTTTCCATCAAGATTCTCAATTTTTTCACCGCCAGAAATTTCAATTATCGTAGGGAGAATGTCGACAATGGAAACAAGTTTATGATTTGTAGTGTTTGGTGGAATAACGTTAGGCCATCGAAATACCATTGGTATTTTAAGCCCTGTTTCTCGAACACTCCATTTTCCTTTCAACCCATGATCTGAAATGTAAATGAAAACAGACTCGTCCAGATCTGATACAGTTTCAAGCATATTTAAAACTCTGCCCAATTGATCATTGTCTTCCTCGATATTTTGATAATACCCTGCTTTGTGATTTCCAATTTTTGATGAAATTGTTTTTGATGATGGGTCATAATCTAAAGGTTTATTGTTGTAATCACTTGATTTTGGGTATGGTCCATGTGGGAGGTCAGAAGAAAAAATAATGCATACAGGTTTTGACGTACTGGTAATATAATCTTCAACTTTATCTATAGGAATAAGTCTGTCGCTATTTGTGGAGAAATAGCGCGTCCAATTAAAAACAGAGTTTGGCTGAATATGTCCTTTACCCGCTAGAACGACATCATAACCCAATTCAGTCATATAATCGTTAATGTCTTTTACATTTCTTACGGGGAGATGGTTTGCAAAGCATCCATTTTTCATGGGGAAAAGCCCAGTAAACAACTGAGATCTGCTCGGAGCGCATATAGCTTGTGAGGTATAAGCATTAGAGAAACTCAAGCCCTCATTAACCAAACGATCAAAATTTGTTGTTTTTACTTGTGTATTTCCAAATGTAACATAGTCCCAACTATTTTGATCGTCAGCTATGTAAATAAAAATATTTGGTTTAGAATGTGAAGTGTATTGACCAAAACTATCTAAAGCAAGAGAAAACAGTAAAAAAAATACAATAAATTGATCTCTAATATGGCTATTCATCTCAAAATATTTTTATTATAAATTAAACATAGTAATATTTATTCATTACTTTAATATAATTAGTATTTTTATTTCATTGATTATTAAAAACATAGTAGTACAATCCATATTTTGAATTAATTTTTATAGTTTGATTTTAACGTTTAGATTTTTTTCGTTTGCCCTAATTACACTATTTTTTACCGAATTAAGTGGGCAAGATCACTCTTATTTATTTGTAAGAACAAATCCAGATATTGGTAATCGTGCTATAACTTGTATGACAATTGATTCAAACAACCATATGTGGATTGGCACTTATGGTGGTGGTCTAAAGCGGTATGATGGACTGAATGTTGAAACTTATAGTCATGATGGATTTTCTACATCTTCGATTTCAAATTCTACAATTTATGATTTGGTTTATAATAAAAATCAAGGCCTTTGGATAGCGACTCAAAATGGGATTAACCATTTTGATCCCAACACCAAATCTTTTTCTTTATTCAACCCCAACTCAGACTTTATTTCGGCTCATTCACTGTGTGAAATTGATGAAAATGTTTTGGTAGTAGGAACCCATCAAAAAGGGATTTACTTTTTTAATACGATTACCAAAGTATTTGATAAAATTGATATTCCAGAAACGATTGATGAGAATGGACTGCTTGTCAACGATATTGTTGTTGATCAATTGAGTCGAATCTGGGTTGGGACAAATTATGGAATTTTTATAGTCGATAAAAACGATATGACGCTTACAAGAGCATCTTTTAATAGTACAAATAATATAAATCCCAATAATACAGAAGTTTTAAGTTTTGAAATAGATCGTACTGGAAATATTTGGATAGGAACTGTAGATGATGGCCTTTTCAAAATCCTTCCAAGTGGAGTAAATAATTTTGATGTAGAACACTATCCAATTTCCAATAAAAGAATTTTTTCAATACAAGAGTATGATAATAAGTATATGTTGTTGGGCTCTGAAAATGATGGTTTATTTTTTGTGTCTTTTGATGGTAAAGTTTTAAAACAATACTTGAAAGAAAAAGGGAATGAATTTGGGGTACAATCCAACTCTATATGGTCTATTTTGTGTGACAATAAAAATCGTATATGGTTAGGTTCATATGACCAAGGTCTTGTGAAGTTTGACCCTAATCATTTTAAGTTTCAGTTTCTACAAAACAATTCGGGTGACAATCTAAAACCTTTCCCATTATCAATTTCATCAATTATTAAGGACAATAAAAATCGACTTTGGTTTGGCTCAGTAGATAATGGTGTTTATGTCTATGACACCACGAATGGTGAATATATTTACTTAAATGATCCTAAAAATAAAATTGCAAAGGGTTTCAACAGTCTTGACATCACTTCTTTATTTATTGACAGTAAACAAAACATATGGGTTGCATCGTGGTACAATGGCTTATATGTATTAAGAAATGGTACAACAAATTTTATAAATATAAATACAGATTCTGTTCCGAATAAGCTAATGTCAAACCGGGTAGTAAGTTTCTCAGAAGACTCAAGTGAAGTGATTTGGATTGGTACTTTTTTAGGTGGTTTACATTCATATGATTTGAGGACTGGAAAATTAACCCATTATAATGATGATCAGTTTATTGACCTTGAACTTGATAAAGGGAATATTAGAAAAGTGATAGTAGACGAGTTCGACAATGTATGGCTGGGAACACGCAAGGGTCTTTTTAGATATAACCCAAAAACAAAATTGATTACCTCAATCAATGAAAAAATTGAAAGTGTGATCAAAAATTCTGGTTCAAATATGGTTGTTTTTTCTATTTATGAAGACACAAATAATAAAATATGGATTGGAACAGATGGCTATGGCTTAATAAGTTACTCGCCAAGTGAAGACAAAATCACTTGGCATGGGGAAGGAAAAGAAATTAGAAATATGTCCATTAATGCTATCACACAAACCTATGATGGGTCATTTTGGTTAGGAACAGATAATGGTTTAATCCGATATAATAGTGACACAGATAAATACAGAGTTTTTGACAGAAGTGATGGATTATTGAACAACAATATTAATCGGAACTCATTTTACAATGAACAAAACATACTTTATTTCGGAACAATTGGAGGGATAAATTTCTTCAACCCAATTAGTGTACCTAAAAATGAAAGCCTTCCTAAATTAACTTTTCAAAAACTAAAAATTTCAAACAGTGAAATAAGAGTTGCAAAAAATTCTCCGCTAAGAAAAGTGTTAAATCAATTAGACACCCTGGTTTTGAGACATAATCAATCATCATTCTCAATCGAATATATGGGGGTTAGTCATACAAGATCCGAAAAAAACAGCTATGCCTATATGCTTGATGGTTTGGATGAAAATTGGAATTATGTTGCGCAACAACGATCTGCAAATTATACTAACATCAAGCCTGGAGACTATACCTTTAAGCTTAAAGCAGCCAATAATGACGGCTATTGGACTAATGAACCAAAAACAATTTTTATAAAAGTACTCTCACCTTGGTGGCTCAGTTGGTGGGCAAAGATTTTATATGTAACCATTTTTATTTCGCTAGGATATTATATCTATAGACTAATTATTCTCAGAATTTCTGAAAAAAGAAAGGCAGAGCTTGAACGAGGTCAGCGGAAACAAAATGAAGCATTGAATACTAAGAAAATTCAATTCTTTACCAATATATCGCATGAATTTAGAACTCCTTTGACACTAATTTTGAACCCTTTAGAGTCTTTAATCAAAGACAAGCACATTATCAATCTTCCGAGCGAAATTGTTGATAAGCATAAAATCATACATCGCAACACAAAGAGATTAAAGCGTCTTATTGATGAACTCATGGATTTTAGAAAAATGGAGTTTAGTGAACTTAAAGTTAAAATTCAAGAGGTTGATTTGGTGAAAATCATGACAAACATTACCTCTAACTTTATTGAAGAAGCTAATTTTCGCAATATTGATTTTAAAATTGATTTTGAAGAATCATTACCAAAACAGATAATGGTTGACACATCCATGTTTGATAAAATTCTTTTTAATTTATTGTCAAATGCTTTTAAGGCAACAAGCGAAAACGGGAAAATAAGAGTCAGGGTATCATATCACAAACAAGGGATAGTGTTCCCATTAATTGATGAGAATAATGCGCAAAGTGGATTCGAATTTGACATTGCAGACACAGGTATAGGTATCAACAAAAAAAACCTAAAAAATATCTTCGATCGTTTTTATCAGGGTGAAGAAAATAATGAACTGTATTACGGTGGAACTGGGATCGGCTTAGAAGTTGTCAAAAAATTTGTCGATTATCACAAGGGTAAAATTGAAGTGAAAAGTGAACAGGGTGTTGGAACATCTTTTAAAGTATATCTACCTGATACTGAAATTCAATTTTATGAAGATAAACAGCTTGTTAACGGTAAAAAATTATCACAACTACAATCGAAAAATTTGATCGGCTCTGCTGAAGAACAACCTTTTGTAAACACAAAACTTTCTGAACGCAACACAGTATTAATCGTTGAAGACAATATGGAATTGCGCGAGTATCTGAAATTTGAATTAAAAAGCTTGTACAAAGTTCTTGAAGCGACTAATGGAAAAAATGGTTTGGAAATAGCTAGGAAAAACAAACCAGATATCATTGTTGCCGATCTCATGATGCCAGAAATGGATGGCTTCCAAATGACAAGGTTATTGAAATCCGAAAAATCTACAATGAATATTCCTATTGTTATGCTGACCGCAAAAGTTGGAGAGAGTGATAGAATACATGGAATCGATTCAGGGGCTGATATTTATCTTAAAAAGCCATTTAGTATTGATCTTTTGAAGACCCATTTACTACAACTTATTAAGTCAAAAGAAAGATTTTATCAGACCTATTTTAATAGTCTGGACTTGGAAATAAATGCGACAGGGGGTAACAAAAAAATTCTTGCAGATGTCATTCATATCATAAACGAAAACCTGTCGAAAGAGGATTTATGTGTTCAAGATATTGCTGATGAACTTGCTCTTAGCCGAAGTAAATTGTATCGGAAAATTAAAGAATTGACTGGAAAATCTGCAAATGAAATGATTCGTAAGATGAGGTTGGAAAAGTCAAAAGAACTTTTAGAAATAACTGAGATGACCATTGGAGAAATATGCTACAAGGTTGGTTTTTCATCACCATCCTATTATACCAAAAGATTTAAAGAATATACAGGGCTGATACCTAAAGAATATAGATTAGTAAACAAGGAGAAAAAAGAATTATTAATTGAAAAATGAACAAAAAGTATCCTAAAGAAATGAATGGGTATTTTTTAGCATTCATCTTCTTAATGATTTTTATACCACCCTCTTTGCACGCACAAAATACTATTCCTGTTTCAGGTAAGGTGATTGACGATACTGGCTATGAAATTCCCTTTGCAGCGATTGGCATTGTGTCTAAAAATATCGGAACCACCTCCACAGAGGATGGAACTTTTTATTTTCAAATTTCAAAAGCTGAATTGAAAGACACATTGAGTATTTCATCGCTTGGTTTTTCTACCTACAGATTGCCCATATCAGAAATCGTGAAAAATGAAAAAATGGTTATTGTTCTGGAAGAAAAGACAACATCATTGAACGAAGTGGTTGTAAATTCAACCTCATTTTATGTTCGGAAGGCCTTAAAAAAATTGAAAGAAAACACCCTGAACAAAAACCATGAGTTGAATTTGCTTTATAGACGTTGGTCTGTAGAGGATAATACTTGCAGGTTTTTAATCGAACAAAACATAAAAGCGATTGATCGAGGACCAAGCTCGTATCTAAATAAATTTTCGATTGAAAACACAAGAACATCAGCAGATTATAGATTTGTTAAAAATGAGCAAAAATTACATGCCTTAAAATATATGGAATACAACAATCCTTTACGTAAAGGAATAAATGTAAAATCCTATAAATGGGACACGATTGGGGACAGCACATACGATGACGAGGATGTAATCATTGTTCAAGGGGTTATTGATGGACAGGAAACGATTACGCTATATATTGGGTTAAACAGTTCTAAAATTTTTAGGCTAGAAATGGAGAAAAAACCTCAAGTTGGCAAATCATTAACTGCCACCTACATATACAAAAACAATAAAGCTGATAAACTTTACCTCAGCTATCACCAAAGAGAATGGAAAGGTGCATCAAAGCTTACCGAAAACATAAGACGAGCAATGATAAGTGCATCAAAAACAGCTCCTGTTTACATTCCAATTGCTTATCGACATGAAGTTTATGTCCTTGATTTGATTGAAAATAAATCTTTGTTTCAGACCGGGGAGAGTGCTTCGAATTTGGATATGTCAAATTATGCGTCAAATTATGATGAAGAATTTTGGAAATCGTTAAGTATGCCCCCAGAAACAAAATTTTATCGCAAAAATATAGAGGAGCTTGAGGGGATTTATGGAGTTTCCTTGGAAGACCAGTTCAAGTATGCTAACCCTATATATTAAAACTTACTACTGAAGTTTAATTTTGATAACACCTTTATATTCTTTTTTATGATCAAAAGAAAATTTATAGAGTTTGTTTTTAACTGTAATGGTCCCATCGTATTGACCAAAAAAACCAGTAAAATGAAACTCTTCATTCAGGTTTATATCTTTTTCAATATTTGTAGTCCAAGTTTCTTTAATCAAGGTTTTAAGGGTGTAAAACGCTTTTTTAGGTTGCAATTCTTGATCCAAAATACCACCTGCATGCCCTCGCCAAGCATTTCGATCTGCCAAATTCCACATTGTTACAGAACTCACACTTGGTTGACTAAATAAAAGGGTGTACAAGTCTTTAATGTATGCAGCTTGATAGTTTTCTCTTTCTTCGAGGCTTGGCAATGTCAGTTGTTCACCTTTCATTCTAGACTCTTCTCTTTTTTTCAAAAAAACTTGATGATCTTTCCAATCCTTAAAAAGCTTAGAACTCGTAACAGTAACCTCTGTAAATTGGATGTCTTTGCCAAGAGGGTCAAATGAATGTATTAGGTCTATAAGTTCCTGCTCATCAAGTACGTTGTCCTGAGTTTGCATATGCGCTTGCATTCCAATCGCCTGATAACCAACTCCCTTCTCAATAAAAAATTCATTCAACTTAAAAAATTCAGGGTCTTTGGGGTGATAATGGTTATTGGTATATACCTTAGATGAATCGACTTTGTTCACAAAATTGTATAATTCGAGCATTGCAGGGTAAATCCCACCCTTGTGTTTTATCCATCGAGTGACACCACTTGGGGTAACATGATCCTTGAAAGGTGCAACAGCCTCATTGTATACATCCCAATATTTAATTTCTGGGTATGAAAGGATCAAGTCTTTAATTCGCTTATATATAATTTTTTCCAGCTCCTCAGGGTTATTGTTGTTGATGACCCATTTTGGAAGTGATTCATGCCAAAGTAAAGGGTGACCTTTAATTTTCATTTTATTCCGAACTGCCCAAGATATTTTATCATCCATCTTTTTATTGAAACCACTAAGGCCTCTTTTTTCATCTCTGGCACCCCAATAAAAACCTAATGTAACAAAATTAAAAACCTCTGAAACTCTTTGCCTGTATATGTCTTGATATGCTGTTCCTTCAAAGGGTCCTTCTTGAGTCATTGAAACGCCAAAGTTAAATGCATGATTTGCTAAACCTATGTCCAATTTAGCAGATTCACTGCTGCTGCTGCTGTTGTCCAATACAAAAAAGAGCTTAGCCTTACCCTTTCGATATGTATCAATACGCTCATTAGCACCTTCCAATTTCCATGGAACATGCACGTCATACTGTTGAGATTTTACAACAAAGCAAATCAAAAATATTACAATAAATAGCCGAGCTTTATTCATCAATTCGTGTTTGTTTTGATACAAAACTATCAAAAGCTTTACTGTTGAAGTAGAAGTAATTCGTCATATTTTGTAATGAAATGTAATTTTAGTCAAGTGAGCTAAAAAAATCCCAAACATCATTCCATAGCGATGAATAGTCCCTAGCAATATTATGTCCAGCTCCCTTAACGACCAGGTATTTTATAAGAATGTTATCATCACAATCAGAATATGTATGTAAAATTGTATGTTCTGTTTCTTCAACAGCTACGTTGTGATTACAATTAAAATGTGTAGCCCACTTCTTTGCACTATCAGAGGCGCTCATAAACGGATGCCCAAGTTTCAATCCTCCGTCAATTGGAATTAATAAATCTTGATCGCCATTTACCTGAAAAATTGATAAAGGAATTGCGTTTGACTTTATTTCTGTTCGTTCGGTCAATTGTGATGCGACTGGTGCGATTGCTTTCAATCTTTTGTTGAACCCACCCAGTACATTCACCATCCCTGAGCCATTGGAATTCCCCACTGCAAAAATCTTGTTCTCATCTACATTTGAATAGGATAGTAAAGTGTCTATGATATTGGATATAAAAACAGCATCATTTGCATTAGAGGGTTCTTGTCCTAAATTCCATGAGTTGTGATGTCCTTGCGGGTAAACACCAATAAAAGCACCCGAATTTGTGAATTCAGAAAGGGGCTG
>Ga0213865_10003136_pt1 | contig 10233 bp, 15 predicted proteins | sample PICome_6_FD_160100 | JGI IMG/M metagenome (GOLD analysis project Ga0213865, IMG submission 160100) | Coastal seawater microbial communities near Pivers Island, North Carolina, United States - PICO282 | ecosystem: Environmental > Aquatic > Marine > Coastal | place: USA: North Carolina... | reverse complement strand
TGGCTTGTCATACTTATCAACCTCAACACCCATCTTGATTTCATTACCGGTTTTAGGATTATGCTTGTTTAAATCTTCATCTAAGTGATCTGCTTCTAAAAACTGTATTTGAAAGCCAAAAGGTGAATCCTCTTTCTTGAGTTTTCTAATTAAGACCTCACCATCCCTTGCTAGTGCTTCAATAGCTATTTTTTGACAATCTAGAAACGATAATCTGCCATTAGCTGTGCAATTACCCATTTTTGACCATTGTTTCCATGCATCTTCAATAAGTTTATTGGCTCGTATATCTAACTTGCCTTGATTTACTTCATCATCAAGTCTTACCTTTGCACTAAGCCTAATACCTGCTTTACCTATTACATTTGAGACCATTAGGTTCAAATATCTTGCAATATGTGAGTCATTTCTAGCTAATTCTCTAGCTCTATCTCTTAAAACTCTTATATTGTCTTTAATTTCTGCATCTGCTGATGCTGAACTTGTTATAAAGTCTGCAAAAAGTCTACCAGTGTTTGCACCTGCATAGCTTCTTTGTGTTTTAAATTTACGTTTAACTGTTGGTCTTTTAGAACCAAAGTTGAATACTCTGTTATACCATGCCATTTTATGTGTAACTTGTAGGGTTGATTGAATTTGATGTGCCAAATTTGGTTAATATAGTATTACCTGAACTTTGACCATTTTTTATTTTAGCTTTTTTAACTTCTCTATCGAATTCTGCTTGATATCTATCTTTTAAGGTAAAAAGCTCATCTATAGACATCCTTGATAGTGATCTACCAGCAATAGACATAGAACTTTGATCCATAGTAGCTCTATTCTCTATAACTGCTTTTACTGCATCTAATACTATTTTTGCATGGCTTCTAACTGATGCATTTGTTGTTGCATAGTTTTCTTGAATTTGTGTGTAACCTTCAGATAGTTTAATTCTTGCATTGTCTGATGTTCTTGTAATGTATTCTACCCAGTTATATTCGCCTTTTGTGTAACTACCAGTATTGCTTGTAGCAACTATATATTCATCATTTGCTTCAGTTGTTCCTATTGTAAAATTAACAGCAGTTGCACCATCAATTAAATTAAATTCATAAGATAATGAATAATCAGCAGTAGGATAATCAGTTGCTAAGTTATCTTTTTTCCATGCCCAAAAATCACCAATCTGCAATAGATCAGGCACGTTAGTTGGATAGTTAGTTGAATCAAATTTGTTGCTCAAGCAATAAACCTCATAATAATTAGATATGTCTAATCTTATATTACTTGAATAAACCTTTTTTGCAATATAGTAAAAGGATTATTTAATATTTCCACGATGTAGCAAAATTCTTTCTATTTATACCTTTTTTAACTCTTTTGACTCTATTTGGGTCAGGCTCTTGTGCATTACCTGTTAATAACCTTTGTTCAATCAGATCAAAGTTAGGATTTAAGATATATGCTGCAGCTAGTGCATAACAAATTGTATCAAGTGCTTCATTACGTTCTCTTATCTGTTTCCAGTACAAAGTCTTTCTACCTTTTACAAATTTAACAAATCTTTGCTCTGCTGTAAGTTGTTTAAAATACTCTTCATCCAGTTCACTTGCAAAGTGCAGAGTTGAGTAACCATATTCAACAGCAAGTCTAGAGTAAATGACTTCTTTAGCTGTATCACTTCCTACTGGGTATAAAATGTTATTTTCCTTACCAACTCTTGTTGGTTTACCTACAACAGTCTTTCCGCTTTGTGATTGACCTTTTATTGCAAATATCCTTCTACCTTTCTTGTTTTTAGTAAAAGCATAGACCATTTGTGTTTGGAAACCTGAGTCAATGGTAGTACAAGCTATAGTCATGGCTCTTCCTGCATGTGTTTTAAATTTAGTTAGCAAATATCTATCTAATTGATTCCAAACGTCTTGTTGACCTGTAGAACCATACAAAATCTTGTATTCAACCACCCACATCTCATAATTGTGCGAAAAAGCCACAACTTGACACTCAAGACGATCTTTTTGCACATCAACTCCGCATGTAAGCACTAATGCTTCATCAGGTATGCTTTGACCATCATAACTTTCTCTTCTTGATAGTAGTCCTTCTGCTTCTACAGCTTCTTCAGGTTCAGGTTCCCATGTCTCACCTAAACTGGTGTTTATAAATGTTTTTAACATTTCAGGTTGTTTCTTAGATTCTAAAAAGTTTTCTGCCATAGATGCCCAAGTGCTAAATACTGAGTAAAGCTCGTTAAGATGAAATCCTGCTGTTTTCTTGGTTTTTGTTGTAGCTCTCCATTCTCCATTCTTTAGCATCTTATGTTTTTTAGATTCCTCAATAACACATCCATTCTCTTCGCATGTATATATTGCAGTTTCAGGTTTATTATCTTCCCATACAACATTTGACCATTTTAGCGTTTGCATGTGACCACATTCAGGACAAGGGACATAGTAGTATCTTTTATCGCTTTCCTCAAAAGCAGCTTCAATACGAGATAGACCCTTTACTGTTGGTGTACTACATAAATAGATTTTGCGATTAAAGAAAGTTTGTGTACGTTTAGATGCTAACAATACTGGGTCACCCTCACTACCTACACTTGCTTCCATTCTATCAACTTCATCAATACATAGGATTCTTACTGCTCTACTAGCTACTGATGCAGCAGAATTAGAACCAACCATGTTTAGTGTAGTTCCGCCTAAAAACTTCTTTGATAATACTGTATTAGAGCTATCTTTGCTTTTTGAATCATTTAGTCTTGCTTTTAGCACTGGAGTATCTCTAAGCATGTTTGCTAGTTTTTCTTTACTGTAGGCTTGAGCCATTTGTAAAGTAGGTTGCATAACCAAAATTGGTGATGGTTGCATGTGAACATAGTAACCAACAACATTATTTAATATTTCTGTGGCGCCAACCTGCGCACTCTTTTGCCAAACAATACGTTCTATGTTTGGGTCGTTGAAAGCATCCATGATCTCTTTTTGGTATGGTGCATAGTCAGTTCTGTACTTTCCACTAATAGCAGATGATTCAGGTGATAAAAACCTGTAAGTATCTGCCCACTCAGATATCTTTAGTTCTGTCGGTGGTCTCCACTGCTTTTGTACTTGTTCCAGTACGTTCTGCATATTCTGTTGGTATTCCATCTCCTGATAACTCCTCTAATGCTTCATGAATACTATTTTTAATTAAACTTGATGCTTCATTGTAATCTTCTGCTGCTAATACTTGATGAGCAAGATTTGTTGGTATATTTAAAAACTTAGCATGTGCATTTGATACTAAGCCACTCCATGTGTCTCTAACTAGTGATGCAGGTATTAATTTACCTTCTAGCTGGTTAACTTCTAGCTCTGCTTTGTCTGCTTGAAACTTTTTAAGTCTTGTTGACTCTTCAACAATATCACCGCCAACACCAGTCTTTTTGAAGTGATTTTGGTTTTTTCTTAAATGTTCTAAATACTCACGTCGTGCAAACTCAATGTCTATTGGTGATCTGCCCTTATGTACTGTAATTACGCCGTTTTTAACGAGTTTTGTCACAGCTTGGGGTGAAATGAACAAATGATCAGCTAAATCCTTCTGCGTGGCCATACGTTAGCGTGAATAAACCTGTTTTTGCTGACCTTCGTCTAGAAAAATAAAAAAATCGCAACCTTCGATGCTTTCAGCCTTTAGTAAGGACCCGTTCATTTTCTAACCGCCTTCCTTATTTGTCTATCTAACTCTTTCTTGTAGTTATTGTTGACTACACCTATAGCAATCTTAAAGAAATCCAAGAACTTTCTGTGTTTAATAAATGGTTTAGATACAGCCAATAGTTTGAGCTTGTCTTTGCCTTCTCTCTTCCACAATGCATTGTTTGTGTAGAATATTTTCTTAGGTGCGTCAGCCTTGTTGCTTCTCTTACCGATAATATTACCAAACTTGTTTAGCCTTTCACCACCTGCTGATGTAACTGGTGCAAGTATAGATGACTTCTTAGCCTTCTCTATGCCACCCTCATATACATATTTGAGATACTTAGCTGCAATATCTTTAACAAAGATAAGAGCTGATAGATCATTAGCTTTAGCTCTAAACTTCTTAGGCATATCTACTGACTTAATAGTAAATGGTGTTGGTCTATCTAATCTCTTTTGTATCTGTGCCCTTTGTGCATTGACTACCTTTGCACCTACATTGTTGATAGCTTTAGCAGTTGCATCAGGTAAGTGTTTTCTCTTAAACAATCCCATCTGTTTCTTTAGTTCTTTCTCGTTAGTCTTTACGTTTATTGTTATTGTCATAGTTCCTCATAATGTGCTATCAACTTATCAATATACCATTTAGCCTTTTGTAAGTCTTGTATATTATTGCTGTGCTTCATACGATGTCTATGAATATACTTAATGGCTGAACCCTCTAAATAACTAGGAAACTCTGAGCCTAGTTGTTGTTTTATGTACTCAATGCACTCAACCTTGCCATTATTATAATGTGCTGGGCTGTGTACTGGGTCATGCTTTTTCTTTTTAATACTCATTTTTATTTTACTCCTTTTGTGTAATTTATTTGCCTTTGTTTGAAAAGACCACTCCAAAAACTTATCTATAATTTTATTCACCATTGTATTTATTTGATTTTCTTATGTTGTCTTTTGCCCATAAGGGTTGCAAATTATCTAAAGACCAACATTCTTTTATGTCGTTTATATCTTTTAAATTAAATAATGATTGAGGTTTTATATGGTCTATATGAATTTTTCCATTTCTAAAGTCTTTCCAGCTCATATCATTAGTAAATTGTTTTTCTAAATGATTTTTCAATTCTTCTTCCGTATAACCTAAAATATCAAAGTATTTGGTTTTTTGATTTTTTACTACAGATAATCTTATTGCATTATCTAAGTTTGGATATTTCTTTTTCTGTTTTGCAAGTTGATTCCTTAATCTTGCTTTTAAATTAAATTCAGTATCATACTTATATCTTATTCTGTGCATTAAAGTACTTGCTTTGGGATTATTTTTTTTAAGTTCTAACCAATCACTATCTGATATTTGATATTGTTTTTTGTAATGTGTTAAATCTTTTTTTATTGGTTTAGGATTAAACTTATTTAATTTTATTAAGAGTTTATTTAATTGTTTTTTATTACTTGCAATAATTTTTCTTTCTTCTAAACAATAAACCCATGTTTCATATTTTACACCAAGTTCTTTAGCCTTATCTTTACGCCTTTTAATTGTTGACCAATGTGGAAAACCATTCTTAATTCTTAGTTTTTTATTTTTTAAATTAATTTTTATCATGCATTCTTTACATTTATCTCTTAATCCTGATTTTGTTTGTTTACATTCATAGAAATAATCTAATGTATTTGGTTTCTTTTTCTTACAGTAAGTGCAAATCCTATCTGTCATCTTTCTTCCCTTCATCCTTCTTCTTCTTCTTTTTTTTCTTACCAAAGATAGCTTCATAGTTATCCTCATATTTCTTTGTATTCTCAGGACGTCTTGAACTACCTTTACCACCATGCCATTTAGTCATAACTTATCCTTTTAAAGTTTACTGACTTATCTAATTTGCTTAACAATTCTTTTGCTTTCATAAAGTCTGATGGGATGCATCTAAGTAATTCCTCTACACTAAAGATCATTATGTCAGGCTCATTCTTATGTATCTTGTTTAAGATTGGCTTCTCATCATCAGTATCACAAACTATTGCTGTTTTCTTATCAAAGTTAAAACATCTTGTATTGGGTTGTATTCTTGTATAACCACTCTCTTCACATTTCTTATTAAGAGCATCAAAAGCTCTATGCATCATTTCAACCATTTGTAATTTCTTTTTTACATGACCATCGTGCATTGTATCTCTCAATAACATCTCAGCTTTGCAGAATTTAATCTCAAACTTTACACCAACCATCTTAAATATTCTTTTTCTACTACCCCACCTAATATATGTCTCAGATTCATAATCTCTAAGCTCTTTTAGCTTTGTCTCTAAAGTTTCATCTAAATACGTTTTCATAAGTAAACTCGGAACATAGCAGGGAAGGGAAGGAAATATCTAAGATATATTTCCCTTCCTTCCTTGCTATTATATGTTTGCAGGGAATTAATTCCTTGTAAATTCCTTGTTAGTTCCTTCATAATTCCTTGTTAAACTTAGGCTCTAACTTAGAAAACTCTGCTGATTGGTAACCCAGCTCTTCATTATACTTAACATAACCATTATCTTTAAGCCAACCTAAAGCTTTACCAATAGTGTTAGTTTTCTTATCTTCACCATTTTCATCTTTTACTGTTAAATCTTTTGCCCAAAACCACTCTTCATCAGGTGCATTTTTGTTAGCTATATATGCTTCACGTTCTAATGCTTCTAGCACTATTTTCTTTGCATAAGTTATGCCTTTAGTTTTCTTTTCTATTCGGTGCTCTGTTTGTTTCAAATATCCTGATGTTAAGTTCAGTCCTTCGCCTTCTAATTGCACTTCATGGAATATAAAGCTCTTTTTAGCCATACCTTGCCCATCTTTATTTAATGTCTGCTCAAAAGATACAAGCATTTGCTCATCTTCAAAACCAGTAATATATTGATCATCCCTCTCAACTTTAAACTCATAATCTAACGATGCACCCATAACACTTGAACCTCTACCTCTAGATGCATTGCCATGTCCTGTATGATGCACTAAACATACACAGCACTTATATTTGGATATAAGCATATCTAATTTGTTAATAAAGTTACCCACATCTTCTGCTGAGTTCTCATTACCTACAAAGTTACGCTGAAAAGTATCTATTACAATCATACCTATCTCACCAACTTCAGCCTTTAAATCTTCTATCTCTTCCTCTAATGCTGCAAAATCGTCAGGGTCATTTATTCTTAATGCCTTATCTGATAGATACAAAGGTATGCCTGTTAGTTTATATGCATCTTGATCTAATGCTTTTAATCTACGCTTAACACCTCTTTGACCCTCACCACAAACATACATTACTGGCTTTTCATAAGCCTTATTACCATGAAAACTTCTACCTGCTGCAATAGATGCAGCCATATCAATAGCTATAAATGACTTACCACTTTTTGGTGCACCAAATATGCACATCAATGATTCTTTTTCTACAACGTCTTTTATTAACCAATCAGGATTATCTACCTGAGCCAATACCTCGTCAGCTCTTGTAAACTTTACTCTTTTCTTAGGCTTAGTCTCTTCACAACCTTCAACATACGTTTCTAGGTCACCTGACGTTGGAAAATCACCTCTAATATGTGCATCCCACAAATCATCTTTAGGTTCAAAATGTGATGGTGGAGTTACTACTTTAACTGTAGATTTGTTTTTAGTTAGCATGTCTGCTATTTCATTAGCACATTTAAAACCTGCTTCATCATTATCAGGAAATATCCAAACTTCTTTACCATACAAAGGTGACCAATCAGACTTTTTCCAACTATTAACGCCACCATGCCACGTTGCACAGTCGCCTTCATATATCTTTTGTGCACCTAATGTAGCCTTCTCACCCTCTGAGACTAAAATAGGCTTATCTGTATGCTCTGCTTTATAGTACAAAGGCATAATGCCTTCAGGTCTTTTTAATGACCAAGTACCATCTGCATTTTTACTAAATGGTGCATATTTTTGTTTGATTCTATGACCATCCTTAAACCTCATAACTGCAAAATTTTCTGTGTATCTGAGATAGACAATTGCTTGTCTTGCAAAATTAATCATGTCTTGTCTATCAAATGATCTTGCATTGCCCTTGTTAATGCCATTTGGGGGAGTCACACTAACACTGAGTAAGGAGTCAGAGGACAATGCTTGATCATAACCAAACTGTTTTAAAACTGTAGTTACATCTTCATTCAGATGCTTTATTAAATCTGTAACCCCACCACCAAAACCTTCTTCAAAGTTATAGAAAAGGCCTTTTTCTAGGTTAAGAACCATACTGCCATGAGTACCCCATCTTATTTCAGTGGATGAGATACTCTTAGGCTCACCTAGAAGCTGCTTTGCAACTTCAGGTGCTATTTTTACCCAATCAACAGACTGCATCAGAAAGGAATATCATCATCTGAAAGCTCAGATGTCTTTACTATCATGTCATTCACTTTATCTGCAAGACCTTCATTAGGTGATACAAAATCATCGTCTGCTGGTGCATCAGGGTCTATATACCAATCAGGTACTACATTGCCATCAAATCTATCTGCCCATTTACTAAACTTAAATGAAAGCTCTGATGAGCTACCCATGCCTACTTGTATGATTTTTGAACCAGTAAACTCTACAACTGGCAACTTGCCTTGATTGTTGGCTACGTCATGCCAAAACAGATCAAGTATTTTGTCAAAAGCACTAGTTTCAGCAAAAGAAAACCTTTGCCATAAATAAGCATGTTCTGCACCATGTGGCATAACCCAACAAGAAAAAGCTCTTTTCCATTCCTCGCTTGGTCTTTTTTCTGGAACAGTAAATTTGCTATCCCATTGATATTGAAAACCATCAGCCTTTGTATATCTACCCCAACCTGACTTAAAAGTTGCAGGGTCTAGCTGTAGATATTTAACATCAACCTCAGTTTCACCATTAGCATAAAACTTCTGACCCATTGTTTTGAATCCTAAGTAAATCTGCTGTTTATTTTCGGTACTACTCATACCTCCAAGAATACTCATATCATTTTTCTCCATTTAATGTATCGTTAAATCCTCGATACTGTTTATATAATTAGTTTCAAGTTGGGAATAACATCTCTCCTTAAAACCATGATAATCCTCATCGTTTATGATTCCTAAAAATTCACATGCAACTTGGATTTTATTGTAGGAATTCCTACAAAACTCTTCAAAATCTTCCTCAAATAAATAACTATTTAAGTCCATTCGCCTTTTGTACGACTTCATCTAACCTCTCACATACTTCTGATAGCGGACACATATAGTATTGTTCCCAATTCTTTTTATACCCACTCTCCATTAGATATAGAGGTATCACACACATAATTTTGCGTCTGTCATACTTATAAATTAAAACTGGTATTAAGTTATCGTTAGCACTCTCTACAGCTTGATTCCACCAGTCGTTTTTAAATACATCACTTCTGCCATTACCTTTGTATCGTTTACATTCTATTGCCAGATTACCCCAGTAAATGTCAGCCATGCCTTTTGTTTGGTATTGGTCTAGATTTCTTTTAACAGTCTCAGTGCTACCTTTAGATGCAAGATAAGTATTAATCTTTTTGCAAATAACTCTTTCAAAAGCTGCACCTTTTGTTCTGCTGTTAATTGGCATTTACTATGATCTCCTTTTTACCAGTATCGTGATAAGTAATAGTTAAAGTGTTACCTTGTTTTACTTCAGTATAACCAGCACCATTATTCACATGGATATACCACTCATCCCTTTCTTTGTTTAGCTTTAATCTTTGCAGCTCTACTATGTCTTTATACTGTGTCATAGCCTTTCTCTGCTTCATAAGTCACCATGCCAAGTTTAATTAACATCTGACTAGCTTGTTCTATTGTTAAGTTATTTTCTATTGCAAAGATTTTAATGTCTTTGTGTAGCTCTTCAGGAATCCAAAGTGCCTTTTTGTTTTTCTCATCCATTGTTTTGACTCTCCATATTTATATTAAAATTAATTTGATAATAAAGCAAAGCATTTATTACATCTTTAGTTAAAAACCTTATACTATCCATAAGGGCATTTGATAAACTCTCCATACTCTAAAATACTCTCATTATCTATTTGCCCTTACCTACAACACCAAGTCAATAACATTAGGACTATTGTAAATACTTAAAGGCTTACCCTTCTTGTATTCTTTAAAGTCCTCTAGATAGGTTTCCATTATTGACCAACCAAAGTCCATCTGTTCCTTTGTCATTCTAAATACTTTAGATGCATAAGGATAAGTCTTTTCTTGAGCTACAAACACAAAGTCAGTTACCTTATAACCAGCAGCTTCCATACCACGTCTATAGTATGCAGCTTGTAAGTCGTACCTAAACTTTTTAACTGACTTAGCAAAGGTGTAAGGTTCAACTGATTGTGTAGTTTTATAGTCAACTATAACTATCTCATCTTTAGAGTTAGGATTATCTAAAGGTGGACATATCAAGTCAGGTCTACATTTACACAACACATCATCTTCATACCAGTAAAAGCTAGACTCAGGAACTTTGCCTTTAGCATCAAGATAAGCATTACCCTCATAGATCATCT
>Ga0213865_10003134_pt1 | contig 10237 bp, 9 predicted proteins | sample PICome_6_FD_160100 | JGI IMG/M metagenome (GOLD analysis project Ga0213865, IMG submission 160100) | Coastal seawater microbial communities near Pivers Island, North Carolina, United States - PICO282 | ecosystem: Environmental > Aquatic > Marine > Coastal | place: USA: North Carolina | collected... | reverse complement strand
ATCGTCAACGCCCTGTTGCTCAAGTGGCTCATTCGCTTCCTCGATTCAAACGATTATGACTTCTCTGAGCGAAACGAACCTGTTCATGCCCCACCTGGTTCGGCCTCCCAAGATTGAACGCTACCCTCATGAGGGGGCGGTAGGTGGCGAGACCATGACCTCCTCGCCGTTCAATGTGCTTCGGCTCGGCTATCGCAAGGGCAGAGACCCTCGCATCACCACCCACCTCGCTCTCGTTTCAAGGGCGTTGGGTGCCTCGAATTTCATGTTGGCTGGGGATAAAGACCCCGATTTGTTCGAGAACGTCGCCTCGGTGAACGAACGATTTGGCGGCGAGATGACCTGCGAACATGTCTCAGGTCCCATCGGGTGGCTGAAGCGATTTACACAACACGATGCGGGCGACGGTGAGCCCGGTGTGGCTGTTCATCTCACCATGTACGGTGAACCCTACCGGGAGGTCATCCCGAGGATTCGCAGGGACCGTCCGGTGGTTGTGATCGTCGGTGGCGCAAAGGTTCCAAGCGATGTCTTCCAATACGCCCAATACAACGTGGCCGTGGGTAACCAGCCACACTCAGAAGTGGCGGCTTTGGCCCTCTTCATGGAAGGTTGGTTTGGTCAAGGCGGAAGCGAACGACACTTCCCTGATGCAAAGCTGATCATCGAACCCTCCGCCCGTGGTAAGTCGGTCATTGACCGGGACCGAAACGAAGAAAGTGAGTAGAACTTGACTTAGTTGCAGGTTGCTTTTTCTGTGCAATAAAGGTCCACTGCTCCCGTTCCGGTTCTCATGAGTTCACGCACCCAATCATTATGGGGGGCCGATTCCGACAAAATCCAATGTTAGGGGGCGGCATCGCAAAAACACGCTCCCTGCCGGCCACCCACCGGCTCTACAATCCCTCCTCCCTTGATATCCCAGATGCAGCCGATGGGCTGGCTAACAAGGCCGACCTCCCTCCTGGCGCTACCGGCCCTGGCGTGCTTTTGACCGCCGACGGCGGACGTTATCCGGGAGAGTTGTTTGGTGCACAGGCCATCGGTACGGGAGAACTGGTTTTCACCACCGGCATGATGGGTTATCAAGAATCGCTCACGGACCCATCCTTTGCCGGTCAGGTGCTGACGTTCACCTATCCGCTGATCGGGAATTACGGTGTTCACATCGGTGCCTCTGAATCCGGCCAAGTATGGCCCAAAGGCGTGGTCGTCCGCCACGCCATGCATCAGCCAGACCACCGGCATTCCGCAGGGACGGTTGACGAATTCCTCCGCCTCCATGGCGTGCCCGGCATCCACAACATCGACACGCGTGCCATCACTCGCCGGGTCCGAGAATTGGGGACGGTGCTTTGCGTCTTTGGCCCTCTCGAGCAAGAGGACGAAATGAAGGCGGTCCTGTCGAACCTGACCTCTCCTGAACTTGAGGACCTCGTCGATGAGGTCTCCATCGATGCTCCGCTTGAACTCAATGCCGGCTCTGTGGATGAACTCGGGGCCAGAAAGCCACGTCTCGGCGTCCTTGATTGCGGCGTGAAGTACAACATCCTCCGACATTTATGCATGCTTTTCGATGTCGTATGGTGCCCACCAGACATGGATTACGAGCAGTTGAGAAAGGAGTACGCCATTGACGCGCTGTTCTGCAGCAACGGCCCAGGCGATCCTGCGCATCCGGGAAAGGCCACGGCAGCGAGAAACACGCTCGCTCGAGCGGTCCAAGACGGGCTTCCCGTGATGGGTATTTGTCTCGGCCATCAACTCATGGGCTTGGCCTCTGGCTTGCAGACTTACAAGATGCGCTATGGCCACCGTGGTGCCAATCAGCCCGTGGTTGACCTGCAAGACCGTACGGTGTCCATCACGAGTCAGAACCACGGCTTTGCCGTGGCTCACCCCAACGACGGGATGCTTGCCGCTCACCCAACAGGGGCAACCTCGCCACCGGTGTCGAATCAGCACGGCTCTGACATTGAGGTTCGCTACATCAACGCCAACGACGGCACCGTTGAGGGTCTCGATGTGATTGGTAAGCCCTGTTTTACCGTCCAATTCCACCCAGAGGCTTGCCCTGGCCCACACGACGCTGCACCACTCTTCCTCCGCTTCCGTGCCATGGTGGACGCCCATCTTGGAGGTGAAAACTGATGCCTCGACGAGACGACCTCGAGACCATCATGGTGCTCGGGAGCGGCCCCATCAAAATCGGCCAAGCCGCTGAGTTTGACTTTTCAGGCTCCCAAGCCGTTCGTGCCCTTCGTGAAGACGGCTACAAGGTCATTCTCGTCAACTCCAACCCTGCGACCATCCAAAACGACCCGGAGATGGCCGATATCGTCTACATCGAGCCGTTATTGCCGCAGACCATTGCCAAGATTCTGGAGAAGGAACGGCCGTGTGCATTGTTGGCCGGCATGGGTGGACAAACCGCCCTCAACATTGCCAGTGAGCTTTCCCACAACGGAACGCTTGAACGGCTGGGCGTCGAACTCATCGGTTCGGATTTGGACGCCATTGACAAAGCAGAAGACCGTGAGTTGTTCAATCAGGTTTGTGAATCCATCAACCTCCCCATCAGCCAAGCGGTGGCGTGCAATTCCATTGACGAGGTCATCGCTGCGGCTGAACTCATCGGGAGTTGGCCCATCCTCATTCGACCGGCCTTCACCTTGGGGGGCTTGGGCGGTGGTACGGCCAGGGACATGGGCGAACTCGTTGAAATCTCCCAACTTGGCTTGCGAAACTCGCGTATTTCTCAGGTGTTGATTGAAGAATCCATCCTTGGCTGGCAGGAACTCGAATACGAGGTTATGCGGGACGAGGCGGACAACGCCACCATCGTCTGTACCATGGAGAACATCGACCCCATGGGTGTTCACACCGGTGAATCCACCGTCGTCGCTCCTCTGCAATCCTTCAGCGACGCCGACCACCAGCGCTTGAGGAACCAAGCCCTCGCTTTGATTCGGGCCTTGAACATCAAGGGAGGATGCAATGTTCAGTTCGCCTTCAACCAGTTTACCGGTGAGATTCGTGTGATTGAGGTCAACCCCCGTGTTTCCCGCTCCTCTGCCTTGGCTTCGAAAGCCACGGGTTATCCCATTGCTCGAATGGCGGCCAAGATCGCCGTAGGCTACACCCTTGACGAACTTCCCAACCCGATCACGGGCGAGGGGACCACAGCGGCCTTTGAGCCGACGTTGGATTACTGCGTCGTGAAGATTCCTCGCTGGCCCTTCGACAAGTTCCGTACCGCTGACAGAACGTTGGGTACGTCGATGAAATCAACGGGAGAGGTCATGGCCATCGGGCGCAACTTCGAGGAAGCCTTCCTCAAGGCCTGGGCTTCACTGGAACAAGGCTGTGCTCACCCCCGTCCGCTCACACGCGCAGATGAGTCAGAGGGTGAAGGGATGTCGCAGCGTGCCCATGAAGCCCTTCCCGATGCCACGCTGGTAAACTGGCTGGCCATTGCGACCGATCGTCGCATGGGTGCCTTGCTCGAAGCCTTCCGCAGAGGCTGGAGTGTTGAGAAGGTGCACGAAATCACCCGCATCACGCGCTGGTTTCTCTACGGCTTTGAGCGCCTGGCCAAGATGGAACGCAGCATCGTTGAACGAGGTGTTTCCCCGACGGAATTGACGGCGGAAGAACTTCGCCTGTGGAAGAGTCACGGTTTCAGCGACGCTCACATTGCCGATGCGCTCGCAGGCTTTCCGCCTGAAGGCCTCAAATCGCTGGCAGCAGGGCAGGATGAACGGGCCGTTATGCAGCGTCGTCACCAACTCCAGCTCCACCCCGTTTACCGCATGGTGGATTCCTGTGCGGCTGAATTTGCGGCGAAAACGCCGTACTACTATTCCACCTACGAACCGTACGGTGCATCGGGTATTGACTTGCTCCCCGAGATGGAGACCCGGACCAAAGAGCGTCTCGTCGCCATCGGCAGCGGCCCCATTCGCATCGGTCAAGGCATTGAATTCGATTATGGCTGCGTGCACGCGGTCAAAGCGATTCGAGAAGCAGGCAAAGACGCCATTCTCATCAACAACAACCCTGAAACCGTCTCAACGGACTTTGACACATCGGACCGTTTGTACTTCGATCCGTTGACCTTGGAGTATGTGAGTGAAATCTTACTCAGGGAGCAGGCGCATGGAATTCTGCTCCAATTCGGCGGGCAAACCGCCATCAACCTCGCGTTGCCCCTTGAGCGTCGCCTGCCCGACCTCGCCGTCAACGGGTTGGACTTAGCCATCATGGGCACCTCGTGCGACGCCATCGACGAAGCCAGCGACCGGGAGCGCTTCGAGGCCTTCGCCCGTCGTCATGACCTGCGCATGCCGAGGGGTGCGACCGGCACCTCAGCCGATGACCTACGGGCGGCCGTCGAAGAAATCGGCTTCCCCGTCCTCATTCGACCGTCGTACGTCCTGGGAGGCCGTGGCATGGAGATTTTGTCCAATCAACAGCAACTGGACGGCTACCTGCGCGAAGCCTACCTCGCTCCAGACAAACCGCTTCTGGTGGACGAGTATCTCGGCCACGCTACCGAGATCGACGTTGACGCCGCTTCCGACGGCGAAGAGGTACTGGTCGGCGCCATCATGGAACACCTCGAGGAAGCCGGCATTCACTCGGGCGATTCAACCTGTTTCATCCCGGCCCAAAACATCCCTGAGGCCATGCTGGAACGCATCGCTGAGCAAACGAAGACGATCGGTCTCGGCCTGAACATTCGGGGCTGTTTCAACATCCAGTTCGCCATTCAGGGTGATGACCTCTACGTGCTCGAGGTCAATCCACGTTCATCCCGCACGGTGCCCTTTGTCGCCAAAGCATCAGGCCTGCCCTTGGCTCGGATAGCGGCGAGGATCACCATCGGCCAGCCGCTCAAGGAACAGAACATCCCACGGCGCACTTCCGGTCAAGTCTGCGTGAAGGCGCCGGTTTTCCCGTTCATCAAATTGCGAGGACTTGACCCTGCGCCTGGCCCGGAGATGAAGTCCACCGGTGAAGTCTACGGTTCCGACGAACGGGCCGACCTCGCTTACCTCAAGGCCCGATTGGCCACTGAAGTGCCTGTTGCCACCGAAGGTGGGGCGTACTTGACGGTTCGGGACGAGGACAAAGAGAACCTCATTCCCGTAGCCCAGGAACTCGTCAACCTCGGTTTCAACCTGTACGCTACCGGAGGAACGGCTGATGCGCTTCGCAGGCACGAAGTGCCGGTCACCACCGTCTACCGAATCGCCGAAGGTCAGCATCCCGACGCGCTCGATTTGATGCGCCAAGAGAAGGTCAGTTTCATTGTCAACGTGCCAACGGTGTCAGGTGGTGCGGTTCGAGACGGCAACATGATGCGGAGGCTCGCCGTTGAACTCAACATTCCGTTCGTTACCACCATTCGCGGTGCCTCGATGGAAGTCGCTGCTATGCGCGCTCACATCGAAGAGGACCTCCAACCCCGGAAGTTGATGGTTCACTACTGATTGGGAAGAAGCATCCCTTTATCTCCGCCATGCCGATGTTGATGCATGGCTCAACCTGCATTTTCTGATGGTACAGCCTTTCGGTTGGCTTCAGAGATGGCCGGCCCGTTTGGTGAATTGATGGAGCCTGTCGATGTTGATTCGGTGGAGGCTTGGGTCTGGTTGGCCTATGATCAACTCAACATGGCGTTCATTGACGCCTTGGACCTTCCAGGGAAGGTTGGCGTGGTGCTCATTGAATCCTCGCACAAAGCGCAACGTCGTCCTTACCACCAGCAAAAATTGGGTGTGTTGTTGTCCAATCAGCGCCATTTTGCACTCGAATTGCAAGCAGCTGGACATGCGGTCATGTACGTCATCGGCCACCAAACGTACGCTGAAGTCCTTGATTCACTTTCTGCGGCTCTCGGATGCATCCATGGTGTTCAGGCAGCAGAGCGGGAACTCAGGCTTGAGGTTGCTCCCCTTGAGCGGGACGGTCGTTTGGTCCTCCACGAACACCCTGGGTGGCTCACGCCTCGTTCATGGTTTGTCGAGAGCGTAGGAACCGAGCCACCGTTTCGAATGGATGCATTCTATAGAAAAGTCCGCCAAACAACAGGCTGGATGATGATGGATGGAAAACCGGTCGGTGGAAAGTACAGTTTTGACGCCGAGAACAGGTTTCCCTGGAAGGGCGACCCCCTCGCTCCGGATGCACCCGTGTTCAACCATGATACGATCGACGCTGAGGTGGAGACACTTGTTCGGACACATTACGGGCATCATCCTGGTGAGGTCAACCTCTCCATGCAACCAACGAGTGCTGAGGATGTTGCGGGGGCCCTTGCCTTCGCATTGGACTGTCTGCCCAATTTTGGCACCTACGAAGATGCGATGTCGGAGCAGAGCCGTGGCCTCTTCCATTCCCGTTTGGCCACACTGGTGAATTTGCATCGTGTGATGCCGTCTCGGCTGGTGGAGGCTGCCATGGCCAGCGATGCCCCTTTGAACAGCGTGGAGGGCTTTGTACGACAGATGATTTGGCGAGAGTATGTGCACCACATCCACGAGGTCACCGACGGTTTCCGCACCCTTGAGGTCGACCGCTCAACCGGTGCCCGTGGCGCACGCTGGGACGGCTTTGCCGCCGAAGATGACGAGCCCCACCCCAACCACCTCTCGCAGTCCAACCCACTTCCGGAAGCGTACTGGGGAGCAAGCAGCGGGCTGCGGTGCCTCGATGCGTCGGTTGAATCGGTCATGGACGACGGTTGGACCCACCACATTCCTCGCCTCATGGTGCTGAGCAACATCGCCAACCTGCTCGATGTCAACCCCCGCGAGTTAACCGATTGGTTCCACGCCGCCTTCATTGACGCTTACGACTGGGTGGTAGAGCCCAACGTGCTCGGCATGGGGACCTTTGCGCTTGGAACGGCCATGATGACCAAGCCCTATGTGGCCGGTTCAGCCTACATCAACCGCATGAGTGACCACTGCAAATCATGTCAGTTTCATCACAAGAAAACCTGCCCGATGACCCGTCTGTATTGGGCTTATCTCAATCGCCACGGCCCTTCGTTCACCGGCAATCATCGCATGGCCATCGCCATGAAAAACGTCGCAAAGCGAGCGGATGAAGAGAAAGCCTTGGACGCAGCGACGTTTGAGCACGTTCGCTCCACCTTGCTCAATGGGGAAGAGCTTCGCCCACCTTCACAGGGCGATCTTCGCTCATGGTCATGAGCCACGGCGTGGAGGCTGACAGGCTGGACAATAGTCGAGACGACGGCCTGCATAGCGGACTCGAAGCACCAACTCTCCGCAGGTAAGGCAGGGGCGGTCGTTGCGGCAAAACACGGCGTGGCGCCACATCCGGCGAGGCTCGCCACGCGCTTTACTCGCTTCTGCTACGTCGAGGTCAACCGTGATTCCACCGTGCTCATAGGCTTGGACGGTGACCGACTTGATGCAGTCCGCCCAGCGTTTGAGGGTGGTTTGGTCGAGGTCGCACGGCCGGTCGTCGGGGTGGACGCCCGCGGCGTGGAGAATCTCCGAGCGGAGGTAGTTGCCCAAACCGGCGAAACTGCGTTGGTCCAGCATCAGCGTGGCGCCTTTTTTGCGGTGAAGGCCTTTGGATTTCAGATGCGTGAGGAGGTCGTCCGCCGTGATGTCGTCGTCGAGGACATCGGGTCCAAGCCGAGCGAGGAAGGGATGGGCGTTTTCTTCTGGCGTGGGAACGAGCACAATGTCGGTGGCGGACCACAGCCGCACAGCGTGTTTGTCGGTGAGAAATTCAGCCCGCAGGGATCGGTTTGAGCGAGGGTCAGTGGTTTTGAGATGGACCGTCCAGCGACCATAGAGTTGGTTGTGGCTGTACATGGTCCAGCCGCTGCTGAAGCGAATCAGCATGGCCTTAGCACGGCTGGTGACGCTCAGCACTTCATGGCCGAGAATCAACGAATCGGCTTGCTGCAAGGTTGGAAACGGCCAATCTCCGCCTTCGACCACTTTGCCGACGAGCGCTTTGCCGATGCGGTCGGCCGCTCTTCGGATTTCAGGGCCCTCTGGCATGACGTAAAATCATGGAAATCGGTTATCAACACCTGTTTGAAACAGAGGTTGAAGCACGTGAGGCTCATCTCTAACAACGCAAGAGCGAATTACGGGAAATGGCGTGGCCGTTTTTCCTCAGGGGTGGTTCACCTGCTCTCTTCAAGAATTTTCTCAATGGTGAAGGATTGCCCGTTGTGGCCCCACTTGACCACACCAGGCTCGTCGATGAGGAAGTATTTCGTGGCAAATTCACGGCCGAGGTCGGGATGCTCTTTCTCAAGCGAGATGACGATGCGGTCGCTGTAGGCGCCATGACCTCCTATAGAAGCGAGTGCACGAATCCCGTCAACGAGGACGGGGTACGGTGGAGACATCTCTTGTTGACTGGGGTCAAAGGGATGTGGGTCCATCAGCAGGCGAAGGTTCTCTTCGGTTCCAGGTTCGGTGATGTATTCGGTTGACATAACCATGAATCGTCATGACCTCATATAAATCATCAAACATCGTTCATCGAAAAACGCTCATCAATGGCCGAAAGCCCAGCAGCCTCTGCTTTGGCTGCGATTCGACGCAGGCTGCGCATGGCTTGGTCAATGTTCTCCACTTGCTCGGCAAAGCGGGTTGGCGGCCATCCACAATCGATGACACCAGCTTCAATGGCGCTTTCCTCAATCCACGCACCGCAGGCTGAGCCGTAGCATTTGGCTTTGAAGCGCTCAATGTCGATCCAAAAGGTCGTGCGATGGCACACCGGGCAGGTGCGACATTCGTACTCGGAAAGCACGGTCACGGCATCGTCGCCGACCACGTCCACGTCCCACGAAGCGACGCTGGCACGTTCGAGGGGGACCTGATGGGATTTTTTGAGGAAGGAACGAAGCACGTTGAGCGCCGTTTCTTGGGTGCTAAAACACCCCATGCCCACCACGGCGCCGCCTTCCTCAACGGCACTCGGGACGTAGACCCGTCCGGTGATGACCATGCTGTAGGCTGGGCGAGTCGGCGTTTAAGCCTCGCTCAATCACGGTGCCACTGAACTTCGATTACGGGCAAACCACCCGGATGGGGAAGGGGGGCCTGAGGTTTCTCGATGCGAACATTGAGGGAAGCAACGCCTGCATGGGTGGCGAGCAAATCGACCACCCGCTGAGCCATGTCCTCCATCAGTCGAATCGGTTCGGAAGCGTTGAGCATGACCTCATCAATGGCGATTTGGAGGTCAGCGTAGTTGAGGGTCTCATCCAAGTCTTCGATGCGTTCGTTGCCGGCCAAGGTGGCCCACACGGTGAAGATGAACGGTTGTGGGCGTTGATGTTCCTCATCGTACCACCCGTGGGCAGCCATGACTTCGTAAGCCTCGAGACCGACACGCCACTGCACGGGAACACCTCAGTCTTGTTCGTCTCGCTCGTGGACCCAAATCAAGTGGTAGCCGAATTGGGTCTTCACGGGTGGTGAGACGGTGGCCATAGGGGTGTCCCAAACAGCGTCCTCAAAGGCCTTGACCATGCGTCCCTTTCGGAACCAACCGAGGTCGCCACCTTTCTGGCTGGAGGGGCATGTACTCTTTTTTCGGGCCAGTTTTTGGAAATCCTTGAGTTTCCCGACCTTGTCTTTGATCTGCAGAGCCTCGCTCTTTGAAGCGACCAAGATGTGGCTTGCCCAAGCACTCGGTGCGACCATGTTTTGTCCATCCCTTATCGTGTTTTGAACCCCACGCTCAAAAATTGGAGTATGCGAGGAAGCGCATGTAGGTCCCGTAGACGGTTACCGACACGCCGAGGGATTCCTCGTTGAAGCGCTCCATGGTATCGGCGTAGGTGTGGTATTCCCAACTGCCGCTGCCGTAGCACACGACGGCTCGACCGTTTTCTCCCTCACCGAGGTCGTAGACAAACGGACCGTGGTCCGAATTGTAGGGCATGCCGTCCGAGGCGCCCTTTTCTCCCGTCAGGGTGGACAAACGAATGTCGTAGCGGTCCGCCACGTCGGAACGCTTGTTCTGGTAGAGTTCCGTGATGCGGGTGATGTGGCCCATGTCTTCGGCGTTGTTGCCAAACAGGGTCAGGCTGTTGCCTCGGTTGGAGAAGTCAGCATCGACGTGGTTCATGTCGAGGTTGATGTAGAGGCGGAGGTTGTCCCGAAGGCTGTTCTGGAAGGCTTCCACGTAGGCTCGACTGCCGTACAGCCCCTCTTCTTCACCG
>Ga0213865_10003132_pt1 | contig 10239 bp, 20 predicted proteins | sample PICome_6_FD_160100 | JGI IMG/M metagenome (GOLD analysis project Ga0213865, IMG submission 160100) | Coastal seawater microbial communities near Pivers Island, North Carolina, United States - PICO282 | ecosystem: Environmental > Aquatic > Marine > Coastal | place: USA: North Carolina... | reverse complement strand
ACCAACGGTATCAAACGAAGATAATGGATATCTGCCTGGTTCACTAAATGAAAAGATGGAACCTTGGTTAGTTCCAATTCGTTCTAATATGAGAAAGGTTTATAACAAACCTATGATTTTAGAGAAAATGGAAAAGAACGAAGATATTGAATTAGTTTCTCTTTCACATTTCAGAGGAAGAACATTTGAACACTCGATTGTGATTGTAGATGAATTTCAAAACTTAACTAAACCACAATTGGGAATGGTATTGGGTAGATTGGGTAAAGGTTCTACAATGATTTTAACAGGAGACCCACAACAAATCGATTTGAAGTTTTCAAATGATTCAGCAATACACGAAGTTCCTAAAGTAAAGGACTCACAATATGTTTATTCAACTCATTTGAGAGATAATCACAGACACGAAGCATTGGATGAACTACTCCGATTATTGAGTAACTATCAATAAGAATAAATTTAAAAATAATTGTAAAAAAGTTGAGATTTTATTTGGAAGTCTCAACTTTTTTTTGTATGTTAGTACTGTAATTGAGTGATAACCCTAATACAACTGATATGACAATTAAAGATTTTTATTTGAATGAGTATCCAACTGATGAGTTGGGAATTGAACTAAAAGATAATATTACTTTTGCTGGTTTAGTTACTCAACTATTTGGTGATGGTGATGTTTATGATTACATCGGTGTCCATGATAGTTTAGTAAGAGAAAGATTGTTCTCTGAATTGGCAAACCAACTAAATACAAGTTATGATTATGTTTATAATTTGTGGTTAAATTAATTAAAAAAGATTTGCAAGTCTCAAATATTATTGCTATATTAGATATGTAATTGAGAGATAAAGTTAAACCCTAAAAGAAATAAAATGAGTAAAAAATTTAAATTTAGTCTTAATGGAATGGAGTTCAACCTTCCAATAAAACATCTAAAAACAACTGATTGGAATGGTAATTCTATAAAACCTGAAATCAGTATTAACCATTCTGCTGGTTCAAACCTTCTAAAACAATATGTAAAACAAAAGTTCCCAAATGTAGTGGTATCAGTTTCATCATCTACTTTTTCTATGGGTAACTCAGTTGATGTGTATATTTCCGATGAATTTGGTAATGAAGTTGATAAAACAATTATCGAAGATGTAAAATCATTTGGTAATCAATTCGTTTACGGAAAGTTCAACGGAATGATTGATATGTATGAATCTAAGGAGTGTGGTGCTGTTTCTGAAAGTGGAACTACTATCACTGGTAACATCAAATATCTTTCAATTAATAACAGACCAAAATTCTGTTCGTTACCTGATGTTGTTAGAATGTTGAGAGAAATGACCACTACTGAAAACTATGTGTTCGGTATGATTAGTATTGAAAAAGCCATTGAACAAGTTAAGGGATATGGTGCTACTAATAATAATATCAATAAAGCCATGAGCCTTCTAAATAGTTAATATTATGGGAGAACAAGTTGCTAATAATACAGAAACTCAATATAGAACCTCTTTAGTTGAAAAGGATGGGAAGTATTATGCAGTAACTGACCCCAATCCAAAAAAAGGTACCATACGAGGAGAGTACATTCCGTATGGTACTACTTTAGTTTATCCAAAATCTTGGGGAATGAAAAAAGGTTCACTTGAATTAGTAGAACATCTAATTGAAGACCAAGAAAAATTATTACAATCGGCACAAGAACGATTACAAAATCTAAAAAAACTACACTCAGAAATATCGGAATGGAGAGAAAAATAACACAAAAATATTTGGATATGTCAAATATTTTTTGTATGTTAGCTGAGTAATGAGTGATGGTTTAATCCTTTAAAATAAATGATGAATAAAAAAATAGTTTACATTGATATGGATGGTGTTCTTGTTGATTTACAAAAATCAATCAATGAATTCTTTGAATTACACCCCTACTTAAAAGAGAGATACAAAGATAATCCCGACCATATTCAAGGTTTATTCCGAAATCCACCACCTATCGAAGGTGCTATTGAGGCAGTAAAGAAACTACACGAAAGTGGTAAATACGAATTGTTCATTGCTACATCGGCACCTTGGGGAAATCCTATGAGTGCCAGTGATAAAAGATTTTGGATTGAAGACCACTTCGGTAAACTATTCCACAAAAAGATGTTCGTTACTCACCGAAAAGATTTATTGATGGGTGATTACCTTATCGATGATAGAACTAAGAATGGTGCCGGAGAATTCTCGGGTGAACTACTTCAATTCGGTATGAATTGGGAAACTGGTGAGGTTGGACCGTATCCAAATTGGGAATCAATTTTAGAATACCTACTATGATAAAACTAAAATACGTATTACTATTACCAATCTTATTTGGATTATTTAGTTGTGAAGACCCTATATCAGATATACCTGATTATTACACGTTAGAACTTGATGGTAGGTTAGATACAACTACTGAAGGTTTGTATAAATTGACACTTGAATCAACTAATAATTCAGACCAAACAATCCACCGAGTTACAGGTCAACTCCTAAATAACGGTGAAGAACCATACCCACCTCAGTATGTAGATTGGGAAAGTTCTCATGTGTGGTATTTAAGTGATACTACACACGTTATAATTCGTAGAACGATAAATGTGTTGGGTGAATGGGTAAACATCGATACAACCTATGTAACGCAGTTTCAAGGAGATATTGTACCAACTATTAACCCAACATCAGTTAGTGGGACTAACGGAGAAATAAACACTATCATTGCACCTATTGAGGAAATGAAAGGTGATACCTTAACGGTACGATGTACTTTTAGAGATTTGGAAGAAACTATTCAATTTGTATTAGAATGATAAAAACACCATCAATACCACTTACCCCATTAACGGATGAAACCTTTGAAAGACAAGGTTGGAGAAAACATCCTGCAATAGATTATCAAGATTCAAAAGAATTTTTTGAAAATATAGATGAACAACCTGAAGATGGTGAACCATATTTTTGGAGTTTACCTCTACCAAGGGAAAGGACTGATTTATACGCACCTATTTTAATATCTAATGCAAGTGATGATACTCAAGTATTAATTAATATGGGATTAAAACCTGGTCAATATTTTATAGAAATATTTGATTTTGATGGATTGGGATTTTGTACATCTGAAGAAGAATTAGAAATTTTATATAACGCATTAACAAAGAAACAAATAGAAAAATGAGAAATTATACAGCAGAACAAATTCAAGAAAACTACGATAAGTTTATCGGAGCACTTAAAAAAGTATTTAGTGGAGATAGGTTAGATAAACTTCTACATATGTACTCAGAAGAAGAGTTGGGTCAGGAGTTAGCAGTAGCACCTGCAAGTGGTAGATTAGCATTTCACTCTGCATATGTAGGTGGTTATATTGACCATGTAATGAATGTTGCTAAAAACGCATATAAACTTAAAAAAGTGTTTGAAGATGGTGGTAACAAAGTAGATTTTACAGATGAAGAATTATTCTTCGCAGCTTTTCATCATGATTTAGGAAAACTTGGAAATGATGAAGGACCACTTTATTTACCTGAAACTTCTGATTGGCATATTAAGAATCAAGGAAAAGTATTTAAACAAAATACAGATTTAAATTACATGGATGTTACTCATAGAGCATTACATATTCTTGGTAAATATCAAATACCTTATACAGAAAAAGAAATGTTAGGTATTATGTTGGCAGATGGATTGTATAATGAAGCAACCAAACCTTACTTCATGGCACGGAATCCCGATTACGCATTAAAAACAGAACTTCCATATATCTTACATTGGGCAGACCATTTGAGTTGTAGACAAGAAAGAAGAGAATGGGTAGATTCAAAACTAATATAAATGACATAATGTCAGTATTAAAAAATAAAAACTGACACATTGTCATACAAAATGAAATGGTATGGATTTGGTAATATATGGATTGTATGTTTAACTTAAAAAAAGGAAAAAATATGATTTTAACATTTGACAAATTATTTGATGAGGTATTTGATTCTAAATTTCAACCAATGCAAGTAAATCATCAACAAGGAAACTATTCTATCAATACAACTAAAGATGGAAAACAAAGTATTGTTATAAGTGTTGTAGGACACAAGCCAAAAGATGTGGAAGTAGATGTTACCGAAGATTTAATTACAGTAAAAGCAGAAACTGAAAATGTGAATGCCGTAGTTGGTAATGTAAATCTAAAGTTCAAAGTAGGGAAAGATTACGATGGAACTACTGCAGAAGCATCAATTGAAAATGGTTTACTTACCATTCTTTTAGATAAAAAAGAAGAAAGAAAAAGTAAAAAGGTAAAGATTAAATTCTAATTTTAGGGTAGAATGGAGATGAGGGGAGGTGTGAAAATCTCCCCTTTTTTTGTTTTTCTATATTTATATATATTAAAACTAATAAAGTTATTATGAAACCAGAATACAAAGAAAAGGCTTTAGGAAACATAGAAGCAATTGAAAAACGCATCTCGGTTATACGAGAAATGATGGAAGGGAAAAGACCTGCAGACCAAAAGTTAGCAATTCAATATTCGAAAGAGATTGAAAGAGCAGTAGAACTTGCCCGAAACATCGTAGATATATCATAATATACTAAACGTGAAATTTAGAACATTTTTGTTAGGATTATCGGCATTGTTCGTTGCGTTTAACGCGGCGTTCTTTTCCGTGAGTGGTTTATCCAAACTATTTGCAGGAGCTGCATTTTCTGTAATGATAATGGCAAGTTCTTTAGAAGCTGCAAAACTAATTACCGCAGGATATCTTTACAACTATTGGGAAAAAATAAATAAAACATTTAGATTATATCTTAGTGGAGCAGTTCTTGTATTGATTTTAATTACATCATTGGGTATTTATGGATTTTTAACTGCTGCGTTTCAAGATACGTTTAATGTATATTCGATAACCGAAAAACAAAAAACATTCTTAGAACAAAAAGAATCATTTTGGAAAGATGATGTAGCACGATATGATGAAGAACTTAAAAGAATTTCTGATAACATTGGTACTCTTTCCAATGCTAAATCTCAACAAATCCAAGTACGAGACACCTCGGTGGTTGGGGGCGTTAGAACCACAATATCGACTTCCGAACTTAGGTTGGCACAAGCACGTATTGCAACTGAAGAAGAAAATAGAAAGGAAGTTCAAGCAAAAAGAGAAATAGCAGCTGATTCACTTCAATCAATTCAGTTGAAGATATTAGATTTAGAAACGGACACTGGCGTATCATCCGAATTAGGTCCTCTACAATACTTGAGTGGATTATTAGACAAGCCAATGGACCAAATTATTAATTGGTTCATTCTTATTATTATCTTTGTATTTGACCCATTAGCAGTTGCATTGGTTGTAGCATTTAACAACGCAATGAAAGTTGATAAAGGTGAAAAGGATAAAAAGAAAGTAGTTGAGAAAAGAGAACTCTATGGTGAAGATGTATCGGATGAAACAATCGATAAAGAAACCCAACGAGAACTTATTAAAGAAATGATACAAGCAGATGAGAAAGATGGTTTGTATGATGATTGGGATAATACGTTGCAAGATGGGTTAGAAGATGAAGAGTGGGATGAAGACCATGCATTAGACCAAGTAATGAACGATATGGTATCTGATATGGATATGGAAGAACTCAACGAAGATTTATTTAGTGAAGAATCTAATGAAGAAGATTCAGAACCTAACGAAAAACTCAAACAAGCAGCTGAAGATTATAAAAAAAAAGTTGATGACCCAATAATTGTTGATGGTGTTGAGTTAAAAAAAGATACAACTCGTAGGGGAATTGATATTGATGGAGATGGTAGTATTGATGGTTGGGATAATACAGGAGATGGTTTAATAGATGAACCAATGCCATCCTCATCAAGAAGAGCACAATATGTGATGAATGAAGTTCCATTTTATGCAAGACCTAATTTTAATTGGGGTGATAGAAAAAAGTGGATTAATAATCAGAACGCAGTAAACTACTGGTTAACCCACGTAAAAAATCAAAAAGATATCACAAAGTATCCTGATAATTTCGATTCTAAAACTTATTAATAATAAAACTTGTTTTTATCAATTTTTTTTTGTATATTTGTGTATCCAATAACAAAAAAAATAAAAGATGAATTTAGGATACGCATGTATAAACATGACCCTTTCAACTCAAAAGCCTAAAATTACAACCAATCGTTCTATGATTAGAAGAACTTTTGAAGAACGGGGAATCAATTACGCATCAGAACTTGCATTAGAAAATGTAAGAGATTTATTTTATATTTTAAAATGGAATAAAGAAAACAATATTAATCTATTTAGATTATCATCGGAATTGTTTCCATGGGCATCTGAATATGATTTAGAACAACTACCACATTACTTGAGAATCAAAACATTGTTACAAGGATGTGGATATTACGCAAAAACAAATGGAATTAGAATTACTTCCCATCCTGGTCCTTTTAATGTACTTACTTCACCTCGTGAAAAAGTAGTAGAGAATACTATTACTGATTTAGAAATTCATGGTAAGATTTTTGATTTATTAGGATTAGAAAAATCTCACTATAATAAAATCAACATTCATTGTAATGGTGTTTATGGAGATAAAAAATCTGCTATGGATAGATTTTGTGATAACTTCCAAAGATTATCACCATCAGTTCAATCTCGTTTGACTGTTGAGAATGATGATAAAGCATCAATGTATTCAGTAAAGGATTTGATGTACCTACATGATAAGATTGGAATCCCAATAGTATTTGATTATCACCATCATAAATTTAACACAGGTGGATTGAGTGAAGAGGAAGCACTAAAACTTGCAATCTCAACTTGGCCGAAAGGAATTAAACCTATTGTTCATTACTCTGAAAGTAAAGCATTACACGAGGAGAATGAAAAATTAAAACCACAAGCACATTCAGATTATATTAATGAGTTACCTGATTTATATGGTACTGATGTTGATGTGATGGTAGAATCGAAAGCAAAAGAACTTGCTATTCTACCATTTATTGGAAAAGAAAGTGTATGTGCATATAGTGGATTGTTAAACACACAAAGTTACGCAGAATGATTATAGATGTAGATATTACAACTCCTAAGAGAGTAGAAAAGAATTGGGGATATGAATTATGGATTCACAATGATGAAGAATATTGTGGAAAGTTATTAGTTTTCACAAAAGAAAGAAACCGATTCTCAATGCACTACCACCTTCAGAAAAAAGAAAGTTGGTATGTGCAAGAAGGAAGATTCCAATTCAATTGGTTGAATGTAGAAGATGGAAAATTGGAAGGTAAAACATTAGAGAAGGGTGATAGTGTTTTAATTGAAAGAGGATTACCTCATCAGTTAATTGCATTAGAAGATAACTCAATTGTATTTGAAGTTTCGACCCAACACTTTGATGAAGATAGTTACAGAGTTTATAGACAAACACCCGAAGATTTATTATGACATATATAAAAGTTTCTTTACCCGAATTATATGAATTAAAAGAAAGAATCGAATCCGATAGAGATAAGTGGATTAGATTTTACGCAAAACATGGAGCATTTATCGGAAGTTCGGATTCGGTAGATTACTTAACAAACGAAATAGAAAAATATTATGATAGTAAATAAAATACCTTTTGATAAGGAAGTTACGCAAGAAAATATTACTAAGTATAAAGAACTAACACATAAACTTGGTAATGCAGTTGGATATACTGCATTGGATGTTGGTTTAGATTTACCAATTGTTAGTATTAACTTTGGTGGAGAATATGAAGAACTCGTTCTTGTTAATCCCGTTATTTCGGAAGCATCTGAAGAACTTGTAGTTTATTATGAACGAGATGCAAGAAAAGGAAAAGTAAGAAAAACCGTAAGACATCAAAAGATTAAAGTGAATACTTCGAATCTTGGAATAGTTGAATTTGAACCATCTAAATCAGAATGGAAATCACAAGATGATTACATGAATGATGAAGGATTGTTTGAATGTATTCTTGCACAAAGATTAATTGATGCTATCAATGGTGTTGATGTTACGGATTCAATTAGAGCATACAATCCACAAATATCAAAGAAAGAAACACCTGGTAGAAATCAAAGAGTTATGGTAAAATCTCCTGAAGGTGAGATGGAGTTTATGAAATATAAAAAAGCACTTCCGTTGCTTGAAAGGGGGTATGAGATAGTATAATGGGAAAGTTACAATATCACTCGGAAGAACCTCTTAATAGAGAAGCGAAACATATATCATTTGATGTACCTGATGATATGAATATTGGTGAATTTAAAATAGTATGTGTTAGATTAGCAAGTGCAATGGGTTATCATCCAAGTTCAATATATAGAGCATTTGGAGAACTTGATTATGAAACTGAATCTGATAAAGAGTTTAAAAATTTTTTAAAATCACTTAATATAGAAACCGTATCAGGTTCTTTAATTTAAACATATGATTGATACACAAAACGAAATTTTAAAAAGAGTAAATGCACTTCAAATATTATTGGAGGCATTATCTGATGAACTAATTGATAATAAACTAATTAGTCAAACTTCTGTTCTAAGAAGGATAGAGGAAATAAAACAGGAACTTGATAGAGAAGAAGAAGAATTTGAAGGTCTTTTTTATTTTGGTCCAAAAGGAGAAGCTTAAATATGGAAATAATAACTTATATAGTAATAGGAATATTAGGTTTATTAAATATAATTCTATTATACCGAGGAATCAGGTTAGTAAAAACTATCGAAGATTTACAAGATATGTTGGTAGATACCAACGAAGATGTAATTACTGCATTAGAAACTATGGAGCAGGAAATGAAACAAATTGATATTAGAGGTTCGTTTGAATCCGATGATGAGGTTGGTGTAGTTTTTAACGAATTAAAAAACATTATCGAAAGATATAAAACAAGATTTTAAATATGCCAAGAAAAAGAACTAAACGAATGTATTTTACTCAGGATACTGAGGATGCAATTATATTATACAACAAAGAACCAAAGAAAATCGTAAGGGATAAAATTTATAAAGAACGAATTCAATATGCTTTTGATAAATTAGCAGAAAATGTACTAAACACTTTTAAATTCTCTTATTTCGATGTACCAAAAGAAGATGTACAAAAAGAAGTAGTATCTCAATTGATTGAAAAAATTCATATGTTTAAAGAGGGTAAGGGTAAGGCATTCTCATACTTTTCTATTGTTGCTAAAAATTATTTAATCCTTAATAATAATAAAAATTACAAACGGTATAAGAAAACCGATTTATTATCTCAAATGCCACAAACTTGGAATCCCGAAAATGATTTTTATCAATCAGAACAGGGTGATGAATATAGTGAGTTTAAAGAACTAATGTTAGAGTATTGGGATAAAAATTTAACAGTAGTATTTACAAAGAAAAGAGATATTCAAATTGCCGATGCTATCTTAGAATTATTTAGAAGAAGTCAATACGTTGAAAACTTTAATAAAAAACATCTTTATCTTTTAATCAGAGAAATGACCGATTGTAAAACCCACTATATTACAAAAGTGGTAAATGTAATGAAACAACATCAGAAAAAAATTCTTAATGAGTATTTGGAATATGGTACCGTAAGTACAGATGAAGATGAATTCTTTTCTTACTAACCTTATACTTATTGGTATAACGGGTTATAAATACTTCACTTAAAGAAACAAAAATGGAATTGGAAGATATTTTCAAGACCAAAGAATTCAAATCGTTACCACTTCATAAACGAATTTGGATTAGAATAAAGGTTGCATTTTTTGGATTATTAGAATTAATGTAATGAAAAAATGGACTTCAGTACGAGCAGTTTACTTATTAATGTCTCTCGTACTTTTATCCGCCACACTTCTACAAAATTGGTGGATAGTATTATTTGTAGTAACAATGTTGCAAATCGGTGTATGGACTAAATTCTGTCCATCTAAGTTTTTATTTGAAAAGTTAGGATTAAAGAAATCAGAACTTTAAGAGTTACTTATGAATCGGTTTGCGAAAATATGTTTAGGTATAGCAGGTGCTATCATGCTCACTTTCTTCGCAGTACAAACTTGTATTGTATTTAGGTGGTGTGAACCCTCCTACTTTCTTGCCGAATTTGGATATGGTTGTGTTATTGCATTCATGCCACCATTCTTCTATGTGGTATATGATTTCATTCGTACTACAAAATTAAAAGAAGCAAATATTGATTTACAATTAAATGCTATTG
>Ga0213865_10003127_pt1 | contig 10247 bp, 13 predicted proteins | sample PICome_6_FD_160100 | JGI IMG/M metagenome (GOLD analysis project Ga0213865, IMG submission 160100) | Coastal seawater microbial communities near Pivers Island, North Carolina, United States - PICO282 | ecosystem: Environmental > Aquatic > Marine > Coastal | place: USA: North Carolina... | reverse complement strand
GATGTCTGGTCTCATGTTCATTTCATTCGCATACAGAACTGTATCCGGAAACATAGAGAAAGCCTTACTCACAATATAAGAATCATAGTCAGCATCTTCTAAACTTACACTTTGATTCTCTGCAGAGATGTTTTTGACGACATCAAAAAGTTTCATTTGAACACACACCCTGCCATAATCTCTGTAAGGCATGCTGTGACGTTGATTTCTGGATTTGCAACAAAAGCTTGTTTGTATTGATAATCTGCAAGGATCAAAACAAGCTGTGCTACAGACGTAGGTTCCAGATGATCTACAGACATTGTGTAGAGATTGGAAAACAAGGTGTCTGGATGAATATCGTTGTTATGAGTGACCCACTTCCTAACCTCAGTAAAGTTTTTATCTTTGAGGTTCTTGAACAGTTTTTTGTATTCTTCTCCAAAAGAAGAAATTATTTCACTCTTCAAGTGTCCTGTTGAAGAATGATACTGGACTTCATTCAGGACTTTACGGAAATCAGGAAAGTTTTTTTCAAGAATCAGAGCTAGAGTTTTCTTGTCGTATTCTACATTCTCGTTTTCGAGAATTGTTTTCAAGACTTTAAAAAACTGACTAGCTAACTCTGCCTTATCCTCTTTAGCAATCTTGAACTCTACAAGAGAGCATCTAGACCGAAGTGGTTCAAGTATTCTGTTGATGAAGTTACATGTAAGAATGAAACCACAATTCTTAGAATACTCTTCCATAAAGTTACGAAGAGCAGGTTGTGTTGAGTTTGGATTTAGGTAGTCTGCTTCGTCAAGAATTACATACTTTCTTCCGCCAGTCATCGAAACTGCTGACGCAAACTGCTTAATCTTAACTCGCAAAGTATCAATGTTACCATCTAAGGATCCATTGATTACAATGTAATCACAACCTAGCTCTTCTAACATGGCTTTGGCAACTGTAGTTTTACCGCAGCCAGAGGAACCAGAAAATATCAGATTGGGTAGATTGCCTTTCTCGACAAATCTTTGCAGTTTCTCCTTGATACTCTCTGGTAAAACGACATCTTCTACTTTTTTGGGACGATATTTTTCAACCCAGACATATTGATCAATCACACATCACCTCGAACAGTAATAGCATAACAAACTGAAGAATCAGTATTCTTGAATGTACCAAAAGATGATTCTTCATCCAGAGAAACCTGATACTCACCATCAATAAGCTTCAAACTATCGAAAGAAAATGTTATCGGCTTTGTGGTTTGATCAGTCTCACCAATGACAGTCGTATAATCATCAATTGTGCCATTTTCAAGGTCTGTTGCACGGGCAACGATTTTGCCGTCAGAACACTCAAACTGAATTTCAGGCATGGTCAAAAGGGCAGAAGCCTTTCTGAGCATCGAAAAATCATTCTTTGAGAGTGTGAAGTTAAGGTTTCCGGAAAATGATGTCACTGCACTAACATCAATATTCTTGTAAATTATCATATCTTTAGAAGCATACTGATATTTTACACTGTGTCTTCCAGAAACAATTTCGACAAACTTTTCATCGAAGTCGAAATCGGGGTCGGGCATCATAGATATGATATTAAGAAATCTAGACAACTCATAGATTCCAAATGGCTGCTGGAAGACTTCATCAATTTCTGCAAAAGCAAAAATATTTTTATATGGGGAAGAAGTCTGGATCAAAGACCCAGACTCAACATAGATAGAAGGATTGATCGTTGAAAAGTTTTTCAAAAGATCAATCGTTTCTTTCGACAATTTCATCACTTTTTCATCTTCTTTAGTTGGTTCATGTCTGCTGTGGCAACAGCACCAATCTGTGCCAATGCCGCCAGACTACCACCAAAGATGTATGATCCGCAATGCTTAAGTTCCATCCAAGGACACAACCAGACCTTCATTCCTGCCTTTCTTACGTTATAGCAGAACATGTAGTCTTCGGAGAGGTATCTTTTGGACTCTGGATCGATGATACAATCAAAGTATGCCATGATCTCTCTACTACCGTCAAAATGGGCTGTACGAACATGATCTGGCTTGTACTTATACTCAGGATACTTTTCATCATACTTTTCAAAAGTCTCCCGTCGAATCATCATAAATCCAGTACCAGCTTCACCAACTTCGACAGGCTCATTTACAGGAACAGACTTTGTACCAGCAACAGGATTGAAGACATAATCACCAACAAATTGCTCAAGGGCATTTGGATTATCGTCTGCCACACCCTGATCGACAGCCATCTTAATCTTTTCCCATGAAATATTTTTCTTAGGATAAGGACCAGCAATAATATCGTATTCAGATTCATCATCTTGGAGAGCCATAAGTGCCAGAACATCTTTTGGATCAAACCCGATGTCTGAATCGATAAACATAAGATGTGTAAAACCAGATCTTAGAAATTCATCAACACAGTAGTTTCTTGCCCGTGTAATCAAAGACTCATTAAAAAGGTAATAAAATCTTAATTCAATATTATATTTTGCACACACGGCAGCTAAATCTGCTGTCGAACGTGCAAACATACCGTTACACTGACCACCATACATTGGAGTGGCTACAAAAAGTTTTCTCTTTTGCAACTCTTCAATTGCAATTTCAGTTTTCATTATCTACCTCACTAATATTAATCTTAACACTATCGCCATAAGATCCTTGATATGTACCATTACTTTCTGACTCCATAATCAGATACTGACCGATTCTGGCACCTCTTTTGATGATAGCATTTCCGGATGTCACAACCAAAAGAGCAATCATGGATCCTTTGTATCCTGTGTCGTAAAGACCAGAACATAGATAAACACCGTTACGAACAAGTGTTGATCTGCTAATCACAACCCCAGCCTCGGACTCTCCGATAGAGATTGTATTTTTCATTTTTACTTTATATGAACCGGGTTCTAAAACATAGAACCCATTATCATCAGTCGAAACTGGCGTAGTGGTTCTATGTGTCTTATCCTCTTCATCAAGAATAAAATCTGACGATTCAATTCTTTCGACCTCATCTAAACGAATGTCTACAGCATTAGGCTGAATGTCACCGTCTTCAACTTCAGTGATCTTGGTTTCTGTAAACTGTGATTCAGGATGCAGAAGCATTTTTATTTTCCTCTTCAAGTGTATACATCATCAATATAATGTAATGTATTGCTTTTAACAGATCTTTTTTGTTTTTTCCATCTTTTTTTCCGTATCTAAGCAAATATTTTAAGGCATTATCTCTGGATGTCGATTCTAAAGTACCTAAAGAATTCCAAACATCGACAGCTTGTAGATTTGTTTTTTTGTTAGTGTAGTGCTGATTGTAAGTGGACTCTATGTACATTACAACTTCATTTAAGAGAATATTTTCTCTATATTTAAAGTTACTCATACTTTTCCTGAGATCTTTTTTCTGTTCTTAAGGGCTTTTTGTCTGTGGTAAGACGTAGCCTTATTGTAAAACACCTGTCCATCGATGTTGTCAATATGGTGTAAAATATTTCTAGCGGTCAGACCAACAAACTTTTGTACATTAAATTGGCCTTGAATGTCTTGGAATCTTACACGTATGCCAGATGGTCTTTTTACCTTACAAACAATATCACTGCGTGTGATATCTGTTTCTTCAAGATAAACGTCATCGCCAAAGGTAGTCGTTATCACAGGATTAAACAGAGCATAAATTGGGTCTGTGTCCATAACAATGAGTCTACAGTTGACGCCAATTTCATTAGCAGATAGTGCAACAATCTTATATTTCCTAATAAGATTGATCATATCAATTGCTAATTTTTCTGGATCTTCTATCGGGTTCTTAAAATCAAAAGGGTCCAATTTTGTAGTCATTATTTGGTCTTTGGGACTTACAAGTTCTCTATCGTTCATCATGCAACCTTACTAAAACCTTTCACTTTTTCAAATTTCAAAACATTATCAAAGGAGTCATAAAGCTGATCTCCTTTATGGCTTATGATAACTATGTTTGACATCTCATCGGTGTCGTTAATTAGCTTCATAAAATCGTCAGTTCCACCAGCATCAAGAGACGAGTCAAAAACTTCGTCCATTATCAGAATGTTTGTTGAAACACTGTTCTTAAGCTTGGCAATCTTTCTCCATGTAAACAGAAGAGCAAGATCGATTCTAAACTTTTCACCCTCCGAAAAAGAGTCATAACTAAAAAGATCTCTATGTCTTGATAAAATCTTCTCAGAAAAACTCTCATCAAGTTCAAAGCTGACAAAGAAGTCCATAGACTGTAGATACTTATTAATCAAAGAATTCATGATTGGTACGTATTGTTTTACGACCTTGGACTTAATTCCACTGTCTTTGAGTATGGAAACAGCTACCTCAAGAATTCCTGCTTCTTCCTTCAGGAGAACATACTCATCTTTAAGATTTCTGAATTCTTTCTCAAGTTTAACAAGCTCATTGTCGTCTTGATCTTGTTTTCTTTCTTTGTTCAGCTTTTCAATCTCATGAACAATATCAGAGATATAATTATTGTTCATTCTTATCTCTTTGTTCTTCTCAGACAACTCAATATTTTTTTGTGTCATCTTTTCGAGAATCTTAGAGACATTCTCTAATCTGTCATTGATCTTCTGACTCTTTCCCGAAAGAGCTTTTAGACCTTCTTCATACTCTGTAATTTTTTTATTTTTAGACTCTTTAGTTTGGTTTCTAAAACCATCATCAATGTCCTGTCTACAGGTAGGACACTGTTCGTTGTTTTCATAAAAGTCTATATCTTTTTTGATCTTACTTACCTTTTGATTGATGCCATATTCAATCTTTTGTATTTCATTTATTTTTTGCGTAAGATCTTTATTTTGCTTTTTAACATCATCAAAGTCAGATACGTGTTCGACAAGAAGGTCTACTTGTTCTTGTGTCTCTTTTATTTTTGCCTCAGTATCTTTTATCTTTTCTTTGTAGTTCTCTATAAGGTTCTCAGTGTTACGATTAAGTTTTTTCTGAGTCTCTTTGAACATCCTGATACTTTCCTCCTTCAGACTTCTTTTGTCAGAGTTTTGGGAAAGTTTAGTCTTCATGGCAGAAATTTCATCTTTGACCAAACTGCTCATGGATGAAAAAATCTTAATGTCCAAAATGTCTTCAATCACTTCTCTTCTGGAAGCTGTGTTCAGTTGCATAAAAGGAACAAAGGATGCTGATCCCACGATCACCACCTGACAGAAAGACTTGTAATTTAGCTTGAGAATATTTTTTTCGAGAACCTCTTGGTAATCTTTGTTAGCAGCATCTTGACTTAACAAATCTCCATTTTTGAAGATCTCAAAAACATTGGGCTTTATGCCTCTTCTTATTTTATATTTATTTCCACCAGTCTCCAATTCTAACTCTACAAGACAATTTTTCTTGTTGATAGAGTTAATAAGTTGAGGCTTGTTTATTTTTCTAAATGGTTTGTTGTATAGACAAAAAGTTAAAGCATCTAGAATAGTAGACTTGCCAGATCCATTGTCACCAACAATCAATCTTGTTTTGTGTGTTGAAAGATCGATTTCAGTAAAAGCATTTCCTGTTGATAGGAAATTCATCCAACGAATTTTGTCAAACTTAATGTACATTATTCTGCGTTCATTGCTTTAAAGTAGGTATCATGAATTTTCTGTTTGAGTTTATCGATATCAACAGATGTTTCAATAGAGTCGATAAAACTATCTATAATTTGTCGGGTATCCTCAACATTTTCCAAGTCAACATTAGATTCTTTTTCTTGATAGATCATTGTCTCGTCAACGATCTTCACCTCATGTGGAGAGTAAGATTCTATTTCTGTTAAGAAGCCTTCAAACTGCTCAACGTCAACCTGCTCTTTAATTACGATACGAACGTAATGTTCTCTGATAGAGTTTTCGTTAACAGACTTCCTATACTTTGCTGTGCCATCAACAATAATCTTAGTATAGATGTTGTAAGGATTTTCAATGAAGGTGAGATCCAGCGTCTCTGTATCAATGACATGAAAACCTTTTACAAAACCATGATCTGACCAATTCATCTGATAAGGACAGCCTAGATAATAAATTCCGTTACTGTCTGACCTGTGGTGGAAATGGCCTGAAAGAGTCTTATCAAACTTTTTAAACATAGATGCACTCAGACCTTCTTTACTCATCTGACCGGGCTGCATCATAAACCCTTCAATCTCAAGATGACCGATACACAAACGAGCTTTTGTACGGTCAACTAGATCTAAACTTTTGTCATGGTTGTCTTTACAGATCCATGGAAGATACAACGTGTGGACACCAAACAAATCAACTTCTTCAGGGTCTTTAAAAAAGTTGATATTTTTATATCTTCTTACGACCTCATCGATTGCATTGATCTGATTAGTGTTTTTGTAGAAAGTATCGTGGTTCCCAACGATTATATCCATCTCCATACCCATGTCTTCTAGAGGCTGAAGAAAAGTTTTTCTCAGATTATGTGCTGTGAGAAAATTGATATACTTTCTACGATCTACAACGTCACCAAGGTGAACCACCTTTTCGATTGGATTGTTTTTCAGATATGGAAAAAATATATTTTTGAAAAACTTCTCAAAGTGATTGTAGTAACTAACATTATCATTTCTGACACCGTAATGTGTGTCAGCTATCAAAGCAATTTTAGCCATTTTTTTCGTCGTGTTTCTTTTCTAATTCATCCATGTAGTCATTCTGAACATACGTATCCACATACGGAATTTTAGTCTTGTCGGATAGTGAATAATCAACAAGCTCTTGATTGACGTATTTGTGATCATAATACTTTTTCTTGATCAAGAGAAGCTTCTTTTCCTTCTCGATTTTACGCAGAAAAGCATTCCAGATAATCTGTGTGAAGTAAGCAAATGGATTCTCCGACTTAGCAGGATCAAATTTCAAAACTGCCTCAAGTGCATTTTCAACACCATCGCCTATCATATCTTCTTTGAAGATGTACCCAGAGTAGTTTGGCTTTGTCGCTAACCTAGTTGCAATAGTCTGTATGCAAATGGCTATATCGTTAGGTATGATAGGTCTTTCTCTTTCTTCTTTAACAGCTTCATAACACTCTTTCTGATACTCAACAAGCCTCAGATAAAATGTCTTGTTGTCGATATAATTGACTGGCTTTTTCTTTTTCATAAATCAAACTCATATACTTTAAAATTAAATTTCTCCTCAGTGTATATCTTCAACCGTTCCTTGAAATGAAGAAAAGTATAATTTTCTTTATTTCTATGTTTCATATCATCAGATATATCGTAAATCACAGCTTTATCTTTTACTGATGATTTTCTCAAACCTCTGCCGATTGATTGAAGATTCCTCACCCTTGATTTTGATGGGGAAGCAAAAATAACATTATGAAGATTTTTGATATTCACTCCGGTACTAAAAACTCCGTATGAAGCTACGATAATTACATTCTCATTCTCCTCTGCATATTTTCTAACATATTCTCGATCTTCTGCTTTAGTCTTTCCATCAACGTAAAAAACATCTTTACCACATTTTTTCATTAAATCGAAAAGCATCTTGCCTTGCTTATCAACCATTTGGAACAGGACAAGTGTATTACCTTTACACGTCAAAGCAAGGTTTTTAATAAACTTATTTCTTTTTTCATTTTGACAGAGAAAGTCAATCTCTTCCTGATAAGAAGCTGTCTTATAAAGCTTCCTCGTTTCCTCAGAGTGCTTCAAGCAAAGACACTTCACTCTCATAGAAGCAAGATAGTTGGAGTCCATAAGCTCCTTGGTTGTAGTGACTTTCTTCACAGCACCAAACAGCCCCTCAAGAACAAGCTTGTTGGTGTTAGAGCCGTCCAGTGTACCAGTGAACCCAAACCTGTAAGGAACACCCACAGTCTTTTCCATGATCGATGTTAACGATTTAGCCTTGAACAGATGAGCTTCGTCTCCTATAATGACCTTGTAGGGAAAATAAAAATCCTTAGACTCTTTGAAGATAGACTGCCAAGTAGATATCACTACAGGCTTATCAGAGATTTTATCTTTTCCAGACATGATGCAATGAACATTGTCTATATCATAACCATAAGAAACAAAGTCATCTCTCATCTGATAAACAAGAGATGTAGTAGGAACAATGATGAGTGTTTTTTCCTCATACAGTCTTGTAAGCAAGTAGATGATAAGAGACTTACCAGAAGCTGTAGGAGAAAGTAAAAGAGATCTAGATCTTGCTGCAGCATGCCTTACAGCTTCAATTTGATAATCTCTAGGCTGGATAGATTCAGGAATACCAATATCTTTAATAAAAGACTGAAAGTCTTTTATTGTCATAGGGTCTGTAGAAAACTCTACGTTATATTCGTATTTTTTATCGTCAAAAAAACTTTTGATGTTGTTAAGAAGACCAGCGTATATAGTCTTCTTTCTTATGTTGAAAAGTCTTATTTTGCCGTCCCACAGCTTCTTTTTATATGCAGGACTATATCTAGCACCGGGAACTTCAAACGTGAATCTATCGCTTAGTTCGTATGCAACGTCTTCCGGACAATCAATTCTAATATAAACTTCATCAATCTTTTCAATTTTAATCATAAACCAGCTTTAAATTTTTCCCAATCAATAATAGATTTAATTTGATACCCTCTATTGGAGATCTGTTGCATTATAGATTCTACCAAAGAAATTTTTTCTTTTTGAAGTGTTACTTTATTTGACATGTCAATAATGTCTTCATCTTGTTGAATGTACATATCTAGATCTTGTCTGAGAATCTTTAGAGGGTTTTGAGACCAACCCATCTGCTTAAGAGTATCACCGTCCAAATCACCACGATAATACTCATGCTTTAAACGAAAAAGTTTTTTGTATGATGACTCAAATGTTTTGAGTCTTAATCTTTCTTCAGAAAGAATTCTAAGATACTTGGAGTGTAGTTTTGGTATCTTTAATGTTTCTTCTGTAAGTTCGTCTCTTTCAAAATGTGAATCAATTTCCCAAAGTTCATAGATATCATTAATGTTCATTAACCACCAACTATTTCAAAATCATAATCTCTAAACGTGAATACCACTTGTGCCTTTGCAAACTGTGACGGATCTGATTGAGAGTCAAAAAGCAGATCAGACAACTGAATAGGAAAAGCATCAGTAAACTTTAATCTTATATTAGGATTTTTAGCTGAAGTCAATATATTAATTGAAATATCTGAAAATATTCCCTCATCATCAGCGGGTTTAGCTTTACGTAAAGTGTCAAAACTATATGGACCAGACTTTTTCCAGCTTTGATTTGTTACCCTACTCATCCAAGTAAAGATTTCTCTGTAGTTCTCCATGTTCTCATCAACAAGAAAAGCAACAGAAAGATCTGCAAAGAAAAGTCTATCACCCTGTAAAGGAGCACCCTGAATAGGGTTAGGCTGATCAACACGACCTACAGAAATTCCCGGTACATTGATAGACTGTACTGTGAAGTTGAGATCAGGAAGTCTCTTTACCCTAAAAGTAAAATTATTAGGATGAATATAATTTAAAGAGGAAGGCTGTGAATTTTTTATTGACATTATCTGTAATACTGCACCAGTTTCTTTTTCTTTTTAGGTCTAGCCATCTTAGCAAGCTGATAAGCGCCAATAGATCCTGCAGCGCCACCTAAAGCACCACCGATACCAGCACCTAATAAACCGCCGACAGGACCACCCAATGCAGTTCCTACTTTACTTCCGTAGATAGAACCAGCAGTTGTTCCTGTGATACCACCTGCTGTAGTAGCAAGTTGTGGCACAGTATATCTTGGAGCATAAGGATCAAAGTCTACTTGTCTGTAGTACAAGTCATCCTTTTTACTCTTTTCATTTAGTTTTTTTTTATCTTTCTTAGAACCGATGTTGCCGATTCTACGACCTAAAGCTAACCCGCCACCAATCAAAGCACCACCAGCAAGAGCAGCAGCACCAGCTTTAGCTAGATTTTTTGGGTCTGATAAAGAAGTTGCAAACTTGTCATAAGCAGTTCCTACACCAGTTTTAACTGCTTGTTGTACAGTGGGATCAATATTTGAAACTTGAACTTCAGTTCCTCCCATAACACCAGCAGACTTACCGTCTTTAAAAAATTTAACACTTAATGCTTTGGGGTCATAATCACCAACACCGCCTCCTCCGCCACCACCAAAACCAAACTGCTCATTAACTTTAATTTCTTCAATTAAACTTTTAGAATAAGACATGCAACTCTCCAAAAACAATTCTAATAGTATTTATAAAAAAAGGGGGCCGAAGCCCCCTCTGACATA
>Ga0213865_10003126_pt1 | contig 10251 bp, 11 predicted proteins | sample PICome_6_FD_160100 | JGI IMG/M metagenome (GOLD analysis project Ga0213865, IMG submission 160100) | Coastal seawater microbial communities near Pivers Island, North Carolina, United States - PICO282 | ecosystem: Environmental > Aquatic > Marine > Coastal | place: USA: North Carolina... | reverse complement strand
CAGGTCTCGTGAAAGGCTTTGTACAGGACACGTTACCCACACCTGGAATGGATTCAGTATACAAAGTATTATCATATAATGTGGTATCATACCCCAGACTTCCTTTTTGTTGTTGTTTACTAATAATGTCTTTTACAATATTTACATCCGTAATATTCGCACGACCGCCGTATGATCTACACGTTGGTATTACAGCCTCAGCCGGAGCATCCTTGCAATCTGAATTAGTTTTAGATAATACACAGTCACTTGACGTTATTGTTGGACATTTTGTCCCACCTCCACTCGACTGTTGGGTAATGTTTGGTTTTGTAAATTGAACTCCACGAACATCACAATAGTTACTACTTTCTCCGTTCCCTATTGGATAACATTTTGGATCTGTTACCATTGTGCTTTCACAGTTGATATCCTTTGCACGTGTTTCCGGTAAAAAACTACTAAATTTATCAAAACCAACAGGTATCACCTCAACATCACTACAATCTTTACTAGCAGTAGATGATAATGTTATATTTAAAGCTTCTGTTACTCTCTCATCATCATTGTTAAGTGGAACTATTTTAACTATTACTTCATATTTTAAAAAATCACCAGAATGAGTCATTTTAAAACTTCTAGCATTTGCAGATGGTTCTATATAATAAAAACTAGTTGAATGTTGATCAGCAGCAGATGATACAATTATTAACCATTTTTTCGTTTCATTCGCACACTTGGTGCCATCGGCAGTTTCTGTCCATTTCCACGACACACCAATAGATTCTCCATCTTTACACTTTGTAGTAGTGGCTAATAGTGATTTGGTACATGTCCCTATACTGCTAGATGCCAAATAATTATTTGTTAAAGTACTTGAACTATCATAACCTCCACTTCCACTTCCACTTCCACTTCCACTTCCACTTCCACTTCCACTTCCACTTCCACTTCCATTTGAATCATCATCGTCGTCTGGAGTAGGTCCAGTAATTTTGGGTGTCGGGTCTTCGAACCCGAAACATTTCATGAAACCATCCGGACACCGTTTTTCATATTCTTTGTACGCAAAGTACAGACCCACTCCGAATGCAACAAGTATTATCATGATGATACCAAGTTTTATGGGAAGTTCTGCATTACTCATTTATTATACTATGAGAGTTTTTTTATAGTTAAAGATTTGACAGACACTCCTATACATGTGGTGCTGGTGGTGCTGCCACGATTTTAAAGGTACTGCTTTAAGTATGCCCTATAAGTATTATGAAAGACTAGATAAGTTCACGACCGCTGGTACATTTTGCTCGTGGAGTTGCATGAAGAGCTACGCCCTGGACAAGTATGGTATCAACCGTGGGAGCATCATATGTGGTAACATGATCATGATGCGCAAGAAACTCTTCGGTAAATTGGGGAGCATCAAACCCGCCCCCAAACGTGTCAGGTTGGTAGAGTTCGGTGGTGATCTCACCATAGAACAATTTCGTGAGAATGTCCTGGTAGATGATACTCCACCCGAAACTATAAATGCCGAACCCGTGCCCAACATAGTCGTGCCCATTACTTCAAACACTGCAAAGATGTATGAAATAAAGAACGCATCGGGTGCGAACGAGCCTCTGAGACTCAAACGCGAAAAACCATTGAAGCGTGATCAAAATAATTTAGAATCTGTACTGGGTCTGGTCATCAAGAAGAACAACAATTGTTGCACGTAGACCCGGGGAATACGAATGAACATCTCTCACATTCGTTCAGGGGAATGATATTTCTCTTTTTCAATTTTCCGTGTGAATGCAGTATGAGATCTTTGACGGTGTAAATACCATAGGTCACCATAGTTTCGAGAGAGGGAAACTTCATTATACTATTTCATACAACCGCAACCCTTATTTACCTTCAACATCACGGCAAAGCTATCTATCATGGCTGGTACCATGGATTTCAGCAGCGTTTCAAACTCGCTATCCTCCTCACCATCATCGATCTGCTCTATGACCGAATAGATGAGATCCATGACCAACTCTTTCTTTTCGCGACCACCAATCTTCTTCAACTTTTGGACCTCCATCATGAGTGTGGACACGAGTCCACAAATGTTCTCCTTGTTGATACCAGATTTTTTGTATTTATTGACCAACAGTGTGGCGCGTTTCACGAGGGCATCAGTCTCAGGTGACTTTGATTTGTACGTCAATACTATGGAATCCATATGATTACTATGATTTTAAAATCTTTAAATATATAAATGAAATTACAGAGTGAAGATTTTATAGCAACCACCGCGGTCGCCCTGGGTACTGGTCAACTTCTTGTACATATGGTAGATGTATACAAGAGGGACGATGTGAGTTCATACAGTTATCCATCTTTATTAATAGGTATCACAGGTAGTTTGTTATGGACTGTGTATCAGATTAGAAAAGGTGCAAACTATTCAGCCGTGTATTCAGCCGCTGGTTTGATTGCACAACTTTATATACTTCAGCGACTCTTGGCTAATCGTAAGAATAAGAAGATTTCCGAGACATCCCGATGAAAACTCCTCCACCTATTAAGATTGTCAAAGATATACCTACAGCCATTAAAAGAAAGTTTTTTTCAGATTGGTTACTGACACTTTCACACGTCTTTTCTTTAGATATTCCATACGCTACGGAACTTCCTATCAAACCCATGAGGCCGTAAAGCATGGCTATAGCGCCAGTAACTTTTTCACCAGATAAAAGCTGTGTGAATAAAACTATAGGTACGACGATACCCATGACCAACGTATTGGCGAGTAGCATGTGCATATTTTTCCATTTTTTACTATCCTTTATGTCATTACATTCGTTAAATATCCTGATACCAGAAGAAGCTACTGCTGTGTATGCTATTCCAAACACGACCGCTAAAATAACGGAAATGTAACTGACTGCCATTTATATTTTACACACAAATAAATTCACATGAGGGTGTCGTATAGGTTATCTCCACCTGGTACGACGTACTCACCATCGTCCCATCTATTATCCTGTTTCTCCACAGACTTGATATGCCACACGGCGACATCTGGCGTGGGGCGGATGGATATGATCTTTTCATGACCTGTGATCATCTCGTGTAAAGACTTTGCAAATTTGATACGTTCGGGAACATTTTTGATGATTCTACAGTTATAGTCTGGCCAGTTGATCCATCCCATTTCGTTCACTTGAAATTTAGACGCCTCGAGCCATTCTCTGGTGTACCCTGGGTGAATGTTGATTCTAGGAACCATGAAGGCATCTCCATCTGTATTCTGAATAACCTGTTTGATATTTTTCACGAGATCTTCTTGGGGCATCTCGTCCGCGTCGATCATGAAGATGTAGTCCCCTGAACACGTACTGATGTGATAATTCCTGTGATCAGCAAAGTTTCCGTCAAAGTCCCTCTCGTTCAGAACTACATCTTCCTCAAAGTGTTTCAGGACATGTCTGACGTTGGGTGTGCAGTGGGCCGTGTCCAAAAGTACGTTGATGTCATCTTCGGGGTCCTTCACCTTTTTCAAAAAGGCCAAGAGAGAGTAGAGTTCCTTGGATTCGTTGCATACAGTCACGGAATACGTGATTTTCATTAATACATGAACGTACGTGATCTTTAATTAAAGTTACCGAGAGTACATAGTGTATATGTTGTTCAAACCCGGTCCTACTAGCGCCCTGGGCAACTTGAGTTTATGCGCGGCTACTCACGTCATCAATGATGGATGGCTTCACCCGGATGTGTATGCTTACGGAAGGGATAAGATGCTCATTTTCGACCGAGTGAAGGAGGATGGTCCCGTGGAGAACCGGGGGTTTCTCAACTCCTTCATACATTTACAGTATCCCACCGTGGGTGAAGTCATGCGGAGCATCATGAAGCCAAGTGAAAGGATGCAGGGCCTCATAGATACGAATTGGGAAAAGGTGAAAGATTGTGTGGCTGGATTCCATATACGCCGTGGAACCTACTCGGAGGATAGTGCAAAGTTTGCATTTTTTCCTTCTGCATCTGACAAAGCCGTTGAAGCCATGATCGAAGAGGCTAATACCATCGATGAACCGATTTTCATAATGAGCGATTCACTAAAGACAAAAGAATATTTCAAATCCAAAGTTCCAAAGGCTATCAGCCTCGATTTACCCATCGGCTTCACGGCGTGCGAACATTCACAGAACGTGGATAATCTTGAGGATGAGGATGTTTCACATAAGATGAACAGTGTACTTGAATGGTTCATATTATCTAAAATGCCCAAGGTGTTCACAACCATGGGTGGGGTCGTGGGTCGTAATGTATCATCGGGTACTGATGAAGGTATATCATCCACATTCGGATATTCCGCTGCACTCTACGGTGGGAAGATACCTTATTATGTGTTTAACGATGGATGTATATATTATCCAGATGGGAGAGAGATGAGCCCCAGACTTTTCTGGTCTGACGCAGACACGGGAAAATATGTGATACTCCGTGAACCCACGAAGGAGGCTATAAACATGTTACGCGAAAAGTATGGTATGTGGAAGGTACTGATGTATCGGGAAGCGTGTGAGAAGGCTGGTATTTTAGAATGGTGTAAGACACGAATGAATGTAAAGTTTGTTGAACCAGGTGAACATATAAATGTTGAATATAAAGAATTTGATGAAATGTAATTTACATGCGGGTCACTATCATAGGTGCTGGAAAAGTAGGGTTGGCATATGCTGTCTTTTTAGCTTCCAAAGGTCACGATGTGGTGGCTATCGATAAGAATAAAACATACATCGATTCTCTTAACGCGGGTACTTACGAGACAACCGAACCAGGTGTGACTGAAGGGTTACATAAGATACGTAAATTTACAACGGAAGATGACGAACAATCTGATATCTGCATCATACTCGTAGATACACCGACATGCTATGCAGGTTATGATCATTCTAACTTGGAAAAGGTGTTGGAAAGTACTGTCGGTAAACATGAGACTGTGATCGTATCATGTACGACTCAACCTGGATTCATGAAACAGTGGCCAGATGTATATTACAACCCATTGTTTATCCAACTCGGTAACCAAATTAATCATCAAAATACGACGAAGAGTGTTCTCATCGGGGGTGAACCTTCTTCGTTACTCACAAACTTTTTCAAACAGAATCATGGTGAAGATGTTCAGCTTCATTACATGTCTCAGACTGCAGCCGAAGTTGCGAAGCTATCCCTGAACTGTATCATCACGACGAAGATTTCATTCGCCAACATGATCGACGAAGCCATGTGGCGAAGTGGACACGGTGAAGAATCTGAAAAAGTGCTCGCGTTTGTAGGGGCGGACCCTCGTGTAGGGGAGAAGTGTCTGAAGCCTGGATGGGGATACGGTGGACCCTGCTTTCCTCGTGACAACAGGGCATTGTGTACGTTCCTACGTGAATGGGGTGCAGCAGATTACATACCCATGGCTACCCACGAGACGAATGAACGTCATGCTGTTGTCATGGCTATGAAGAAGGAAGTTGGTGACGACGAACTAAAAGATTTGAATTATAAACCTGGATGTCCAGTATATTGTGATGAAGAATCACATAAGGCAAAAACAAAACAACTTAGAAAGATGAAATTCTTAGAAAGAAAATAAACATGTTGGAAGTACCTTTGAGTGTTGCAGCTACAGGGGTGTGATGTATGTTAAAAAAGTGAAGAAGGATTAGCTAGACCAGTCGCCATCATTGTACTGAATAAGATTATCTGTATGACCCCTGTATAGGGATATCCATAAATCACAATTACCAGAGCCAGAAATTACATACTTACATGTAGACATGATGATCATGATTGCTAAAAACGTTGAGCCTTTTCTTCGATACCATCCCTATTTTTAAAATCAACCATCGTTTTGGGGTCGTGTTTCATGTGAACTATTTCATCTTCACAGCAAAATGAATTATTAGGGAACATGGTTTTAGCCTTTTCTATAAATTCAGTTTCATCACTTTGTATCATAAATATAATATTTGGATTTTCATGTAGTAATTGCTGTGCCTTTTCCAACTTGTCTTCGTGTGTACAAATTTTTGTTTCGGTTACTTTGTCAAGACCTCTATGGAATAGGGCACACGTATTTTCTGGGTCTATTTTATATTTATCCATTATCATCGATATATTATTCTTCACACGTGTAGAAGGTGAAAAATATTTAGTAACAAGTGGGACAAGTTTAGGAAAATCTAAATCCTTATAAAATGTGTATTGTTTATCTTCGAAAAAATCTATGTCGTTTGTGTATTCAATGTTTTCATGTCTGGAATTATAATGTTCGTAATAATGAAATGTCACATCGGTATTATAACGCTTGTATAACATATATTGATTTAAACTATCCACGAACAGTGGTAACGATTTATTTTCATTGAAATATTTAATTATATGTGCGAGACGAACAGTGGAGCAAGAGAAAAATCCCGCACTGTGATTTAACTTTACTATATCTGGTGCGTACTGAGTCGGAGCAGCCATACTAGTTTTTAGTAGCCTTGACCTCTTTAATTTATTTAAAGGTACTAACATATTATAAATATACAATGAATACATATTCAAGTCTATGCGCTACACCCTCTGATATTAATGAGCATTTACCCACTCTTTCGGAATACGCTTCACGATGTGAATCAGTATTTGAAACAGGTGTAAGAGGCTGTGTGAGCAGTTGGGCATTTGTCGATGGGCTCTTGAAGAATGGCTCCGATACGAAGAAGTTGTTCATGAACGACATAGAGGTGTGTGACATCTCGAACTTGTTGGAGTATACCAAAGAATTACCCATAGATGTGACGTACGAATGGAAGAATAATCTTCAGTTAGATTTCACTGAGAAATATGATATGACTTTCATCGACACGTGGCATGTCTATGGTCAACTCAAACGGGAGCTTCAAAAGTTTGCACCCTTGACGAATAAGTACATAGCCATGCATGATACGACGGTCGATGCCGAACACGGTGAGTGTATCAGGTGTAATCTTGATATATCAAGCATGGCGAAGGTGTCTGGTTTCGACATAAGTGAAATCACGAAGGGACTTCGACCGGCTGTCGAAGAATTCTTGAAAGAAAATGATGAATGGGAAATCGATAAAGTATTCACGAACAATAACGGGCTTACCATCTTAAAGAGGAGAGAGTAAACATACGTACACATGGAAGAATATAAAAAATTACTCGAGGTTCATGTACCCCCACCACCAGTTGATAAAACCGCGTGGGTATCGGATGCTTCTTTATGTATACTGTACGCCGAGTTCAGACCCCTTGATATTATAAAATATAATCTGTACAATCTCTGTCACGTGTATGGAGGTAGTGACACAACACTCGCGATTGTCCATGGTCGTGACAATAAAGACATGATTCATGAAATCACAAAGGATTGGAAAAATGTAAAGTACGTGGAGATGCCATACGCGAGTGTGAATATTCACATGTATAACGATATGTTTTGTAGTTTTTCTTTTTGGGACAAATTTTCCGCTCATACACATGTTCTTACCAATCAATGGGACTCGTATTTATTTAGACGGATTCCTGAAAAGTTTTTCGCTTACGATTTCATAGGTGCACCCACTGGACATACGTATGTCAGGACATCCAGGGGTTTCATTAATATTTGTTCCGATAAGTGTGAATGCGAGAGATGTCTTAGTTACACACATGAATTTACGGAGTCTTCGTATGTTTTGAAACCCGGTGAAAAAAGATTCTCGATGTTTAATGGCGGTTTCTCACTCAGAAAGGTGGAAGCCATGAAAAGAATAACTCAAAAATACAAGAATGAAAATCCAGCCGGTGTGCCCGAAGATGTTTTTTTCTGTTTACAAGAAGATATCCACAAACCCGATAGGATGGAGAGTGTGGAATTTTCTGTACAAAGCTTTCCTTATGATGGGATACCCGTGGGAAGTCATAAGATTTGGGAGCTCGGTGAACATTACGTGAGAAGGTTATTTAGGACTGTGGATTTTGGAAAAATTGTCGGTCGTTTTTACTTGAAACAAGATTTGGGACTAGATGACGATGACACACCCGATCTCACGACCGTATCCGAATTGATCGAGACATATCCCATGTGGTCGAGCTGGGTTCGAGACATACCCACGAAAAGAAAACAACTCTTCACTATGTTTGAGACATCCGATGTGCACCCGGATATAATCAAAGCCATGAAAGTATTCGACAAAGTGATTGTCCCCTACGATTATCTTAAAAATATTTTGGTGGCACACGGCGTGAATTGTGAGGCTCTGAATTGGTATACATCTCCTCTCATAAGACATGCTCCAAGGGTTTTGAAAAAGAAACGGGACCCGAACAATCTGGTATTTTTATACGTGGGAACAAATGACATCAGAAAAAACCTAAAAAAATTGACGCATACTTTCGAAAAGTTAAAACACACGCTCATTGTCAAGACCAATACAACGACAGATCTTCCCGAGGCGCGAAATATAAAATACATCACGGGACGCATGACCCTAGACGAGATGGCTGGTCTCTATAACACATGTGATTACGTGATATCCTTCACACACGGTGAGGGGGTGGGGCTTCCCATGTTGGAGGCGAAATATTTTAAGAAACCGGTCGTATGTCACGCTGGAGGGGTGTTGGAGACACTACGCGACGATTCTTGGATCGTTCTACCTCATAAGGAGATTGAGATAGATAAGACCCAAGTACCACCTTTTTTACAAAAGGTATTCCATGGCACGTGGTGGGAAGTCGATGGAGATATCCATATAGATCCGATAAAAATATATTACCGACTCAGTGATAAGGGGAGGCGTCACGATAAACCTGATTTTATAAATGGTCAAAACTGTTTAAGAAATTTTTGTCAACATTTCGATCCAAAGAGTATCACCGTCATAGCCGATAACTGTGAAGAAGAGACGATTGACATGATCAGTGCATATATAGATAAATCACAGATAATCAGGACATCATTAGGAAACTCGGGTGCTTTTCTTTTCGCCGCAAAAAAGGCTATAGAGGAAAATGGTGGTGAAACGATCGTATATTTGGTGGAAGATGATTATATGCACATAAAAGATAGTCAGACTGTTCTAAAAGAGGGTATATCTTTAGCGGATTACGTGACACTCTACGATCACCCAGATAAGTATTTAGACGGACCCAACCCATACGTGAAAGATGGGGGTGAACAGACGAAAGTTTTATTGACGAAAAGTACACACTGGAAATATACCAACTCTACAACGATGACTTTTGCAACTAGAGTGAAGACTCTTCGTGAAGACCTGCACATATTAGAAAAGTATTGTAAAGAAAAAATTCCAGATGATTTTCACATGTTTTGCGAATTATACAGTAAAAAACGTACATTAGTATCACCCCTACCGGGACGCGCGACCCATGGACAACTTCCATGGCTTTGTCCACTTGTCGAATGGCATAAAGAATAGTCGCGTCTGACACGTAATGACCACCATCGTCGCGAAAGTGACTCCCGTCGTTCCTCAAACCTATGAGAAGCTCAAGAAGAATCTCAAAAAGTCGACAGTGGCTTATGGTTCCGCCATAGCCGCGTCGTATTTTATCACAATGGGGGCCGAAGAGGGGGTGTCGGCGACGGTGGGAGCCGTGTCGTCACTGGCCTACCTCTCCCTCCTCGAAAAGCACGTGGATACCATCGAACGTTCACCGTTTCAAAAACAGTTGTTGATCCCCGTGGGGACGTGTGTCTTTGAGACGATGTGGAATAACGCACCCTTCGCCTTCGACTTTGACTACGGGGCAACCTTCGCGGGATTTTTAGCCTATAAGATGGCACTCTGTTCGGTGCTCTACAAAACCGTGAGGGGCATGTTGCTCAGTTCACACTCATGGGCACCGGAACAGCGAGAGGATTTACAAGAGTAATTTCTGGTAGTTCCGAATATCTGTAATATCTTATCGACACACCGAATCTGTGACTCATCACTTTATCGATGTACGTGTTCATGACATCTTGCCAACTCTTTACGGACACGTTGATGAGTGCTATGTCCACGTTACCCACCATATACGGGACCATGTATCGGTCCATGCCTTTATGTTGAAGAAGTTGGTAGAATGTTTGTCTCACAACCTCGGGGTTGGGTTTATTATTCATCTTTGTTTCGATAACATCTATGAGATAATACCCATGACGCTCCAGTATAATATTCGCTTGAAGTGTCGGGTAGCTCTCTAAATAATATCGTATATCAGGAGTACTGGGGA
>Ga0213865_10003125_pt1 | contig 10251 bp, 10 predicted proteins | sample PICome_6_FD_160100 | JGI IMG/M metagenome (GOLD analysis project Ga0213865, IMG submission 160100) | Coastal seawater microbial communities near Pivers Island, North Carolina, United States - PICO282 | ecosystem: Environmental > Aquatic > Marine > Coastal | place: USA: North Carolina... | reverse complement strand
AATGCCATGGATCCTTGTCTCACCCAAAGCGGTACCACCCAACATAAGGGCTCTATGAGAAATAGATTTATCGCCCGGTATGCGAACACGTCCCTTAAGCGCAGGAAATTTTTTTGTAGATAGCGGCCGAGGCGGTAGAGTAGACATATTCGCCCCTTTAATATCCTAGTTTCAAATGACAACGCTGCTATGTTAAACCATGATGGCTGTTGACGGCGGGCTAAGGTCGGGACTAAGGGCGGCCCAAGCGTTGAAAGGCGCATTTATCGCACCCAAGTATAAGGGTAATTTTTTGGATACAGGAGCCGCTGCGCTCCGAATGAGAAGGGTGAGACCATGGCCAAAGCCAAGTTGGGTTCTAAACGCATCTGCCAAAATTGTGGCACGAAGTACTACGATTTTGATAAAGACCCCGTGACGTGCCCAAGCTGCAACACGGTTTTTGACCCTGAGGCATTTATGCGGGGTCGACGGTCACGCGCTGCTGTAGTTTTACCAGCTGCAGAAGTTCGACCAGAAACAGTCGAAATACAACCGCTCACAGAACTAACCGATGCTCCTGTTTTAGAACCTGTAGAGGGCGTAGATGAGCCAGAGCCAATGGATGCTGATCAAACTGACAATGCTGGCGAATCAGATGTCCCAGATGATCTTGATCTCGGTCCGGAATTTGAGGATAGTGACGACACCTCAGCTGCTGACGATGACAGCTTGCTTGACGATGACGAGCTTGGTGAGGATGACTTGCCGGCAGTCAGCGGTATTTCTGATGGTGGCAATGACAGCGAAGACTCATAGCGCAAAGTAGGGACCGATGGGTCGCTACGCACCAATGTTCTTGACATTCGCTCGATTGGCCAGCCCTCTAGCGATTGTCCCCCTGATTTTAAATGGTGGAGGCCTCTCTAACCTCTTTGCGGTTTTAATATTTTCCGTAGCCGCGTTGAGTGACTGGGCTGATGGTTTTATTGCGCGCAAGATGCACTTAGAGAGCAAATGGGGCAAAATATTAGACCCAATTGCAGATAAGTTATTATGCTTGCTGAGTCTTCTAGCGCTTACAGTTAATCGCGACGTTTCAGCGTTTTTTATAATCTTTTTGTTTTTGACCTTTGCCAGGGAACTTCTCATGTCTGCTCTGAGGGAAGGTTTAGCTGGCAAAGAAATCCCAGTTTCCGTGATGAGCAGAGCAAAAACCTTTGCAACATACATATCTATTGGATTTCTGATTATTGGTCATCAGCTCACGCTGCCAGGTATGGTGTCGTGGGGGCTATCATTAGTTCTAGGATACATAGCCATTGCAAAGAGACTAGTTGAGATCAGTAGAGCATGAAATCGCAAAGAGTCATCGGTATAGCCGGTTGGTCAGGTTCTGGTAAAACGACCCTTATAGAAAAGTTAATCATGCACCTCTCGAAAGAAGGTCGGCGAGTTGGGACCATTAAACATGCGCACCATGACTTCGACATCGATATCCCTGGTAAAGATTCTCACATTCATCGCACTGCGGGTGCAACGCAAGTTCTAGTTAGCTCATCGAACAGATGGGCATTAGTAACGGAACTGCGTGGCTCTGACGAACTCTCGTTTGAAAATGCCTTAAAACAGCTTACTCCTCACGACTTGGTATTAGTTGAGGGTTTCAAAGCTTCGAATTTTCCCAAACTAGAAATTTACCGGAAGGAACTAGGCAAGCCTCCCCTTTATGGGACTATTCCTGGCATAATTGCAGTTGCTAGTGATTGTTCTGTCGAATTGGATCCAAATACACCGCTAATTGACCTTAATGACTTTAATGCTATTTTACACTGGGTGAAGGCTTATTGTGCATGGTCCAGTTGAGTAGCGACTGCTTTGCCTTCGGAGGCAGCGTATTGAGCCTTTCACAGGCGCAAACAGCACTTCGGATTGCGGCAAAGCCTATCCTGGCACCCAGTGAACTTTGCAACCTCGATAAACTGGCCGGTCGAGTGCTTAGTAAAGATGTCTTTGCGTCTCGGGACGTCCCCCCTTTCAATAACTCGGCGGTGGACGGCTATGCTTTTGCTGCTGGATCAGATCTCAGTCGGGGAATTATCGGAACAGTATCAGCCGGCGATGAGATACCAGCGCAAACGCTGAGCAAAAATTCTGCCATGCGTATTCTCACAGGCGCGCCCCTTCCCTCTGGAGCAGATACTGTCATGATGGATGAGGATGCAATTATTGAAGATAATCAATTAGCAATGCATGCAAAGCTTGGCATCGGAAGTAATGTGCGACCTAAAGGCGAAGATATCACCAAAGACGAGAAGCTTTATCAGAAAGGACATTTGGTGACAGCTCTTGATGTGGCCCGACTTGCGGCTGGGGGAGTGAGAAATGCAGAGGTAATTAGGCCATTAAAGATCCATGTGATGTCCTCTGGAGATGAGATAATTAACGACCAAATTATCGATGCAAACCGCTGGATAATTAAAGCCGTTTTTCCTGAGAGCTGCTTTGAACTTAGCTATGGTGCAACAATCGCAGATGATCATGACTCCGCAGTAAGAGCACTTAAAGGCATAGATGCGGATATAGTTCTAACATCGGGGGGCGTATCTGTAGGCGAGCGAGATTTTGTGCGAGGTGCTATTGAGCACATTGGCAAGCTTGAGTTTTGGCGTGTTGGAATCAAACCAGGTCGTCCAGTTGCTTTTGGACGCTTAAATAAAAAGTGTGCTGTTTTCGGCCTCCCAGGTAATCCCGTTGCCTGTTTTGTGACTGCGTTGTTCTTAGCAAGACCCTTCGCACTCGCAATGCTTGATGCCCAAAGCACGATTGTAACGCTGAGCGCTCCTCTTGCTCAGGAATATAGAAAAAAAGGCAACCGCACAGAATTTTTACGTGTCATGATTGACGAGCACGGTAGCGCTCACCCTTATCACATAGCTGGTGCTGGAGTTATTAGTTCCATTGCGCAGGCACACGCACTAGCGATCCTGAGTGAGGAACTAACTCTGATTTCTGAAGGTAGCACTGTGCCAATACTGCCATTAAGAGGACTGGTAAAATGAAAACTAGTTTGAAGATCTTAACTTTTGCCTGGGTACGCACCCAAACTGGCGAACCAGAATTTACCATTGATACGGATGCTGCAAGTGTTGGAAAATTATTAGATGATCTTCTAGCTCATCGTGAAAATTGGGCATCCTTGTCATCTCGGCGCTCGGAAATCAGATGCGCGATTGATCAGTGTTTGGCAGAATTTGACAGCTCATTAAAGAATGCCAAGGAAGTTGCATTCTTTCCACCGATAACTGGTGGTTGATTTGGGTATATCGGTTCAGCGGCAGGATTTTGATGTCCTAAAGGAAATTAAAAAGCTTCAGGGCAATCGAATTGATATTGGATCATTATCAAGCTTCATTGGAATTGTGCGCGACGTGCCATTGATTATCGAGCACTATCCAGGCATGACTGAAAATACTCTATCTAACCTTCGAAAGTACGCAATCGACAGATTTAAACTGCTAGACGCGAGAATCATTCATAGATATGGGGCTCTCGAACCTGGTGATCAAATCGTTCTAGTCTTAGCAACATCTAACCACAGAAAGCCTGCTATCGAGGCGGTAGATTTCATGATGGACAACCTAAAAACTAAGGCCCCCTTCTGGAAAAAAGAAGGTGAAAGTTGGGTTAGTCAGCGCATCCAAGACTTAAATGCTACAAAAATGTGGGATCAAGATTAATCCGCGTTAAAGAAACACGAAATGAGTAAAACAAATATCGAGTTGGACAACTTAGCGCTGCCTACCGCATCAAGCGCACCGATCGATCTATTAAAGGATCCTATATGGAAGGCCTTGTTTTTTATGGCTTTGCCTGCAACAATTGGTTTCGTATTTAACACTTTGTACAATGTGATTGATCTGATTTATGCAAGATCATGGAATGGCCCTGAGGGCACATCGACTCAAGATGCATTGGGAGCAACATTCCCTCTATTTTTTCTACAGCTGGCATTTGGGATTGGATTATACCAAGGAGCGACAGCATTAATATCTAACGCATATGGACGAGGCGATAGCTTAGCTGCGCGAAACATTGCGATTCAAGCAACCACTTTCGGTTTTCTAATTGGATTAATAGTGGCTCTCGTTGGTGTAAGTTTGCTCTTTCCAGCACTAGCAACGGTTCAGGGCCTCGGTGGAACAGAGCTGAACTGGGCAAGTGGTTACATGGTAGCCATCTACTCCGGTGGACCACTTATAATAGCCAATTTTGCGCTTTTCGCTTTGTTATCAGGAGCGGGTAATAATTTGGCATTTGGGATTTCATTGAGTGCCGCTTTCTTTTTGAATATGATTTTTAACTATGTGTTTATGCATGTTTTTGGTTGGGGTTTAGTAGGTTTAGGAGTTGGCACCGTCTTATTACAGGGACCCTTAAACTTTCTCTATGTAGCATGGGAGGTTAAGCGACTAGGCGCTTTAAAGGGAGTCCGTTTGAAAGATTTCTGGCCACAGCGGGCACAAATGCTTGAAATAGGCAGACAAGCATTACCCGCATCCATATCGATGCTAATCGTTGCGGTGCATGTCCTATTAATCAATGGCTTTGCTAGTTCTTACCAACCCGGAACGCTCGGAGGTCTTAGTGCAGCAGCCAGGATTGAGCAGGTTATGTTACTGCCAATCATCGGCGTTGGAATTGGGGCGCTGGCAATTATCGGACAAAATTACGGCGCAGGTCAAATCGACAGGGTGCGAGCTACATTCTGGCTTACTAGTAGCGTGATTTTAGGCTTCACCGTGCTTGCCACCTTAGTTCTAACTCTTTTCCCCACTTCACTGGCAAACTTGGTCGCCACACCAGGGCGCGAAGCAGATGTGGCTTCAGACTATTTATTTTATATAGGCTTTGGCTCAATTTTTTTTGGCTTTTTATATGCTGCCACTTCATTCAAAACAGGAATGCGGCAACCCCTTTACTCGGCAGGCGCTAACTTAATGCGCCTAGTTGTGTTGCCGGTTGGCTTTATAGCTTTCTTTCAAACTCTCACGGATGAGTTTTTTGCGATTGCGTGGGGAAATCTTTTAGCTACTATACTGGCAGGCATAATAACTTACGCTTGGGTTGCGCGAAGTGTTTTCAACCTAAAAGACGATGGCTGAAGACAGATTCGCACTTATTGATTTAGGCTCAAACTCAGTCCGCTTAGTTTTATTTGACCGAGCGAAGCCTTTTGCAGCACCTTTAATAAATGAAAAATCAGTAGTAGAACTAGCGCGTGACTTAGAAGAAACGGGAAAGCTCTCTGCTGACCGCATGGAAGCGGCATTCGATGTTTTTCTTCACTTTAAATGGCTTCTTGATGGCTTGGGTGTAAGTGAAATCCATATACTCGCTACAGCGGCGGTTAGGGACGCAAAAAATGCGAAGGAACTAATCGAACCAATTGAGTCAATTATGCAATCCCGAGTTCGCATCCTGGCGGGGACAGAAGAAGCTAATTTCGCAGCAAAAGGCGTCCTCCTAACATGCCCCGGAGCCGAAGGTTTAGTCGCAGATTTAGGCGGTGGCTCTTTAGAATTAGCCAAGATAAAATCCGGTCTAATAGACTGCCAAACCAGTTTGCCTCTCGGTGTTCTGAGGCTGGAATCAATAGGGGTAAATACAGCAAAACAATTATTGAAAGAAGCTTTCAAAAAAATTAATTGGCTCAAACAACTCGACGAAACCGATCAAGTATATCTGGTTGGTGGCACATGGCGCGCTTTAGCGACAGCTCACATGGTTCATAAAGCCTACCCCCTTAATGTTTTGCACCGTTACACAACCACAACTAAAACACTTCGCAATTACACAAAACAAATATTGGTCCGGTCAAGTCACCGTATCGATGCGATGGCAAGTGTACCGGTCGCCCGTCGGCAAAAATTGCCATGGGCTGCGTTAGTTGCCAATAAACTAGCTAAAGAGGTTTCGTGTCAGCGCGTTGTGTTCTCTCAAGGTGGCCTTCGAGAGGGGTACAGCGCACCATTACTTGGGCGAGAGCAAGAACTAAAACAGGATCAAGCGACACGTTACGATAAAGCTATTGCTGCATTAATTCCAGACGGAGGTAGATTTGGCCCTGCTGACCAGGCGCTATTTGAGTGGATGTCACCTCTGTTTGATAATGAAGACGAAGCTCTAAAAAATCGTCGACGCCAAGCATGCCAACTTTTTGATTTTGGCTGGGAGGCTCATCCTTCGTATCGAAATATTGATATTCCAAGTTCAGTGCTACATTCAGCTACCCTAACACAGGCACACCGCGACAGGGCATATCTAGGGCTCGTGTTATTGTTGCGCCATGGAGGTAACCCGACAAACCGCAAAGAGCATAAATGGCTTAAGTTAGTGAAGCTGTTGTCGAAAACTCAAGCACGACATGCTCATATTACAGGACGAGCATTGCGCCTAGCGTATAAAATATCACGAGGAATTGCACCTCTCGTAGGGTCCACAAGTCTACAAGTAGAAAATTTGACTTTGCGTTTGAAAATTAACGAAGAAAAGCTTTGGACCACCCAGGACTTCTTCAAAGCTGCCCTGCGCAATCTTTCAGAAACCTTAGCGCTGGAGCATGAAATCATTCTTGTAGGAGATGATTCTTAATATTCACGTTAGTGTAACATCAGTATGATTAATACAAACTAAATTTCGGCGCTTAATCAAGCAAAGCAGCCAGACTGCCGTCCAATCATCGATGCTCCTGTGACCTGCCTCAGCAGGTGGGCGCCAGATACCAAGACCAGGATCAGGGCAGAGCCAGCTCCCTAAGAGAATTTATTGGCCCAGGGCATATGTGATATTGCGAACAGTCCAGCCAGGAACATATCTAAGACATCTTCGAGCTGTTTTAAACCTTATCTATAGCGACTTTGGTTTCTTTTTTTTTATAGCACTTCCGCGCCCTGAAAGACTTGGGTTTTTCATGAAAAAATCGTGCGCACTAAATTGTTTTGATTTTTTTGATTGCACGCGCTCGTAGTTACCATTTGCGAGCAATTTCCAGGTATTGACGTTATCCCGAACGCTTGCCGCCATCACCTGGTCAAGGATCTGCTCATGCACAGTTTCATTATTTATCGGCACTAGGGTCTCCACTCTGCCATTAAGATTTCTGGGCATCCAATCAGCCGAGGAGATGAATACTTTTGCCTGACGCGAAGGTAACTTCCGCCCGCCACCAAAACAAAAAATTCGACTGTGCTCTAGGAAACGCCCAACAACTGACTGTACGACGATATTTTCCGATAGTCCTGCTACTCCCGGGCGAAGACAACATATCCCTCTAACTATGGCACAAATTTTTACGCCCGCCTGACTAGCCCGATATAGATGGTCGATCATTCTTGGATCAACTAGTGAATTCATTTTTAACCAGATTTCAGCCGGCTCCCCTGAGCTAGCATGCGCTATCTCAGAATCGATATGAGCCGCTAAAGTTTCACGCAAATTCAGTGGGGCAGCAGCTAACGCCTCAAGTTGCCTCGGAACTGCATAAGAAGTCATGTAATTAAACAGTCTCCCGGCATCACGACATAAGGTTTCATCAGAAGTAAAGAATGATAGGTCGGTGTATACTTTCGCAGTCATGGGATGATAGTTCCCCGTGCCAAAATGGGCAAAAGTTTTTACGCCACCGTCAGCTTCTCTGCGGGCAACCAATGAAATTTTGGCATGCGTTTTGAGATCTGCAAATCCAAAAACGACCTGCACCCCTGAACGTTCCAAATCACGTGCCCAACGCAAATTTGCTTCCTCATCGAAACGGGCCTTCAATTCAATTAACGCAGTAACTGACTTCCCTCTCTCAGCTGCCTCACAAAGGGCTCTCACGATTGGTGAATTATTAGATGTGCGATATAGTGTCTGCTTAATCGATAAGACTTCGGGGTCTCTGCTAGCCTGAGCGAGAAATTGAATTACGACATCAAAGCTTTCAAATGGGTGGTGAACAACAAAATCTTTAGCTTCAATTGCTGCAAAACAATCACCGTCAAAATCTCTCACCCTCTCGGGAAAACGCGGGTGAAATGGTTCAAATTTATATTGGGGAAGATCAGCAGCAGCAACTTCAAATAGTTGAGTAAAATCAACAAAAGCGCTGGCTACGCGGATACTTGCACCCTCATCTAAATTAAACTGATCGGTTAAAAATGTTTTCAGCTTAGCGCTTATAGCCTCATCTACCGTCAACTGTATTACTCTACCGCGTTGACGACGCTTTAAAGCTGACTCAAACGACCTGACCAAGTCGTCTGCTTCATCTTCCACTTCCAAGTCACCATCTCGTAATATTTGAAAAGCACCTGCATCAATGACCTCGAAGCCTGGGAAAACCTGATCGGCTTCTTGGAGGATAAGCTCGTAAATGTGGATGAACCTGCGGGGCTCGCCATCATTGTTCGGAAGCTCAATAAATTTTGGAAGTCCATCAGGAATTAAGAGCAAACCAGCCAGCACTCTTCCGTCGATACCGCGTCGCAAATCTAATGCCACGGCGTATGATTGATTGCGGATAAAAGGAAATGGATGAGTTGGATCAACCGCAATAGGAGTAAGTACAGGCAACAGCTCTTTTTCTAGGTAGTTGCGAAGCCACTCTTTATCTGCGGCATCCAAGTTTTCTCTAACTACAATCTCAAGCCCTATTCTTGGCAACTCTAATCTCAGTTCTTGCCACGCTAAAGTTTGATCTTGTGCGAGAGCCGCTAGACTTTGATCTATTTTTTTTAATTGAGCTGATGGCGATAAACCATCCGGCGATGTTCTATTATAGCCTGCGCGAACCTGAGCCCGCAAACCGGCAACACGAACAGAAATAAATTCTGCTAAATTCGAAGCCGCTATTGCCAAAAACCTCACTCTTTCGAGGACAGGATTTTCGACCCGCCGCGCCTCTGCAACCACTCGTGCATTAAAAGCGAGCCAGGATAGCTCTCGGTTCAAAAACCGCGCAGGTGATTTAGAATGCACTTCAGCCATAACAGCCGATATAATCCTTGAAACATCCAAAGGCGATGAAGGTTTTTAGGATTTCTAACGTTAGACGAGAACTGTGGCGAGCAAGTTGCAGGTTTAAAAAAACTACTCTCAACAAAATTTCGATGTTTTAAAATCATTTATTATCAGTAATTTAAGGTCATGAACCGATTAGCTTCGCTCGAACGAAACACCAATGAAACCCAAATTACTGTCTCGATAAATCTAGATGGATCGGGCAGTCGTACTTTAAAGACAGGGATTGGTTTCTTGGATCATATGCTAGACCAGCTGTCAAAGCACAGTCTAATTGATTTAGAAATTTTTGCAGAAGGCGATCTTCATATTGATGACCATCACACAGTCGAGGATGTCGCAATTACTCTTGGGCTTTGCCTGAAGGAGGCACTTAGAGATAAAGCGGGTATCAATAGATATGGACATTCATATGTTGCTATGGATGAATCACTGTCACGAGTAGCCTTAGACCTCTCAAATCGAGCTTTTTTGGCGTGGGATGTTGAATTTCCAACTCCAAAAATTGGAAGTTTTGATACAGAGCTTGTAAGAGAGTTTTTTCAAGCACTTAGCTCTGCTGGCGGCATTACTCTTCACGCTAATTCGTTAGCTGGCGAAAATTCACATCATATAGCTGAAAGCCTTTTCAAGGCGCTTGCAAAAGCCCTTCGTAGTGCTGTGGAACTTGATCCTCGAGCAAATGGATCTGTCCCAACAACCAAAGGCTCTTTGTAAGAGCATAAGTATTGGTGCGAAAAGCATCTAGATAAGTTGAGAGGACCTGCTTATGGGACCAGCCCATGTCTCTCACTTTGATCGACTACGGGTCAGGAAACATTCGGTCGGTTGCTAAGGCTCTTGAAGCAGCTAGCAACAAGCGAGTGCGCGTTACGGCCACCCCAGAAGATGTAGCCAGCGCTTCTCATTTGATACTGCCGGGTCAAGGTGCGTTTGGAAGGTGCCTGGCCGGCCTACAGGCTCACAAAGGCCTTCTAGAGGCGTTAAACCAAGCGGTTATTCATCATCGAGTGCCCTATCTAGGAATCTGCGTTGGAATGCAGCTTATGCTTGAGCGAGGTTTAGAAGATGGGGTATTCCCCGGATTTAGCTGGATCGAGGGCGAAGTGGATCGTCTTGAGACCAAAAACCTGTCCATTAAAATTCCTCATATGGGCTGGAACAACATTTCACTGCATCAGAACCATAGTGTACTTTGCGGTTTAGATA
>Ga0213865_10003122_pt1 | contig 10256 bp, 5 predicted proteins | sample PICome_6_FD_160100 | JGI IMG/M metagenome (GOLD analysis project Ga0213865, IMG submission 160100) | Coastal seawater microbial communities near Pivers Island, North Carolina, United States - PICO282 | ecosystem: Environmental > Aquatic > Marine > Coastal | place: USA: North Carolina | collected... | reverse complement strand
TGGCAGCGTCCAATAAATACGTCTGTTGTGTGGCGTTGTTGGAACCGTTCGGCAAACCGTCCTCGTATTTCTTAGCGACGATGTACGCAAAACTGACCTTGATTTCATCACCTGGCTGAAAATCGTCAAAAGGACCCACTGATACTAAATCTGAGCGATTGCCCAAAGCATTAAGTTCTGATTGCAAATCAACGTCCATAGTCGTTACACAAGCTGCACCTGTGGGGTCGTTCCAACAAGGATGCTGGTTAAAACCGTCCGACATCTTCAAATAGCGCTGCTGGTCTGAGGTTGGAAAGAAGAAGGTGTTGGCACCGCTGTTGTTGAATACCCAGGCGTTGTAGTTCACCTTGGTGTCCGTGCTTACCTGAGGATGTTGGAATCCGTTCTTGTCCTCCGCACCTAAGAACATCTGACCTACATAGCTATCCGTAAAACCAACATCTCCATTGCGGTCGTAACAATAGGCCAAATTCAAACTGTCGATAAACCCGTTCCCACCTTGTGAATAGAAGGTGGCACCCCCAGCACCCGCCGGTGTGATGTTGATGTTCCGTACCACCGTGTTGTTCCACAGACCCACAAAGAAATCTTCATAGGTATTACTTGATCCATTGGTGATGGTAAGATCAACAATGACCATGAAGTCCGTAAATGAATATTCCCAGTTGTATACCGCCATATCCACCTGAAGGTCCATGGGGTTTAGGTGATTGTTGATCGGAATGCTAGTACCTGGAACTAATATTTCACTGTCGTTGAAGCTGGCGATGAAATCTTGGTGGCTCACGGCATCCGCGCGGTAATTCGGCGAAGAGCGAAGAGAGCTTTTCTCAACGACATTTGCACCTTGGGTTGCATTAAACTCAAAGCCGCCGCGACCGGGCGCATAGCCCTGTGGCGCATCATAGGCTGAAGTGCTCACACGAACTATTCCATTATCGAGACCGCCAAACCAAAGACCGCCTTCAAACAGGTGTTCTATACCTGAACCGGCAGGATATTCCATGGAAGGTGTCCCTGAGCCGTCGCGGTACCCGCGGAAGGCATTACCAAAAGTTCCAACATTGGTCGCGCTCAAACGCACATTGGCACGTGTCGTTTGGAATTCTTCAAATCCCTGACCGACACTCAGCAGAGGCAGCAATAACAAAACAGCGAGTACTCTTCTTACCATAGCATCAGTTTTGTAGTTGTGCTGTGCGCGCCTTTTGACCAATGAGCAATGTATAATCCTGATGGGAGCCCTTGCACTGTGGCAGGCTCTCCTTCCAACTTTTCAAATACTTTTCTTCCGTCTAACGTATAGATAACTAGGCCATAGCGCAGGTAATAATGGGCCAATTGAGCCGGCTGACGCATCGGATTTTCTAAAACCGGTACTTCCAACTCTGCGGTATTCAATCCTTGGAGGTCAATGTCGAAATCTGCAATTACAGGAAGGTGGTCGCTTAAGGAGTAAAGTGCAGATAAAACTGTGCTACTCACACTGTAGTTTGTGCCCGCATTTACAGGGTCGTTAAAATGGTTGCCGTCATTTCCAACGGCAAAGTAGGTATTCGGTACGTACACCATTCCGTCTTCTCCTTCGATGATATCCTCAGAACAGAGAATTTGATCGAAACGATCGTCTAATCCCCCTCCTGAAAAACAGCTGTTCGATCCACCGTTTCTTGTGCTCTGTGTATGAATGGCGGCGAACAAACTATTGTTATTCCAGCTTCCTGAGCTGTTGATTGGGTCTTCAAAACGGAATCCCGTTCCTGCAATCAACGTCTGGTAGCCGCTTTCTGAGGATGCATACATGTTGAAGTCGCCCATGAGCATGATGTTCGCATCGACTGCATCGTTCTCTATGTAGTCAATGATTGCCCCGGCCATAGCGTTGCGCTGTGAAGAATTCGACGTTCCGCTACCTGCTTTGAAGTGTGCACCTATAACTGTAAACGTTACTGTATCACTCTGGCCGTTTAATAAGGGGTCTTTGTAATAGAATCGAGCCACGTCTACCACACGAACTAGATTATTGTTGTTCACGTCTTTCGTGATAACATCCTGTGAAATCAAACCAAAAATGTCACTGCGGTAGGCAATGACATTGGTTAAAGAGGAAAAGCTATTGTTGGTGTAATTCGTCGTCGTCCAGTTGGTCGCACTTGAAGTGTTCAATGCATTATTCAGCAAATAGGTAGCGTTGTTTGCGGATGCGCCAACCTCTTGGAAACAAATAATGTGAGGCTGCATGTTGCGCACGATGGTATCCAAGGCAACTTCTTTGCTACTGGCTGAATTTGTATTGCCGTTGCACTCGTTAGTGGAATTTCTGTAGTTCAAGATATTGTAAGTCATCACTCGAACAGTAGTTACTTGCGCTGTAACTAACTGGTAACCAAAGCAAAAAAGTAATATCAGACCCCAACGTTTCATTGGCTTGAAGATGCAACATAATCTTGTCAAAAGGAAGCACTTAGCTGTAAAATTCATTCGAAATCAGTAGCTTGCCCGCATGGTAGAAAAAGAAGGCGTTTTGTTTGAATCGAACCAATTGTTGGTCGTTCAAAAATCTGCAGGAATTATTACCGAAGACAACCCCTTCGAAGCCAATAATCTAGAGGCCAACTATCGCGCCTACCTAAAGCAGAAAATTAACGATCCTTACCTTGGAGTTGTGCACCGGCTAGACCGAGTGACTAGCGGCGTGGTCATCTTCGCAAAGAAGCGAGGAACCTTGAAAACCCTGAACCGGTGGTTCGAAGAGCGTCAAATCCAGAAAACTTATTGGGCAATTACCTCCAGAGCACCAAAAGAGGAAAAAGGCGTGCTTATCCACCATCTACTAATAGATCAGAAAAGTAAAAAAGGGCTCGTTGTCGACCCAAAGGTGAAAGGAGCCAAAAAAGCGGAGCTCAGCTATAAAGTCTTATCCACTTTTGAGGATCAATTCCTAGTGGAAATAAAACCTAAAACCGGCCGCTTCCACCAAATCCGTGCCCAACTCAGCCACATGGGCTGTCCTATAATTGGGGACGAAAAATACGGCTCTACCGTCCCTTACCAAAAACTTCAAATTGCGCTTCATGCCCGGGCATTAGAATTACCTGAAGCAATCAATGGCTCACCGATAATCTTTAAGGCCGCACCTCCTAAAAATCCACTTTGGAACCACTGCTTATAGATTTTTCTTATTAATTACTAAATCTATTCGATTGGAACTATATAATTAAATAGTGAAATTGATAGAGTTAAACCATAAACACTATCAACATGAAGAAATTATTAGTTGCCGCAGTAGCATTAGCCCTTCTGCAAGGATGTACCGGAGAAGGTTCGGGACATTCTGAAAAAGCAGATGGTAATGGCTGTCCAATGGGCTTTGACGGTGGACACACCACCGACCAAGTATCTACTGTTAAAAAGAATAGAGATTGGTGGCCAAACCAACTAAATCTCGACGTCCTAAAACAGAACTCAGAATTGATCAATCCACTTGGCGATGAATTTATCTATGAGGACGCTTTTACTGCATTGGATTATGATGCACTAAAAGCGGATATTGAAGCTGTTCTTACAGATTCACAAGATTGGTGGCCGGCCGATTACGGCAACTACGGCCCTCTTTTCATTCGTATGTCATGGCACAGTGCCGGTACATACCGCACAGGTGATGGACGTGGCGGTACTCGCATGGGTATCCAGAGATTCGCCCCACAAAACTCTTGGCCAGATAACGGAAACCTTGACAAGGCAAGAAGATTGCTTTGGCCGGTCAAGCAGAAATACGGCCAAGCCATTTCTTGGGCAGATTTGATGATTCTTGCAGGTAATGTTGCTTTAGAATCTATGGGCTTCGAAACCATAGGCTTCGCGGGTGGCCGCCCAGACGTTTGGGAACCGCAAGAAGATGTATACTGGGGACCGGAAGGCGACTGGCTAGACACACGTCGTTTGAATGGGGATGGAGAGCTAGACCTCAGCATTGAAAACCCTCTTGCTGCAGTACAGATGGGCCTCATCTACGTAAATCCAGAAGGCCCTAACGGCAATCCAGACCCATTGGCATCAGCGAAGAATATTCGTACTTCTTTTGCGCGCATGAGCATGAATGACGAGGAAACCGTAGCGCTTATTGCAGGCGGCCACTCGTTTGGTAAAACACATGGCGCAGGTCCTGCTGATCACGTTGGCGCAGCACCTGAAGGCGCAGCTATTGAAGAGCAAGGCTTTGGTTGGAAAAGCAGCTATAAAAGCGGTAAAGGGGCAGATGCGATTACTTCTGGATTAGAGGTTATCTGGACACCTACTCCTACGCAATGGAGCCACGCATATTTAAGCATTCTATTCAACAATGAATGGGAATTAACCAAGAGTCCAGCAGGTGCTCACCAATGGACCACAGTGAGTGAAGCAGCTATTCTTCCTGATGCTTTTAACCCTGAGAAAAAGCACAAGGCGACGATGCTTACTTCCGATCTAGCGTTAAAAGAAGACCCTGCCTACCGTGCGATCTGTGAAGACTTCATTGAGAATCCAGAGAAATTTGAAGAAGCTTTTGCTAAAGCTTGGTTCAAGCTGACGCATAGAGATATGGGGCCAAAAACAACATACATTGGCCCTGAGATTCCTGAGGAAGATTTCATCTGGCAAGACCCAATACCAGTACGCGATCATGCGCTTATCAGCGCCTCTGACATTTCTCGATTAAAGAAAGAGATTTTGAACTCGGGTATTCCTCACAATGAACTCATCGAAACAGCTTGGGCTTCTGCATCTTCTTATCGTGAATCTGACCGTCGCGGGGGTGCTAACGGCGCGCGTATTCGTCTTGAACCTCAGGTGAATTGGGAAGTAAATAACCCCGAGCAATTGAAGCGAGTATTGGCTATGTATGAAGGCATCCAAGCAGATTTCAATAGCTCTTCGAGCAACAAGAAGGTGAGCATGGCTGACCTTATCGTATTGGGCGGTGGTGCCGCAGTAGAGGCCGCAGCAAAAGCAGCTGGACATTCAGTAACCGTGCCTTTTACTCCTGGACGTATGGACGCCTCACAAGAGCAGACAGATGTAAATTCATTCGCAGTTCTTGAGCCAATGGCAGATGGTTTCAGAAACTACCAAAAGAAGAAATACACCTTAACCACAGAAGAACTATTGGTGGATAAAGCACAACTGCTCACTCTAACAGCTCCAGAAATGACAGCACTAGTAGGTGGTATGCGTGCTCTAAACGCAAACTTTGACGAGAGCAACCACGGTATTCTTTCCAGTCGTCCAGGGTCCCTCAGCAACGATTTCTTTGTGAATCTCTTGAGCATGGACAACGAATGGAGTCCTGTGGATGAAGACGAAATGATCTTTGAAGGAAAGAATCGTTCTACGGGTGAAGTAACATGGAAGGCATCTCGAGCCGATTTGATCTTCGGATCTAATTCTGAGCTACGCGCTATAGCAGAGGTATACGCTTCTGACGACGCAGAAGAAAGATTCGTTAATGACTTTGTAGAAGCATGGACCAAGGTGATGAACCTTGACCGCTTCGACCTATAATTTTAATGATTCCATAATAGGGCGGCTCCGTCGGGAGCCGCCCTTATTTTTTTGGCTATGAAATCTTATTTCCCAAAGTCCGCGCACACCTACATTGGATTGCTCTATTTCACGGTTCACATGAGCTCGATCTACATCCACACCAAATGGATCTATTTGGCTTACGAAATATTGTTCATCCTCTACATCATCTTGGGAAGCCAATTCTCAAAACGGATTAAAAGTGCTAAAGCTGCAATTCTACAATCGGCTATCTTTCATACTATACTGACCGTTTTCTATATTCCTGAGCTTTTTATAACGCGAGGTCTTTCTTTAACCAATCCACTAGCAGCACTTACGCTATATCCTTTATTGCATTGGCTTATCTCCGCTTCAACAATTAAAATCGCTAGCAGAGCAAAGTCCTAAAATAAAAAAGCACCTCCAAATGGAAGTGCTGTAAGTGGGCCCAGCAGGGCTCGAACCTGCGACCACCTGATTATGAGTCAGGTGCTCTAACCAACTGAGCTATGAGCCCGGGAGGGCAAATATAGTACAGAGTTTATAAGCGAAGTCAATAATTTTAACTCAAGTATCGTGCTTTAATTCGAATGTCATTGTTGGCGAAATCGCCCTCATTGTGTTGGCACAGTATTAGTGCGACTCTTTCCGCGCCAGCCATGGCGTAGGCAGCTCTAAAATCCTGATTAATCTCTGTGAGTCGCTTGGTTAATTGCTTCTTTAAGTCTTTGGCGTTTTCACCTTGCCAGTCCATTCCCTCTTTCGCTTCCAATAGGATTTGAAGGATCTTATCGCCCGTTTCATCTTCTTCTGTTCTAATCTGGAATGTATTGCACTTTTCCACGAGGGTTGGAATCTCAAACATCGATTCTTGGATATCCACCGGGCTCACATTTGCGCCAAAAAAGGCAACAGTCATATCTGCACGGCCGTAGTGGAACAAGAGCGGCAAATCTGTTCTTGGTGCGGTAATTTCATTTTTGTCAATACCCAACTCTTCAAAGATTGAATACATCTCTTTGATGGTTACTTGATGGCCTCTATCATGAATATTATAGCGCACCTTTGGTGCTACATAGTGGAATCTACACACAGTAATGATCAGTTCGCCCTGATCGGTATTGTGTATCAAGAAATCCGAAGGATTGTATTGAAAAATCATAGGTAGAGCACCCTCGTGTTTAGTTATTCGCTCACGCAAAGCTGGGTTGGAGCGCATTAACCTTCGAAGGCTAATAGTAAAGTCGTTTTCTGAGCCTAGGTTCAATTCCAAATCGGACGCCCCCAAAGAACTATATACCTTTTTAATACCCTTGCTGTAAAGGAAATCACGCATCCCCTCCGACATGGACTCTCCACCAAAAATGAACGAGATGTTGTAATCTGCCCAAGGAATGTCGCTACCATCCACCAATTGCTTCAAAAACGGCGGATAGCCCATGATAACGTACTTGTATTTCGTCCCAAACTGACGCAGAGTGTTCTCAATCTTATCCTTCTCAGGCCCCAAGGATTTAAGCATAGAAAACGGCACACAGGACATGGTGACATTCACTCCAGTAGCCCATGGACCTAAGGCAAAAGCATTTATGATAAAATGCGGATCGGCGCCGAAGAGTGTTTCAAACCCAAATCGTATGATCTTCCCATTGCGTTTTCTTTCCGTTTTTCCCCGAACCCAATTTGTCGCCGTACCCGAAGAACCTGAGCTTTCATCAAAGATGATATTGCGCTCAGGAATTTTCCCATCTACACAACGGCTATCCATGTCGTAGGCCTTAACGTAATTCTCTTTGTCCATCCAAGGAATCTCTTCAATGTTTGGAACCATTCCAGAAAAAGAAGGCTCGCTAAAACCTTTTTTCTGAAGGAAATCGCGGTACGCAGGCACGCGCTTTTTAGCAAATCGAAACTGATAATAAGCTCTTGCACGACTGTTAAAGTTTCTCAATCCATTAAAGCCTGGAACGTAAAGAAACTTAATTGCCCAAGGAAAAGTGAGGAACATTTCACGGTAAACGCCACCTAATCGGGCATAATAGAATACGAGTAATCTTTTCATCGCAGTATTACATCGGTTGTGTTAATTCTATAGCTTCTCGGGGGCTCCTTACTGTAGCCCGCTCTCCAGATGAAAGCTAAAGGAGCATCACTGCTTTCGTCTAGCTCTAAACTCTTTGATAAGCTGTCAAAGGCGGTCGGATTCGTAATAAGACTTCCAAAGGGATGCATATACGCATCGTCCTTAGCAAGCTGTAGCCATATGCGGCAAAGTATGCGACCAAAATTGACCTGATCCTCAGGCTTAGACCAAGGATGTTGTATCCACATAATACTCGCCGTACCCTTGTAGGTATTGCCGTAATAACTCGATAGCATTTTTTTCCTCGTGCCTTTCGTCCATCTTTCATGATGCCTAAAAACCGATTTTACCAGTTTTCCAGGGAACCCCATACACTTGGTCCACAAACCCGTGCGAGACTCTTCCGCCTCCTTTTTTGAATATCGAAACAACCTATCAAGCTCTTCTCGCATAGGCCCATGACTAAGATCTTCAAAGAGCGTCGCTTGATTTATTTTCACCAACATCTCTACTTTTTCAGGATCGTGGGTATGAAACAGCTTTCCCCCAAAGTTGGACACCATTGCCGCACAGCGCTCTATAGTGCTCGAGGAAAGCGGCTCGCCATTGTAATCGGTACGGGAAGTCCTACGCTTAAGCATCAGCTCAGGCGCTAAAGATTCCTTTGAAAAAGCTGGAACTAAGTGTAGTCGCGCGAAGGGCTGTACCTCTTCATATTCAGTGGAAATCGTCTGGAGAATATTCGACACCTCTACCTTATATCCAAAAGGTGCGGCTGCAATGGATAAACTTTCTGCAAAGACACCCATTACAGCAGTGGCAAACTCAGATTTTGGATCGCCCACGGGCAATAGAAATTTAGGGTCGTAACAAAGCAGAGCCTTTTCCTCAGAAATTAACTTGAGTCGATACGGCTGCAGGTTGTGTACACTAGGTGCCCAACGTGCCCATTCGACTAACTCCTGCCAGCTGGGCGGTTTTTGATTTGCCATTGTCCCAAAAGGCAATAGGCCCGACAAGCTCAATAATCCAGTATTTAAAAGAAATTTCCTCCTGTCCATCCCCGTAATTTTCAAGAAGTTAAGAATTTTATTCTCGTTCACTCATTTATTGGGAACTACATTAAAATCAAAGCATATCTTCGTAACAAATTGACGAACCATGCGCAAAATCCTAATCGCCCTAGTACTTCTTTTTGGCTTTCAAGCCTCAGCTAGTCATCTAATTAGCGGAAACTTCACTTATGAATTTGTAAGTCAGAGTGGAAATCAGCGCACCTATAAAATCAACCTCTATTTGTTTAGGGATGTTACAGGTGTGAACCTTCCAAGCACCGTTACTATTTATTACAAGAAGACCAACCAAAGCACAATATCTACGCTTTCATTAACACAGGCCAGTGTTACCACTCCAACCAATACTTGTAATTCAACCATCAATTACGCGGTACACAAATACAGTGCAAATGTTACTTTGAATGCAGCCAGCGTGTACGATTTTGCCTATTCAACGTGTTGTCGTCCAATGACGGCCACCAACCTAAGCAACCCTTCATCTCAAAGTATCTACCTAACTACCCGAATCGTCACTTCTCGTCCATCAGGACGTCAATACAACAACAGTGTGGAATTTGACAATCGAATCATGGCGGCTCCGCTAAATACGCCTTCCTCGTTTATACTGAACTACCCTGATGCAGACGGTGACAGCCTCTCATACCAAATCACTAATGTAAAAGGCGGTAGCGCTAACTTCTTGACGCCCTCAAATATTGCATATGCCACCGGCTATAGCAATGCGGCACCTCTAGGAGCTAACGGTTCCTTAACCATAGACCCTGTAGGCGGTACGATGGTGGCACAAAGTTCTGTACAACAAACCGCTGTCGTTAGCATCAAAGTAACTGAATGGGACAAGGATACTACCGGGACTTACAAGTTCATGGGTATCACAGAAAAGGAGTTCATCTTCAACTTCCACAACAATGCTTCATCAAACTTGGCAAATGCTACGGTAGACTCTGCCTCGGCCAACTTCCTGAGTGACACTATCTATGTAAGTACATCGCATCCGATCTATCCAAACGGTGCAAATTATGATTCCGTTCAAGTAAGGTTGACGGATCCTATGGGAGCTACAGCTTATGTACTTTCGGCACAGCCAACGGACAACTCTTTCAAGAATTTTAGGCTGCTTAGTTCGGCATTATTGACCCCAGGTACGTGGAGTTTGGTGTTCGACTACAATGTAGATTCTGTTTCTTTCATGGGCGCCTGTAATCGTGCTTTGGTGGACAGTACCACGTTCACCGTTGATGCTCCTATCATACTGATTGCTGCTCCTACAGATTCCATCTATGGCAACGATACTATTACCTACGCCCTTCAACACAGCGGTTATGTAGACAGTGTGCAATGGATGGTGACTAACGGCTCCGTCGAGATGACTTATGGCATCGACAGCGTTCAAATCGCTTGGGGAGTGAGCGGTAACGGGCCTGGTGAACTCAGCGCTATTGCATGGACCTACGGCATGTCGGATACCGCAAGTATCAGTGTGACCGTTTACGGAATTGGCATTGATGAAAATGCATTAAACGTAGCTGTGTATCCTAATCCTGCCATAG
>Ga0213865_10003117_pt1 | contig 10262 bp, 13 predicted proteins | sample PICome_6_FD_160100 | JGI IMG/M metagenome (GOLD analysis project Ga0213865, IMG submission 160100) | Coastal seawater microbial communities near Pivers Island, North Carolina, United States - PICO282 | ecosystem: Environmental > Aquatic > Marine > Coastal | place: USA: North Carolina... | reverse complement strand
AGGCGATAGCGATGAATCAGCAGGTGGTGCTAGCCAGCGGTAACGCGGGCAAACTCCGCGAGTTGCATCGCATCCTGCATCCACTGGGTGTCGAGCTGCGATCGCAATCGGAATTTGACATGCACGAGGTCGAAGAAACCGGCCTCACATTTGTCGAAAATGCACTGCTGAAAGCGCGAGCCACCTCGCTTCACACCGGGCTGCCAGCGATCGCGGATGACTCGGGGCTGGAGGTGGATTACCTGCGCGGTGCGCCAGGCATTCACTCGGCGCGCTATTCTGGTGACGGTGATGAAGGCAATAATCGCAAACTGCTGGAAGCACTGGCCGGCGTTGATCAGGCGCGGCGCACCGCGCGCTACCAATGTGTGCTGGTTTACCTGAGGCATCCTGATGATCCAGTGCCGGTGATCTGCCAGGGCAGCTGGGAAGGGCGCATTCTGGAGGCGCCGGTTGGAACGGGCGGCTTCGGTTATGACCCGCTGTTCTTTGTTACCGACTACAACTGCAGCGCCGCCCAGCTCGATGCCGATTTGAAAAATAGAATCAGTCACCGCGCTGTTGCGAGCGCAGCCCTACTGGAGGCTCTGAAGGACTGATCATGGATCGAACGCTGCCACCACTAGGGCTGTACATCCACCTGCCCTGGTGTGAGCGCAAGTGCCCTTATTGCGATTTCAATTCCCACGAACTGTCTGAGCTTCCTGAGCAAGACTACATCGACCAGCTGTTACGCGACTTGGATCGGGAGGTCGAAGAGCTGGGCCGCAACCACGCGCGCGAAGTAGCAACGCTGTTCATTGGCGGCGGTACCCCCAGCCTGTTCTCCGCCGGGGCCATCGCCAGACTGATGTCAGGCATTCGCGACCGCGTTCAGCTGGCTGACGATCTCGAAGCCACCATGGAAGCTAACCCCGGTAGTGCCGAAGCGCTCAAGTTTTCAGGTTTCAGGGAGGCGGGAGTAAATCGCCTTTCCATCGGCGTGCAAAGTTTCAGCAATGCGCAGCTCAACGCCCTTGGTCGCATTCACAATGCCGACGCGGCACTGGCCGCGATTGATGCCGCCAGGGTAGCAGGCTTCGAAAGTTTTAATGTCGACCTGATGCACGGCCTGCCTTCCCAGGACACCGCACTGGCCGCGAGCGACCTCGAACAGGCCATGTCCTCGGGCGCGCCACATATTTCCTGGTACCAGCTTACGCTCGAACCAAACACGGTGTTCTACAAGCAACCGCCGACTTTACCGGGGGAAAACCTGCTCGCTGATATCCAGGACCGCGGCGAGTCGCTGCTGGCAGGCGCAGGTTTCAATCAGTACGAGGTATCCGCCTACGCCAGACCGGGCTTTGAGTGCAGGCACAATCGAAACTACTGGGAGTTCGGTGACTATCTCGGGATTGGTGCCGGCGCCCATGGCAAAATGACGACTGAGGATGGCACGGTCGTTCGTTATAGCAAGACCCGTATGCCAGAAAACTACCTGGCTGCTGACGGTTTCGAACGAACAGCCCTACGACAAGTGCAACCGGCAGAACTCCCCGGCGAATTCATGATGAATGCATTGAGACTGAACGCAGGCTTTTCGCTGGCACTGTACCGAGAACGTACCGGTAGGCCGCTCTCCCAGATTGAAGCGCCGCTGAGCGCATTGGTCGATGGAGGATTGCTGTCGAGGGACGCAGACATTGTCAGTGCCACGCCCTTGGGTCGACGGTTTCTGGACTCGCTGATCACAGAATTCCTGCCAGGCTAACCGCTCAGGACCTGCGCTGATACAGCAAGTCCCACACGCCGTGCCCGAGACGTTCGCCCCGACGCTCAAACTTGGTGAACGGCCGATAGCCCGGTTTTGGGGAATAGTGTCCGACGCCGGCGAGGTTTTCCAGCTGCGCCACAGCATCCAGCACTTCCAGCATTTGCTCGGCATAGTTTTCCCAGTCGGTTGCCAGATGCAACACACCATCCGGCCTGAGCCGTGAACACACCAGGTCCACGAAGGGCGGCTGGATAAGCCGACGTTTGTGGTGCCGCTTCTTGTGCCAGGGATCGGGGAAAAATATCTGCACCGTGTCCAGGCTATCCGGCGCGATGCAATGCTCCAGCACTTCCACCGCGTCGTGGCAGTAGATACGGATGTTTTCGACGCCCCGCTCACCCATCGCGTGTAGTAGCTTGCCCACACCGGGCCGATGAACCTCCACGCCGACAAAATTCGACTCCGGGTCCGCCGCTGCCATCTCAACGAGTGATTGACCCATGCCAAACCCGATTTCCAGCACTCGACGACCGGGCCGCTCGAACGCGGAATCGATATCCAGTGCACTCCCGGTGTACTCAATGCCGAAGCGTTGCCAGCCCTCGTCGTACGCCCGCTGCTGGGCGTCGGTCATACGACCCGCGCGCAGCACAAAGCTGCGGATCGGGCGATTGCGTTCACTGGTAGTCACGGGGTCAAGCGAATCAGGGCAGGAGTTTCCAACCGGTGGCTGCCAGACAGCCCCAGCCGGCGATGAACGCGAGGCCTCCCAAAGGGGTGATTGCGCCCAACCACTTGATGCCGGTAAGGCTGAGGCAATACAGGCTGCCAGAAAACAGCACCAGGCCCAGCACAAACAGCCAGCCGCTGCTGCGCAAGAGGGCGGTCTGCGGCTGGTGCAGGGCCACCAGCCCAACAACCAACAGTGCCAGGGTGTGGTAGAAGTGATACTGAACCGCCGTTTCGAACACACCCATGGCGTATTCGTCCAGACGACCGCGTAGCGCATGTGCACCGAAAGCGCCGAAGGCCACGGCGAGCAAACCGCTCATCGCGCCCAGGCTGATAAATAGATTTGCCATGAGGGAAGTGTAACGTGACCCGGCGGCGTTGTGGGGCCGCCGGTATCAGAAATCAGGCGGCGATGGCTGCCCGAAGTTTTTTCATCGCGTTCTGCTCCAGCTGGCGGATGCGCTCGGCAGACACGCCGTACTGATCGGCAAGCTCGTGCAGCGTCGCTTTCTCCTCGGCGAGCCAGCGCTGGGCCAGGATGTCGCGGCTGCGCTCATCCAGGTCATCGAGAGCCAGGTACAGCTGCTGTTCACTGTTCGCCTGCCATTCATTCGATTCCACGGTGACGGCAGGGTCGCTGCGCTGATCTTCAAGATAGTACTGGGGCGCTTGCCAGGCGTCCTCATCGTCGCTGTCGGTGGGCGCGTCAAAAGCCACGTCGCGGCTGGTCAGGCGGCCCTCCATGCGCTGGACCTCGGCAACATCAACCCCGAGATCATCGGCAACAGCCTGGGCCTCGGTGGCCGACAACCAGGCCAGGCTCTTCTTTTTCTTACGCAGATTGAAGAACAACTTGCGCTGGGCTTTGGTCGTAGCAACCTTGACAATGCGCCAGTTGCGCAGAATAAATTCGTGAATCTCTGCCTTGATCCAATGCACAGCAAAGGAAACCAGGCGCACACCCTTTTCCGGGTTGAAGCGTTTTACCGCCTTCATCAGGCCGACGTTTCCTTCCTGGATCAGATCGGCTTCAGCGAGGCCATAGCCGGAATAGCTGCGAGCGATATGCACCACAAATCGCAGGTGAGACATCACCAGCTCCCGTGCAGCTTCCACGTTTTCCTGGTAGTAAAGCTGCTCAGCCAGTTCCCGTTCCCGCTCCACGCTGAGTACGGGAATACTGCTGACCGCCTGAATATAGGCGGACAGGTTGGCGCCTGGCGCCATCTGGTAAATAGGCTGTAAACCCTGGTTCATTCCTGGATTCTCCCCTTTCAATAGGTTCAATTTTAGCACTCCTGTAATTAGAGTGCTAATAATTGGAAAGTTCCATTTGCGTCGTGCGGGATTCTAATATGTTGTTTAAAAACAATGGCTTACTAGGCAGTTAGCGAGGCTCTATCCCTCCCAGGTGCCGGGAGACCGCCAGCCAGGCGCCTGCCAGCCCCAGAATGCCGCCGAACAGCACCAGGTTCAGGCTATTCATGATTCCCAGCCCACCCAGCTCGAAATCGCTGCCATAGGAGGCCGCCAGGGCTGCCACCGGGCCATCAATGGCCCACAGCGCAACGGCCACGAGTATGGCGGCAACCACGCCCCCGCCGACTCCGAACCAGAGTCCCGTGTAGAGGAACGGTCGGCGAACAAAGGCATTGCTGCCTCCCACCAGTTTGGTGATCACGATTTCGTCGCGGCGGTTTTCAATGGCCAGGCGAATGGTGTTTCCCAGAATGAGAACCACGCCGGCGAGCAGCAACACCCCCAGCGCCTGCACCAGGCGACGACTCAGCTCCATCAGACGGTTGAGTCGCTGCAACCAGGCCATGTCCAGCACCGCCTGGGCAACCTCGGGAAGCGCCAGCATGTCAGCGCGCAGCGCCTCGACTGACGCCTCATCCGTAACCCCCGGCTCTACCAAAATGACGTGGGGCAGCGGGTTATCGTCCAGGCTGTCCAGCACATCGGCGAAACCCGACAGCTGGCTGAATTCCACCAGCGCCTCCTCGCTAGAGAGAAACGCCACCTCGGTGACATCATCGCGCTGCTCAATATCTTCGGCCAGGGCGCCCGCCCTAGAGGCGCTGGTACCGTCGACCAGAAACAGCGATACCCGCGCGGTGCTGTCGATGCCGTCGCTGATGGCACGGGCATTATCCAGCGCCACACTCAGACCCACCGGCAACGCCAGCGCAATGCCAATTACCAGCCAGGTCATCAGGCTGGCCAGGGGCTTGTCCAGCACCCTGAACAAGCTGTCGGCCGCGGACAAGCGATGATGTTGCAACCACGAGCGATAGCGGTCGCTGACGGAGGTGCGGCTCTGGCTCGCCCCGTCACGTCGGCCGGGCTGCGGGCGCAATGACATCAGTCGCTGGTGCCGCTCACTAGCCGGCCCTCCCTCAGCGTCAGGATGCGATGATGCAAGCGCGAGATCAGCGCGAGATCATGACTGGCAATCAGCACCGTCACGCCAACCTGGTTAAAGGCCTGGAACAATTCCATGATCTCCGCGGACAGCGCGGGGTCTAAGTTTCCCGTGGGCTCATCTGCCAGCAGGATCTTGGGGCGGCCGACAACGGCACGGGCGATACCAACGCGCTGCTGTTCACCGCCGGAAAGGGTGATCGGCATGGCCCGTTCCTTGTCGAGCAGGCCTACCTTATCCAGCGCGGCGCGCACCCTTCGACCAACCTCGCGATGATCCTGACCGGCAATCAGCAGCGGCAGCGCCACGTTGTCGAAAACAGGCCTGTCGAACAGAAGCTGGTGATTCTGGAATACCACGCCAATATTGCGCCGATGGCCGGGTATTCCCCGCCGCCTGACTTTGGCCAGGTTCTGCCCGTCGACAATAACCTGCCCCCGGGTGGGGCGCTCCATCAGCATAATCAGCCGCATCAGGGTGCTTTTCCCCGCGCCCGAGTGGCCGGTAAGGAACACCATGTCGTCCTGGTCGATGCTGACCGACACCTCGCGCAGGGCGTCGTGCCCCTCCTCGTAGCGCTTGCTGACCCGCTCGAAGACAATCATCAGGCGCTGTCGCTACGGTCAAACAGGGCGGTGATGAAGTCCTCCGCGGCAAATGGTCGCAGGTCTTCGGCGGCTTCCCCGACGCCGATGTAGCGAATCGGTAAGCCGAGCTTGCGGGCGATAGCAAAAATAACCCCGCCCTTGGCGGTGCCATCCAGCTTGGTCAGGGTCAGGCCGCTTACCCCCACGGCCTGCTGAAAATGGCTGGCCTGGGCCAGGGCGTTCTGTCCCGTACCGGCATCCAGGACCAGCATGACCTCATGGGGTGCGGCAGGGTCGAGTTTGCCCATCACCCGAACAACCTTCTTCAGCTCCTCCATCAGGTTGTCCTTGTTGTGCAGGCGCCCGGCGGTATCGGCAATCAGCACATCAACACCGCGGGTCTGGGCGGCCTGCAAAGCGTCGAAAATCACCGAGGCGCTGTCCGCGCCTGTGTGCTGCGCCACCACCGACACGTTATTGCGCTCGCCCCAGACCTGGAGCTGCTCCACCGCGGCGGCACGAAACGTGTCTCCCGCCGCCAGCATGACCGAGCGACCCTCCGCCTGAAACTGGCGTGCCAGCTTGCCAATAGTGGTGGTTTTGCCAACCCCGTTGACGCCAACCATGAGGATCACGAAAGGCACATGACCAGAGAGATCCAGCGGTTGCTCGCTGGGGCGCAGCAAGGCCAGCAACTCTTCCTGCAGCGCCTGTTGCAGCCCCTGTGGACTGGTCAGTTCCTTGCGCGAGACCCTCTGGGTGAGTCGATCGATGATTTCTACCGTTGCATCAACCCCCACATCTGCCATCAGCAACTGGGATTCCAGTTCCTCCAGCAGATCTTCGTCAATTTCCTTGCGACCGAGAAACAGCGTGCCCAGGCCGGCAACCAGATTATCGCTGGTGCGCCCCAGCCCGCGCCGAAGGCGCGACAACAGGCCGGCGCTGGATTCGGAGGCCGGCGCTGGCGGCTCCGGCGGCGACTCAACGGGCTCGGGTTCAGCCGTCGGCACCTGCTCGGGCAGCAGTGTGTCGTCCTCAGCCGCCTGCGCGGTAGTCTCCACATCTGTGGACGGGGACTGGTCCGCTGACTCGGGTTCAGCAGCTTTTTTTCGCTTAAAAAACTTCATTCCTGTCGTGCTAGAGTTCGCAGACGGGCGTCCGCTGGAGGGCGTATCCTACCACTGTTAACCAGAGCACATAAATGAACAGAAAGGCCCGTGCACCGGGCGCCAGCTCGGGCCAGCTGAGAATCATTGGCGGTCGATGGCGAGGCCGCAAATTCCGATTCCCAGCGGTCGATGGGCTGAGACCCACAACCGATCGCATACGGGAAACCCTGTTCAACTGGCTGGCACCGGATCTACACCAGGCCCGCGTTGCAGACCTGTACAGCGGCAGTGGTGCACTGGGGCTGGAGTCGCTCTCCCGCGGCGCTGCACACTGCGACTTCGTCGACGCAAATGCGCGCGTCATCAAGGCGCTCGGCGGCCATCGCGAGACCCTGCAAATCGAATCGTCGGCCACACTGCACCAACTCACCGCAGAGCAGTTTCTTCGTACGACCTCCACGCCCTGGGACATCGTTTTCGTGGACCCGCCTTTTGGAGAGGGTATGGCCGTCGCGTGCTGCCAACTCCTGGAGGCGCAGCAACTGCTGGCCGACGACAGCCTCGTGTATCTCGAAACAGCCAGAGACGAGCGCATCGACGGTCTGCCGGAACGCTGGCAGCTTCATCGGGATAAATCTGCGGGCGGCGTAGCCTACCGCCTGTTCAGGGTGCCACCGCGTTGAGGCCGCCCGGGCGTTTGTCCGCGATTGGCAAATTGTTTACCATCCGGCGCTACTACCGCCCGACGGAAGTCACGCATGCGTACTGAAACGGTCATCTATCCCGGCACCTTCGACCCGATGACCAACGGTCATATAGACCTCACGGAGCGGGCTTCGCGCCTGTTCGACCGCGTGGTCGTGGCAATTGCCCACAGCGAAAAGAAGACCCCGCTCTTTTCATTGGAACAGCGCATCGAGCTTTGCGAGCAATCCCTGTCGCACCTGGATAACGTAGAGGTGCTCGGTTTCAGCAACCTGCTGATCCATTTCGCCCGCGACCAGCAAGCCCGCTGCGTGCTCCGGGGCCTGCGCGCCGTGGCCGACTATGAATACGAGTTACAGCTCGCCAACATGAATCGCGCAATGTGGCCGGAGTTCGAGAGCATCTTCCTGACGCCCTCGGAACATCTGAGCTTTATCTCATCGAGTCTGGTGAGGGAGATTGCCGCCCTGAACGGCGAGGTCACGTCGTTTGTGCCCGAGCCGGTAGCCAGGGCACTGCAACAGCGTTTCAATAAGGATTAGCAACACCGGCGGAGATTCCGCCGGCATCCGGATCAACCTTCGTCTTCGTCGTCGCCGCGCGCTTTGCGGATCTGCTCGACGTCTTTGTAGGTGTAGCCAGTTTCCCGGCAACCGAGGCAGCGCATAAAGGTTGTTTCAGCTGGCCCGATCATCAGGGTCTCAGCGGCCTCGCCAGCGTGACCGGCCAGAAGGGTAAATGGCAGGCTGACTACCCAGACCGCAGCGCCCCCCACAGTCATGACAGCGCCAATAGGCCTGGCAACGAACAGGTCGCCGACCATTGCCCACTCATTCGGGCTGTCGTCAATGGCTTCTTGCGCCCACAAGGTCTGAGGCAGGGCAAGACAGGTGATCAGTGTCGCGACAAACAGGCGCCGCAGCGATGCTTTTTTTATCATCGTTTACTCCCGTGAAAGATTCACGTTCCCCGTTAAGCATCTCAAGTGTAGCCCCTCTACCGCTGGCAGGCCACGCAATAAATGGTACTTCGCTGACTTAATCGACGTTCCCTCAACGGGCCGCCACAGGCCTTACAGGCCTTGCCCGCTCGGCCATAAACATATAGTTGCTGGGCGAAGTAACCCGGCTTTCCATCCCCGCCCACAAAATCCCGCAGCGTAGTGCCGCCCTGAGCTATGGCAGAAGTAAGTACTTGCTTAATATTGTCGGCCAGGCGCTCGTAGCGCGCCCTGGAGACGCGCCCAGCAGCGCGATGGGGCAGTATTCCCGACAGAAACAGGGCCTCGTTAGCGTAAATATTACCAACGCCTACCACCACATGGCCGTCCATGATGAACGACTTGGCCGGGGCGCGTCGGCCGCGGGACTGACGGTACAAATACTCGCCGTCGAAGGCGTCCGACAAGGGCTCCGGCCCCAGTCGATCCAGCAGGGCATGGCGGTCGCCTGGTTCCACCCACAACACGCAGCCGAATCGTCGCGGGTCGTTAAAGCGAAGACATCGCCCATTGTCGAACACCAGGTCGACATGGTCGTGCTTTAGCGGTGGCTCCTTGGGATCCATGACCCTCAGGGAGCCGGACATGCCCAGGTGCACAAGCAGGCTGCCTGCGCTGGTGCGAAACAGCAGGTACTTCGCCCGCCGCTCCACCGCCGACACTTCCAGTCCCCGAAGGCGATCCGCGAGGTCAGCCGGCACCGGCCAGCGCAGACGCGGCTCTCTCACCCGGAGCTCCACAATGCGCTGCTTACGGCTGAAGGGCTCTACCCCCCTGCGGGTTGTTTCGACTTCTGGTAATTCAGGCATGCTTACAATTCGATACGATCAGACGGCAATTGTGCCGTAAATCAGCCTCAGCCCGTGTCTTTCGGGCACAAAAAACCCCGGACAAGCCGGGGTTCGTCGGTCGGGCAAGGCAATTACTTGATTTTGCCTTCCTTATATACGACGTGCTTGCGAACCACGGGATCGTACTTCTTGATCTCCATCTTGTCTGGAGTGGTGCGCTTGTTCTTGTCAGTGGTGTAGAAGTGACCAGTGCCAGCTGTGGAGTTCAGGCGAATTTTCTCTCTCATACTATGTCTCCCTCAGTATTCCGGCTCAGACTTTTTCGCCGCGAGCGCGTATATCTTCGAGCACCTGTTCGATGCCCTTCTTGTCGATGATGCGCATGCCCTTTGAAGAGACGCGCAGCGACACGAAGCGCTTCTCGGATTCAATCCAGAAGCGGTGCTGATGCAGATTTGGCAAAAAACGGCGACGGGTGCGGTTTTTCGCGTGTGATACGTTGTTTCCGGTAACCGGGCGCTTGCCGGTGACCTGACATACTCTGGCCATGTTTCCTCTCCCAAAAAACGGGATAATCAAAATTCTGGTGTGGCTGTCGGGGTGCCTGTCGGACCCCCTACCGCGCGGAGCGCGACTTTATACCAGAAGCCCCCTGCCATAGCAAGAATCTTTCAGACGCTGCGGGAGCCCACAAGCCCCTGTTCAGCAAAGGAAAATGTCTGCCCTCGCCCGACGATGATGTGATCGAGCACGCGGATATCCAAAAGCGCGAGCGCTGAGATCAAGCGCTCGGTGATGCGTTGGTCGGCTGCACTTGGTTCGGCCAGTCCGGAAGGGTGATTGTGGGCAAAAATGACCGCGGCTGCCCGGTGGCGCAGGGCCTGCACGGCTACTTCCCGGGGATAGACCGCAGCACCATCGAGGGTGCCGGTGAACAGGTCTTCGCAGTGCAGCAGCCGGTGCTGACTGTCGAGAAAAAGGCAGCTGAACACCTCCCGGTCGCGACCGGCCAAATGGTGCTGCAGGAAACGCCGGGTGAGATCAGGGCTGGACATGACATCGCCGGCCACAAGGGCCTGCTCAGCACAACGACGAGCCAGTTCCGTGGCCGCCTGCAGTTGGGCCACCTTGGCGGGCCCCAGCCCGGGCTGGGT
>Ga0213865_10003115_pt1 | contig 10264 bp, 13 predicted proteins | sample PICome_6_FD_160100 | JGI IMG/M metagenome (GOLD analysis project Ga0213865, IMG submission 160100) | Coastal seawater microbial communities near Pivers Island, North Carolina, United States - PICO282 | ecosystem: Environmental > Aquatic > Marine > Coastal | place: USA: North Carolina... | reverse complement strand
CTTCATCGCCGATCCGTCCACCCCATGCACCCGTTACTTTGTGTGCGACCCTGGAGGGAGCAAGCCTTGGGTGGCGATATGGGCGGGTGTGATGCCGGATGGGCGAATCTATATTTACCGCGAGTTCCCCGACAGCACGATGGGGCAATGGGCATTACCACATGTCAATGCATTGGGGAAGAGTGTTGGTAAGCCTGGTCCCGCCCAGCGTCCGCTCGGATGGGGGTACGAGGATTACCGCAACCACTTCGAGGACTTGGAGGATGGGGAGGATATATTTGAGCGTATTGTGGACCCCCGCATGGGAGCCGCCACGGTGCGAACCAAGGAGGGCGAGAGTAACATCATTAACCAAATGGCGAACCTCGACTTTGTATTTCGTCCCGCTCCAGGCGTGGATATCGAGGCGGGAATTGCCAAGATAAATGACGCATTAGCATGGGATGATTCGGAGCCTATGACTCCTCGTAATCGCCCAAGGCTCTATATATCAGATAGATGTGACAATACAATTACCTCGCTCTTGGAGTATAGTGGGCAGAGTAGGGCGGAACATTTCAAGGATCAGATCGATTGTATTCGGTACTTATTAGTAGCTGGTGCAGAACACATTACTAATGGCAGTCTCCAATGTACAGGAGGCGGTGGGTATTAGATTGACGGGTCAAGCACAAACAACTACAATCTGCTACAAGCATGCATAACTCCTCTGATCCCGAACTCTTGTTCGTATCCAAGGAACCTGATATTAATTATTTGCGGGATACATACCGCGAAACTCAGTCATCCTTGGGCGAATGGATAGATCGCAGACAACGCGACTATGATGTACGCAATTGTATATGGGCGGGAAAGTCCAATGACTTTAAGAAATATTCTGCCAACCCGGAGACAGGAGAGGTATTTCCCTGGACGGGGGCTTCGGATCAAGAGATCCGTATGGTGGATAACCAAATAAACAAGTGTGTGGCTATGTCGCTAAACGCGGTACGGCAAGCACACATCGTGGCAACTCCCGTGGAGTCGAGCGATATTGCCCGTGCAAATGTGATATCCATGTTTGTACGCTGGTTGGTTAACACCAAGATGGATGATTTCTACGATCAAGTGGAACTCGGACTGAATCATCTCTTCGAGAAGGGAATGATGGTGCATTATGTCTATTACGAGAGCCAAGACCAAAAGCAACAACAGGCGATCAAGTTAGACGAAATTGCAATGGCGTTACCGCAAATCGCTGAGGCGATACAAGACGGTTCTATGGATGAGGAGTTATCCGCCGCCATGTCCGAGCAATTTGGAGTAAGTAAGACGAAGTCCCGTGGCATGCTCAAGGAGTTACGCAAGGATGGTGAAACCACCGTGCCTGTAGTGCGTAAGGTGATTAACCGCCCACGCATCAAAGCACTTGCTCCCGATGAAGATATCTTTTGGCCAAACTACACCATTGACCCACAGGAAGCTCCTTATGTGTTTCATGTCCTAAATATGACACCTGAGCAACTACGCTCAAAGATTGCTTCCGAGGGATGGGATGAGGAGTTTGTGGATAAAGCAATCGAGAATGCCACGATTGGCGAGAACGATGTCTACACCAACAACCTAAGTTTAGAGGACGAGATCCTCCGCGATGATGATGAAACCATCCGCATCGTATACTGCTACCAACGCTTACTGGATGAAGATAACATCCCAGGCATTTACTGCACCGTATTTTGTAATGAAGTTCCCGATTTATATGCAAAACATACTCTCATGGATTATGCGCATGGCGGATATCCTTTCGTTGTGTCCACTTTTGAGAAAACTTCAAAAAGACTCTACGCCTCCCGCTCCGTCCCGGAAGTTGGGGAAGCGTTCCAGCAAGTCGTCAAAGTCGAACCGGACGCGAGCATCGACAGGCAAAGCCTCGCAACGGTCCCGCCGTTAGAACATCCTTTGGGACGCTGTCCCACAAGGTATGGCCCTGGTGTCCGTATTCCTTACCGCACACCTGGAGAGGTACGATTTGCAGATACTCCGCGTTTTGATGCCGGATCAATTGAGGTAAGGCGCTTGATGCAAGAGTCATTTGATCGCTACTTTGGTAACAACGCTCCAAACATTGATCCTGTTGAATCACAGATCAAACAGCAAAACATCATTAACCGCGTACTGCACCATATGAAATATGTGATGGACCAAGTTTATGGTCTATATCAGCAGTATGGTCCCGATGAGGAATACTTCCGCGTCACAGGCGTACAAGATATGCAGAAGTATGCGAAGGGCAGAGCGGGAGAGAGATTCGATTTTTATATGCAGTACGATGTGGCTACCCAAGACCCTGAGCAAATGCTCGAACGGGTTAAGACGATTGGTCAAATCACAGGCACGATGGATAAGAATGGAGTGGTGGATACCGAGCAACTGCTCGCTATGGCAATCGGTCAGGTTATGCCGGGTGCGGCAGAGAAGGTAATCCTACCCAAGGAGACTGCCACACAGAAAGCAGTTGAGGAGGAGCGTCAAACTATCGCTGAGTTAGCGGCGGGTGTACCGCCCAATGTTCGCGAGAACGATGCCCACGAAATGAAACTGCAAGTATTTCAGCAATGGTTACAACAGCCCGACATTCAGCAGAAGGTACAGCAAGACCAAGCGTTAAACGAGCGTGTTCAAGGGTATATGCAACAGCGTCAGTTTGCTATTCAGCAGAAGCAAAATGCTAGAATTGGTAGACTAGGAGCCGCGCCTACACAATTCGGACAAACTGCTAGTGCGGCATGAGCATAACGCATCGTGGGGAAAGATTCTCAGGATACAATAAGCCTAAGCGAACTCCTGGTAAGTCTAAGAAGTTTGCCGTACTCGCAAAAGAAGGGGACAAAGTTCGTCTTGTTCGTTTTGGAGATCCCAATATGTCCATTAAAAAGAACATACCCGCACGGCGTAAATCCTTCAGAGCGCGACATAAGTGCGATGAAAAGAAGTCTAAACTGACCGCTGGTTATTGGTCATGCAAGAAATGGTGATATGAGCCTTTACAAAAACATACATGCTAAACGAAAACGCATCAAGGCGGGTTCCAAAGAACGCATGCGCAAACCCAACAGCAAGGGTGCGCCTACCGCGAAAGCATTTAAGAAAGCCGCAAAGACAGCACGCAAGAGAAAGTAGTATGTGCAACATCTGCAAAGAGAAATCTATTGGATCGTGGCCATGCTCATGTTCTTCCTGGAGAGGGATGCGATCCTCGACACGATGTTCGTCCTAATTGAGTTAATCTTTGAGTTCCTATGAAGCGTAAAAAGTATCACGAGGTTGATCCACAGGAAGCGATCACCGCTTTGCGTTCTATCAAGAACGACCCCAACTTTAAGAAGTATATCGAGATCCGCGAGCAGATGAGGGAGGATACAATCCGCCAATTACAGAACCGCGAGAACCTTGTAAATTCGAACCTTGTCTTCCATTTAACAGGGAAACTTGAAGCAATCGATGAGGAGTTAGATAACTTTCATAATCTATAGTTTGTTTATTCATGTAGTAGTTAGCTCTTGCGGTTTAGGGGTAGACCGCAAGGGCTTTTTTATTGCCATTACCTTGTAGGGTAACTACATTTTGCTACACTAGGCTACAAAAGCCTTGACATCTATGGAAACATTAACCGAAGAGGTTGTCTCGGAGTCCTCTCAAAACACCGTGGAAAGTGAAACGCAAGGCGAGGGGAATCTCTCGATGGCAGAATTTGCTGATCAATTACTGAAACGCAGACAGCCGGAAGAGGAAGTAACTGAGCCGACCGAAGAGGTAGACGAACCCGCTGATGAAACTGCGGAGCCTACGAATACCTTAGAGGAGGAAATCAATCAGTCCGCCGAGGAAGAAGTGGAGGGAGAAGAGGAATCTTCACCGCCCGCAGAATCTTCGGATGTTCTTTCAAAGTTCAATATCGACCTGGATAACCTATCCGAAGAGGAGTCCCGCGATCTCGCAAAGGCGCTGAATGCATCTGCGGTCAAGCGATTCGGGAGACTAACTGCTCAAAAGAAAGCACTACTAGCGGAGAATGCTGAGTTACAAGCTCAAGCTGAACAAGCTCAGACTCAAGCCCAGCAAACACAATCCGTAGAATTGCCTGAGTTCCTCAAGGATAACGCACTCCACAATATATCAGACATGCAGTCTCTGCAAAAGGAAGTCGAGCAACTCAATACCCTCGTAGAGTGGGTAGATGAAAATCTCGATAACGAAGTGCAGTACGATGACGATGGCAACGAATATGTGGCTAAGGATGGAGACAAGGTATATAGTAAGTCGGACCTTCGTAGGATTAAAGGTAACGCTAATAAAATTCTAAGGAAGGATGTAAAAGCTCGACAAGAGTGGATACAGCACCGTGCAAACGCAGATCAGCAAGCCAAAGAAACTTTCGAGTTTTTAGGGGATGAGAATAGCGAAGAATATCAGCAATTCATGCAACTCAAGTCAGATCGTAGTCTGCAACCAATATTAAACTACATACCAAACTCCAACTTCGCGTTAGGTTTAATTGTCGAAGGGATCAAAGCAGTTAAGGCGAGAGACGCACAGAAAGCGGCTCCTAAACCCAAACCTAAAGCACCTACCGCAAGTACAGAGGCGGGAACTGCTAGACCTAAATCACCCCAGGCGAATGCTCAGAAGGCTCTGCAAGCGGCGAAGGCGAAATTCGACAAAAGCGGAAGCATGGCGGACTACCAAGCATATCTAAAACTTAAAAATAAATCTTAAATTCCAAGGAGGAAATAAATTATGGCAATGACCAAATCACATGTAGCCGGAACAACTCTCGGTTCTAACCGGGAAGACCTTTCCGACATCCTGACCATCCTAGAACCAGAGCGCACCCCTTTGCTTTCACTCGCTAAAAAAGGAAAAGCTAACGGCACATTCTTTGAGTGGCAAACTGATGACCTCGCTACGCCAGCCTTTGCTGGAGTATTGGAGGGCGAGGATGAGACATCATTCACCAATCAAGTAGCCAACCGTGCAAAACTCGGAAATCACATTCAAGTATTCCGCCAAAACTACCAAGTTTCCAACATCCAAGAGCTTGTCGATGTTGCTGGCGTGGACAACGAGTTCGCAAATGCGGAAGGAAAAGCAGTAAGGCAAATGAAGCGCGATATCGAAAGTGCGCTTTGTTCCGCTCAGGACCGGGATCAAGACGATGGAACCAACCCATATAAGACTCGTGGTCTTTTCAAATGGTTGGGTGAAGGCGGACAGCCCGCTGATGTTCCCGCGGCTTATCAATCTGTTGCAAGCGTATCCCTTGGTGGAGGTTCTTTAACTGAATCTTCTCTTAACGGAATGCTTCAAGACTTGTACGAAGCTAACGGAATGCCTGGTGGACAGCTTACTTTGCTTGCTGGTCCTACCTTGAAACGCGACATCTCTGATTTCGCTCGTCAGGAAGGCACAACTACCGCTCTTAACTTCCAGGTAACTCAACCCGCTGAGTCCAAATCCATCTCGCTTGTAGTGAATCTATACGAGGGAGACTTCGGATCTGTAGCGTGTGTCCCAAGTTTGTTCCTTAATAGAACAAGCGGATCGGCAACCGTTGACACCAATGCTGGTTTACTTATCGACCCTGAGTATATCGCTGTAAATATGCTCAAAGCTGAGTCTTCTTCTGAGCTTGAGAACAAAGGCGGTGGGCGCAGAGGCTTCTGTGAGACAATTGCTGGACTTGCTTGCTTGTCCCCAAAAGCTCACGGAAAAATTAATTAATCTTAACCGATAGTGCGGGGAGAGGTCTGCGATGCGGGCCTCTCCCTAATCTGTATAAATACGACATGGCTGACTTATTAATACCAAAGTGGAAAGACGGTAATGGTTCTCAGTTTATGAAGAACCTGGATCGCTACTTGCGCTACGAAGTAGACCTCGAAGAACACGAGTCAGTCATGCGTGAGAAGATGGCGATGAAGGAAAACCACAATATGGGAGTCGCCAAGATGGATGGATTGGGGCAACTCAAAGCGAGTATACCCGCCCGTGATTACTTCCGCTGGCATCAAGCCGAGCGTGGGTGCTGGGGTGATAAAGGATTCATCAATTCATTCTTAAATAAGAATCCAAACCTCAAGGCTCAAACAATGAGCAAGCAGTCCTTCAGCGGACCTAGCGTAAAAGTAGCATGAGGGAAATTGCGGTCAGTACGCTACTCACCAACCTAAAGCATATGGTTGGAGTGGACAGCCTCCTGACGCAAGAACAGGATGCGGCAGTCCGTAGCTTTAATCGCTTTGGACGATTGGCGTGGGAACGCGCAAGATGGCCGGACACCATCCGCTTGGAGCAAAAATTGCCTGATGTACAAGTACGCTCCATCGAGGTTACTAATGGTGGTAGTGGATATACAAGCGCACCAACCGTAACCGTATCAGGTACAGCCACCGCAGTTGCCACCATTAATGCAAGTGGGCAAGTAAACGGAATCGCGGTAACCGCAAATGGCGGTGATTACTTATCCGCACCAACCATCACCTTTAGCGGTGGCGGAGGAAGCGGAGCAGAAGCGAAAGCAAACTTGATGGGTGTCCTGGACTATGGGTCAGACATTGGCGAGATCCTCCGCATTACCGAGAAAGATCCGTATGCACATGGTAGTCCCACCGAAGTACCATACCGCGTGGAGTATTCCGCGAGTGGTTATGGCAAGGTGGTACTCGTGGATCGTGCAACCACAACTCCCGTATTTGTATTACATCGCAAGCCCTTCATTGAATACACATCGAGCAGTACCGATTACCCGTACATATTTAGCGAGTACGCGGTAATTGGTGCGTATAGCGATTATTTAACCGCAGATGGACAGACTGATAAGGGCATGGTCGCACAGCAACAAGCAGAAGCAGTTCTTATAGCAGAGTTAGATAAGCTCGAACGCCAACAAGGACAAAACAATTTCATTCAATTCACGACTTACGGATCAACAATCTCAACAGCATTTTAATTATGGCAAACGAATATAGAGGAGTAGGACTAAACGGTGGGGAGTTTATCTCTGACACCGCTTCACATACAGGTAGATGGTTTTCTATCGTATCCACCGATGATTCCACACAGATCACAAGTATTAGCGGAAATATCACTAATCTAAGTGACGCGACTACCGGGGGCGGATCAACCCTTACCTTAACTAAAAACACCGCACTTTACGGCGCGTTTGACGAGATCACCTTAGCGGCTGGTAGCGTAATCGCATACAACCGATAGATGCTCACCCACGATCTAAATGTCAGCGTCAGTCGCCCTCATACAACGAGTGGCGTACCCGAAGCTGGCGGACCACCCGCACCTGACAGGGTCATCCAGGCGGAGTCGGGAGCATTTCTGCAAGTAGAGGCGGGGCAATATTTAGCATTCGATTAAGAGGAAATAAATTATGGCGAACAAGAAAATTTCACAATTAGACGCTTTAGGCACAGCACCAGCGGCGACAGATATTTTACCGATCACCGATGTATCTGACCCCACAGGATCAGCACAAGGAACCACCAAGCGTATAACAGTCGCAAACCTTCATAGCGGTCTACAAGCAGAACCCGCTGAAGGTGCATTTGTAGATGGTGACAAGACAAAGCTGGATGGCATTGAGGCAAGTGCAGATGTAACGGATGCTACGAATGTAGAAGCGGCTGGCGCATTGATGGATAGCGAGGTTACGAACCTCGCCCAAGTAAAAGCATTTGATTCAGCCGATTACGCAACTGCGGCACACACCCACGCCCTCAACGATCTTAGTGATCTTACGATCACATCCGCAAGCAACGAGGATGTGGTAAAGTACAACGGATCAGCTTGGGTGAACGGACAAGTCTCGGTTGATGTAGACACACCCCTTACTACCGCACTCAGAGGAACAGACAATCCACACATCGGAGCGCACCCGGAGCAATCCTTTAGAGTGTTGGATAACCCATCTAAGTCGGCAATGGTTGTTGCGGATAAGGATGGTAATATTACCTACCTTTTGAAAGAGGCGAGTGCTGAAGTAAAAGTAACAAAAGCTAATGGTACGCCTGTTCGTTTCGCACTAGCTTCTGACCTTCCCGCATTTGTCTTAGAGAATGATTCGGGGGAGCCTGACATTGAAGTAACTGATTCTGCGACAGGAGAGAAAATCTCAGTCATCAGCGGGGACTCCGACACAAAAGGAGCAAATGGTTTACCACTTCGCCAAGGATACAACTTACCCGACATCGGGGCAAACCCAGCACCCATCTTAATCTCAGGCGGTTCAATCGCTTAACTTAATCTTAACTAACTAAATATCATGCCAACAGTATACATTCAACCAGGTTCAGGAACAGGCACAGGAACGCTCGCTGATCCTTATTATTATTCCTCCCAACTTAGTTCAGCAGAAACAGCGGCTGGAAGCGGAGGCACTATTCTTTTCATAGATGGAGATTATAATTTTTCGAGTAATGTAAGTTTTAGTGCTGACGGAGTAACTTACAAGGCAGTCAATAGACTTGGGGCAAAAATATTAGCTTCAACAAATTCTCACACGTTTACAATAGGTTCAACATCAATAACAGCACCCACAATCGCTGATGGTTTTTATGTCGAAAATTTATTGTTAGTTTTAAGTTCGCCAGCACAACCAGCAACTTCAAGTCAGACCGCTAAGTTTATTAATTCAAAGTTAACACAAGTACAGCGACATACCTTAGTAAACGGTATATCAAGTACCGCAGGTTCTTTTAAAGAAGTGAATGGGTGTGAGTTAAATTTCAAACCAGGACAAAGTGGTATAAGACCGTTTGCTAATTGTTCCGGAGGTACAATGTCTAACTGTAGTGTTTATTTAGATTTTGGGACTAGTTACACAGTAAGCATAAGATCTTCAGCAAAATTTGATTCATTCACGGATTGTATTATCGCAAGCAATGATGGTTCAAGTTTCACAGAGAATTACACTACTAATGCTACTAACTGCATATTCCACGAGATGGGTACTACTAATAGCTCAGGCGGTACTGACAATATTTTCCAAGACCCATTATATGTAGACCCAGGTTCAGACCTACGCCTTCGTCCAGCATCACCCGCAATTGGAGCCGCAAGCTAAGTAGTCATGGCTTACAATAAGTTACATCGGAAAGATTTCGTTATCGCTATTAAGACTGGCGATGACTCAACCGCTACCGCTTTAGCTGATCTTAAATTCGCCAAGGAAGCGGTAAAAGGTGAATTGTATTTCAATACTGCCACAAGCGGGACCTACGCACAGAAATTATTCATCGCTACAAGTGATGCTGGCACAGGTGTAGCGACTTTGGTGCAGTTGAATTAATGGCTCCTAACATCAGCGAGGATACGAATGTAAAGACTCCGCTGGCGTTTTTACTCAAGGTCTTTGGCGGGACCATCTTCGTGGTCTACTCGGCCATGCTGATCTATGCACGATTAAACACCCTAGAGATGGAGATCCTACGCCTTCAGCACGAGGTGCATATGAACTCAGAGTTTCGCGTAAAGTGGCCACGCGGAGAACTCGGTGCATTGCCTGACGATGCGGAGCAAAATATGCGTCTATTGTTCATTGAGAAACAAGTTGCCAAGCACGAGGAGTTAATGGACGAAATACGATACGGAACAGCTAGGTGAGATGGGTGAACTTATTGCAATGTTTCTTACAGGTGGTGGCTCCACAGCGATGGGTGCTATTCTTAAAGGTGTGTTCGGTATGGTCTTTGAGAGTCGCAAGCAAAAGCATGACATGGAGATGGCAAGAGAGAGTAGGGGGAATGAGAACTTCCTTAAACTACAGGAGCAAATTGCAAACTCAGGACAGGCAGAAACGGCCTCCAAGACGAGAAAATTATTGGCGACGATTGGGGTTAGTTCCATGTGTGCTTGTATCGTCTTGTGTACGCTCTTTCCCACCCAAGAATTGGTCACATTCACCAACGCCAACGGTGAAGGAAGAACCGAATTATTCTTTGGAATCCTCTCATGGCCAGCAAGCCAAGACCCAATCACAATTTCTACTGGCCACATCTCCCTTATGGGAAACCTCACGATCCTTCCATGTATTTTGGGATTCTACTTCGGACCATCGCCAAGAAGGTAAATGAACATGATCGACCGCGTCTCAGTAGCTGGAATGAGTGGCACAGCCGCCACCTTTGGCTTATCCACGCTTGATTCATTCCTGGGTATAGCGGTAGGTGCGGTGACTCTTGTATATATGTCCATCAAGCTGTACCAAGAGATCCGC
>Ga0213865_10003114_pt1 | contig 10265 bp, 13 predicted proteins | sample PICome_6_FD_160100 | JGI IMG/M metagenome (GOLD analysis project Ga0213865, IMG submission 160100) | Coastal seawater microbial communities near Pivers Island, North Carolina, United States - PICO282 | ecosystem: Environmental > Aquatic > Marine > Coastal | place: USA: North Carolina... | reverse complement strand
AGATTGCCTTTGCACGGTATAATAAAGGAAGGAGTATGCCAGAATGGATGCAGTAATATTTATATTTGTAGTGTTACCACTACTTACCTTATTATAGAGGAGAATTGTAATGAATAGTAATGAAATCAAAGGGATACAGCTATCCCAAGCAGTCAAGTGGAGTGGGCAAGACATCTTTGAGGTAGCGTCTGCTGCCTTTGAGGATGCCAACTACCACAGTTTCAACGAGGTATTTTATGCCGCATGGACTGAGTTCCAGAAGGAGTACAACGATGGCTAAAAAACTAGAGAACATGACGACAGATGAACGCATTGCATATTGGGCAGCGAAGCGTGAGAAGGAACGTATCCAACGCCGTGACCGTATAGGTAAGCTGTCCATTGAACAACGTGCGGCTGTTATATCAGTATACAATCTGCTAGACAGTGTATTAGATGTTGCACTATACCCAGACTTAGGTGGCATACGGGCTGTGTCTGCGTATGACTTGCAAGAACTGTCCGATGCAAAGGATACAATGGAGTTTCAGTTTAACTTAAACAAATGACTATGTTTGAATTTATTGTCTACTACATGACATTTTGTTTTATTGCATCATTGATTTGGTAGTTGACATTGCGAAACATTACTGATATAACAAAACATCACTTAACGGTATGAAAGGAGAATTAACATGCCACTAGATTTTGTATCACAAGACCTGCTTCCAGAGAACATCAACTTTCCTGTGGAGTTTGAGCCTACCAAGTTCAACAAGTCTAAATATGTCATCAACGGTAACACAGGAGAGTATCTGGGTATCGTGGGCAATGGCTTCAACTGTGCCTCACACGGTGACTTCTTTACCCAAGCACATGACACAATCTCTGAGCATCTTGGTGAAGAGTTCTGCGACAGCATGAACATTAACTACCGCACTGCGCGTAATAATGCGTGGGTTATGATGGATATGACTATGCCAAATGTTTTACGTAAGATTCAGACAGAGAAGCATAGCACTACCATTGCACCCCGCCTGATTGCCCTACACGGCATTGATGGCTCGTGCAGCAACATGGTGTTCTTTGGGGCTATTGACTTTTTCTGCACCAACGGCATGATCACTGGTGACTATGACAAGATCAAGCGTAAGAACACTAGCAACTTCAGCTTGGATAAGTTCATTCAAGAGTTGCAGTCATCAGTCACAGACTTCTATGAGACAGCCGACAAGCTACAGCGTTGGGCAAACACAAGTCTGATGACAGTGGATGTAAAAGCCTTACTTGAATCTGTTATCAAGTCAGAACGCAAGTCAGACAAAATGTACACGTTATATAACCAAGAGGTCAGCACTCGTGGTCGTAACGTGTGGGCTTTGTACTCTGCCTTCACAAACTACGCCAGCTATGCTGATGAACGCAACGGTTTTAATCTGCGCAATACTGGCAACGACACATCCGCACAATCAATGTGGTTACGTGAGCAAGAAGTTGCCAAATGGATTGACACTCCACAGTTTCAGTCTATTGCAGCTTAATGCAATGCAACTAAATAAGTTAGTAGAAGACTACTATTCTTCCTACGATTTCAAGAACTTACGTGACGAATCTAAAGCACAGTATAAGTACTTGTTAAATGTCGTGCTTAACACACAGGTAGAGGGTACTTCCCTCTGCCAGTATGACTACACTACATTACCCACACGTGTTGCCAAAGTTGCTTATAATACATGGTGTGAGAGAGGGATGGTAACAGCCAACCACTTGCTATCCGCCTCTCGCATTGTCTTTAATCACGGCCTACGTATGGAGTTATGTGTTATCAATCCTTTTTCTAACATCCGTAAACGCCCCGTAGACAGGCGTAAGGTTGTTTGGGGTAGGGGAGATGTACAGAAGTTCTTAACAGCCGCCTACGGCGATTTTAGCACCCGTAACATAGGTTTGATTGCACACATGGCTTACGCATGGTGTCAACGACTAGGTGATATGCGCTTGCTAACGTGGGATGCAATCGACTTTGAAGCACGTACTGTGTATATTGAGCAGTCTAAGCGTAAGGCAGAAGTCCATTTGCCAATCGAAGATGATTTGTTTGATATGCTTGTACAACAAGAGCAGGACTTTGGCTTTCAAAAGTATGTTGCACCTAGACCAACCCCTCGTAGTGGGGCATTTATACCATACAGTATGTATAAGTTACCTCTACACGCACGTAAGGTCATGGATGCGGCAGGATTACCCAAGGAATTACGTCTGTCGGACTTACGTAGGACAGGCACAACTGAAATGGTTGAGGCAGGTGTCGGTATGGCACAAATTATGTCGGTTACAGGACACGCTAATCCATCTTCAGTAAAACCGTACTTAAAAAATACGTTGTCAAGTGCAAATAATGCATTGACTGCACGAAAATCACATGGTATAAGCATAGCAAGTGCCGCAAAGGAAAGTGATACTACATGAATAATATATATAACATTGTAAGTGATATGGATATACCCAATGGAACTACAAAAAGGATGAACTGTCCTAACTGTGGCGGCTACAAAACATTTACAGTGACCAATAACATGGGATCACTTGTATGGAACTGCTATAAAGCATCCTGTAGTATTAAGGGTGGCACACGTGTGCATCTATCTATAGACGATATACGTGCTGGCTTCAGTGGGGCTAAAGAGTTTGCCGAAGAAAACTTTGTTCTGCCTCAGTACATCATTCCACACAGGAATAAACGTACCGTACTTGAGTTTTGTTATAGGCATAGGTTAGACCCAGATGAATTGGGCGTTATGTATGACGTAAAGGATGATAGGATTGTTTTTCCCATCATTCACGATGATAGCATCGTAGATGGTACAGGCCGTGCTATCGGTAAGCGATTACCTAAATGGAAAAAATATGGAAAAAGCGGCTTGCCATACACATTCGGTTGTGGTAAAGTCGCAGTTGTTGTTGAGGACTGTGTGAGTGCAGCCGTGGTTGGTGGCATTAAATCCTTTGTCGGGGTTGCGCTTCTTGGTACATCTCTCCAAGAGTCGCATAAAGGGTATCTCGCACAGTTCTCAACAGCCGTTATAGCGTTAGACCCCGATGCGCTACCTAAGACAATGGTTATGGCTAAAGAATTACGTGGACACGTGAACGATGTTCGTGTACTGCGTTTGAATGACGATTTGAAATATCGTAACCCGACAGATATGGAGAACTTATATGGAATTATCACTGATTAGAAGTTTAATGGATAGGTCATTTTATGATGAGCATCGTGGGGCTAAATGCCCTGACAGATTATTTAGCAAAGATGTACGCAAAATCAAGCAGTCTATTGATACAGCTATGGATCGGTATGAACGTACCGTAACGCCAGACGAGATTGAGGCGTTGTTTATATCAAACAATCCGACACTGACTACAGCCCAGAAGCAAGCATACTCCGCTTTGTTTCACAAGATTAAAGGCGAAACACCAATGGGCAGTGACGTAGCACAAGAAGTGTTGTCAAAACTATTTCAGCAGGTGGTGGGCGAAGACATTGCCAACCTTGGTTTTGATTACGTTAATGGTGACAAGTCTAGCCTTGAGCCGTTGCGTATGCTGCTTGAACAATATGGGGATGATTTTACTCCCAACTTGAATGTGGAGTGGGATGACATTGAGATTGAAACATTACTTGCACGTAATGACCTTGAGGCTCGTTGGACATTCAACATTGCCAGTCTAACACGTAAGGTAGAGGGCGTTAACTCAGGACACTTGATTGAGATTGGTGCTAGACCAAACACAGGCAAGACATCTTTTCATGCCAGCTTGATTGCTGCGCCGGGTGGCTTTGCGCATCAGGGTGCCAACTGCATTATCTTGTGTAACGAGGAAGGCTATCACCGTGTTGGTGCTAGATACCTGACCGCTGCTACAGGCATGACAATGCGTGAGGTCAAAGACAACCCAGCTAAAGCACGTGAGTTGTACGCACCTGTCAAGGAACGCATCAAGGTTAAGGATGCGACAGGTCGTGACATGAGTTGGGTTGAATCTATTTGCAAGTCGTACAAGCCAGACATCGTACTACTTGACATGGGTGACAAGTTTGCTAAGACAGGTGGCTTTGCTCGTACAGATGAGGCATTGAAAGCGAACGCAGTTCATGCTCGTATGATTGCCAAGCAGCATGAGTGTGCTGTGTTTTACATGTCACAGCTATCTGCTGATGCGGAAGGCAAGGTCTTGCTTAATCAATCTATGATGGAAGGATCACGTACAGGTAAGGCAGCAGAAGCTGATCTTATGGTTCTGATTGCTAAGAATCCTGTAATTGAAGGACAAGATGAAGAAGATACACAACGCCATTTGAATGTTGTCAAAAACAAATTGACAGGGTGGCACGGTGTGGTACACTGCGAACTACAATATCAAACAGCGAGGTACACAGTATGAAGCTAACACTTGATGTAGAGAACACGGTCACTAAGCGTGATGGTAAGTTGCACCTTGACCCATTTGAGCCAGAGAACTCACTGACTATGGTGGGTATGCTTAATGACCAAGGTGTTGAACGCATCGTCACATTTGACCACAGTGACGTAAATGCAGACGAGTATGGTCATGTATTGGTGCAAGAGTTCCTTGATGCAGCTACTATCATCATTGCGCACAACGCTGCCTATGATTTGATGTGGTTATGGGAGTCAGGCTTCACCTACAACGGCCCTGTGTTTGACACGATGCTGGCAGAGTATGTGTTGCAGCGTGGAATAAAGGAACCTCTAACGCTAGAGGCTTGTGCAGAACGATACGAGTTAGATACAAAAAAGCAGGATACCTTAAAAGAATATTTCAAGAAGGGGTATAGTACACGTGACATACCACACGCTGAGTTGTCTGAGTATTTGTCTGCTGACCTACATGCTACACAACAACTGGCTGACAAGTTAATGTATAGACTGAATACAGTGCCAGATGCGCGGCTACTAAACACAGTGACACTCAGCAATGAAGTGGCTGTATGTTTAGCACGTATATATCAGCGGGGGTTCCAAGTTGACTTATCAATTCTGGATGATGTTCGTACTGAATTTGAATTAGAGAAAAAACAATTACAGAATGATTTACAATCGCATGTGCGTAAAGTGATGGGTGATACACCTATTAATTTGAATAGTCCAGAACAGTTATCTTGGGTCATATACGGACGCAAGGTAATTGATAAAAATGATTGGTCAATACAAGTTGACCCCTACATGAGTAACGACTCTTTTCATCAGATGGTGCTGCAGGGTACAGAACGACTATATCGTACTGTTGCGCAGCAATGTAAGGATTGTGGTGGTTCTGGATATATACGCAAAACTAAAAAGAATGGTGAACCGTTTGCAAAACCAAGTAAATGTAATACTTGTGGCAGTGAGGGATTTTTGTTTTTGCCCAGTGAAACATTGGCTGGGTTTAAATTCAAACCACCGTCAGCAAAATGGGCCAGTGCAAATGGTTTTACTACGAGCAAGGTGAACCTAGAACTATTAGAATCCACAGCCAAAGGTAAGGGCATGACAGATGCAGCAGACTTCCTACATAAAGTTCGTAGGCTAAGTGCGGTTGATACATATCTGTCATCCTTTGTGGAAGGCATCAAGACACACACCAAGCACGATGGGCTACTTCATGTACGCCTTCTCCAGCATCGTACAGCTACTGGTCGTTTGTCTGGTGCTGACCCTAATATGCAGAACATGCCACGTGGCGGCACGTTTCCTGTGAAGAAAGTATTTGTGTCACGATTTGCAGGGGGCAAGGTAATGGAAGCTGACTTCGCACAGTTGGAGTTCCGGGCTGCTGCCTACCTATCACAAGATGAGGTTGCTATTGAAGAAGTATCTACTGGATTTGATGTACACGCATACACCGCTAAAGTTATTACCGATGCTGGTCAGCCTACGAATAGACAGGATGCGAAGGCGCACACCTTTGCACCGCTATATGGCGCAACGGGTTACGGTAGAACCAAAGCGGAAGCAGAGTACTACACCCATTTTACAGACAAATACCAAGGGGTTGCCGATTGGCATTCCCGACTGGCTAAAGAAGCTATAGAGACACAAAAAATAACCACGCCTAGTGGTCGTGAGTTTGCGTTCCCCGATGTGGTGCGTAAGTCTACTGGGCGTGTATCTCACTTTACACAGATAAAAAATTATCCGGTGCAATCATTTGCTACTGCAGATATTGTGCCTATAGCATTACTACACATTGATGAATTGCTAAAGGATAAAAAATCATGTATAGTGAATACCGTACATGACAGCATTGTCATTGACGTTCATCCTGAAGAAGAACAACAGGTAATCAATGTCATAGACAAGACTAATAATGTACTACCACAACTTATAGCCGCACGTTGGGGTGTTGACTTTAATGTGCCGCTACTTTTAGAAGCAAAAATAGGCCCAAATTGGCTTGACACAAAAGACGTAACCTGATATAACTATGCATCTTACACAGAAAAAGGAGTAATTACATGACAGAATTGACAACACTAGATACAAATAACTACGCCGCGATAGCGAAAGCGGCTGGTATTTCTAATGAAGCACCCACAGGCTCAAAGAGTAGTTCTTTAGCCCGTTTGCGTATTCACCACTCTCCCATCATGGGTACGGCAGAGGTTAATGGCAAGACTGCAAATATAGAAGTCATTGAAGGTGGAAGCTACAAACTAGAAGTACCTGACGGGATTACCTATTACGCTACGGGAATTAAAATGCGTCCATTTTTACAACGCTTTATGTACAAGCGTTACGTTATGGGGGATGCTAAAACACCGAATCGTTTCATCAAAAGTTTAATGACGGATGATGCAAAGATGGAAGATGATTTGAAAGACAATGATGGTAAGTTTAACTGTGGTAAACCTGCTGGTTACATCAAAGATTTCAAAGCATTGCCGGTAAAAATGCAGGACTTAATCAAGCAGATTAAACGTGTTCGTGCTGTATTTGGCGTAGTTGATTTGGTAAACGCTACCAATGAGAAGGGAGATAAAGTAGATGTTTCTTCTACCCCATTTATTTGGGAGATTGACAACAGGGATGCGTTTAAAGAGATTGGCGGTTGCTTTGCTTCATTGGCAAAGATGCAGCGTGTACCACTGCAACACATCATTACTGCCAATACTGCAGAACGAAAAATACCTACTGGCGCATCCTACTACGTGCCTGTAGCATCTCTTGATCTGTCTAATACACTTGACATGACACAAGAAGATCAGCAATTGTTTGGTGACTTTTTGTCTTGGGTTGATAACTACAATAGTTACATCATCAATGCGTGGGCAGAAAAAGCAAACTCACATATGGAAGATGATGATGTGGATGTTGTTGACGGGTTGGTTGACATCGAAGTTGAAGAAGAGGTAGCATAATGAATCACCCTGCTGAACTGGCACTGCATCAGTATCTTGAGGATGCTGTAAAAGGCAAGACAAGTATGTCACAACAGACAATCAGACAGATTGGTTATGATGTGATGGCTGCTGCAGCACGTCAGTTCGGTGGGGGTAACAAGCGTGACAAGTTTGGTCTGCGTATGTCAAACGTAGGTAGGCCAACCTGTCAACTCTGGTACGACAAGAACAAGCCAGAGGTAGCGTTACCCTTTCCGACAACCTTCGTAATGAACATGATGCTAGGAGACATTGTGGAAGCAGTGTTTAAAGGTATCCTAAAAGAAGCAGGAGTTAAGTATGAAGACACGGATAAAGTTACTCTTGACCTTGGTGACGATAGTGTTTCTGGTAGTTATGATCTCATCCTTGATGGTGCAGTTGATGATATTAAATCAGCTTCAGACTGGTCATATAGAAACAAATTTGAATCCTATGACACTCTTGCCAGCGGTGATGGGTTTGGTTACATAGCGCAGCTTGCTGGGTACGCTAAAGCATCAGGTAAAAAAGCTGGTGGCTGGTGGGTAGTCAACAAAGCTAATGGTAAATTCAAATACGTCCGGGCTAATAATATTGATGTTGAAGCAGAGGTATCTAAAATTAAAGCTACGGTAGACAAGGTAAAGGAGAACAAATTTGAAAGATGTTTTGAACCAGTGCCTGAGACTTTTCGTGGCAAGCCCACGGGTAATAAGGTACTTAATGACGGATGTAAATTTTGCAATTATCGCTTTGATTGTTGGGATAATCTTACTGAGTTACCTTCTGTAAAGTCACAGGCAAAGAATCCACCCATAGTAAATTATATTGGTGATGTAGTTGCCTAACGCAAAACAATTTAGAGCAGCACGAAAGTATGGGTATCGCAGCGGTCTTGAACTCAAAGTATCCGACTACCTCAAACAACTAAAGGTTGACTTTTTGTATGAGGCAGTTAAGATTGAGTGGGAAGACTTGGCATATCGTACATACACACCGGACTTTGTGCTGTCCAATGGAATTATAATAGAAACAAAAGGCATGTTCACCGCAGCAGATAGACGTAAGCATTTAGCTATCAAGAAGCAACATCCGAAATTAGATATTCGCTTTGTGTTTGAAAGTAGTAGACGTAAACTACGTAAAGGTGCTAAGTCTACCTACGGTGAATGGTGTATCAAGTATGGTTTTAAATACTATGACAGGATTATACCCGAAGATTGGCTGAAGGAAAAAGGCAAAAACAAGCACCCTAACTTTATTAAGTTCGGCGGCACAAAAGTAAAAAGGAGATAGATATGGACAAGATGGAGAAACTTTCTAAAGAAATACAGAACGAGGATTTACTTATACGTGTCAGGCCGTTTGCTGATAATGACGGTAAGTGGTCAGGTGAAGTTGACATATCTATAATGGCTATGCCCGATAATCCTATGGATGATGAAGACTATTACCAAGTCATGCACTTTGCTAAAATGATGTGTGCCGCCGTACCTGTTATGGAAGAGGTAGAAGAACTACGTAATATTGTTCACGAGTATGTCACAAAAGTCATTGACAATGAGATGGATGTTGATGTAGAACTAGAGGAAGAGATGGGTGTCGAGAAAACATATGATGGCAATGTAGTACACCTTAACTTCAACACAAAGACAGGGGGTTCAGCATGAGACACGATTCATTTATGAAGAAGATGGAAGAGGCAGAGAAAGCAGGTAAACAAGCGTGGGGCAATGTAGATATGGTCAACAGTCCACCCCACTACAACCAGACAGGTATTGAATGTATTCATGCTATCTCTGCTGCTACGGATGAAGGTTTTAAGTACTACCTACAGGGCAACATTATGAAGTATCTCTGGCGGTTTGACTACAAGGACAAGCCAATAGAAGACTTACAAAAGGCCAAGTGGTACTTGGACAAACTAATTGAAGAGGTAATGGCAGATGATAAGAGTTAAGATGTTCATTACGATTGATATTGACGATGAAGAATACCCCGTCCCTGCTGATGGGCAGGTGGGCGAGGAGTTAGAGGAAAGCATTCAAGAATATTTTTATGACATTGAAGGTGCTACCATACGAAACATTAGAACAGTAACGGAGTAAAGAGATGATAAGCAATGCACTACCAACAGACTATCAAAACTTCATAGCACTATCCCGCTATGCAAGATGGAAGGAAGATGAACAACGAAGGGAAACATGGAATGAAACAGTTGCGAGATACTTTGATTATATGGCTAGTCACTTGGACAGCAATAATAATTACAAGCTACCTACCACCTTACGTGCAGAACTAGAGGAAGCCGTAATAAGTCAGGCAATCATGCCTAGCATGAGGGCATTGATGACATCAGGGCCAGCCCTAGACCGTTGTCACGTAGGTGGATATAACTGTTCATACGTGCCTGTGGATAGCCCACGTGCGTTTGATGAGACTATGTATATCCTTATGTGTGGCACTGGCGTTGGCTTCAGCGTTGAACGCCACTGCATTGAGAAGCTACCTATTGTGAACGAAGAGTTCCATAGCACTAACACAGTAATCAAGGTAGGTGACAGTCGTCCGGGTTGGGCTAAGTCACTGAAGGAACTGATTGCTATGCTGTACACAGGACAGGTTCCTAAGTTTGATGTATCAGAAGTACGTCCTGCAGGTGCAAGGCTCAAGACATTCGGTGGTCGTGCGTCAGGCCCACAGCCTTTAGTTGAGTTGTTTGAGTTTGTTGTGCAGAAGTTTAAGGGTGCAGCAGGACGTAGGCTCTACCCAATTGAGTGTCACGACATCATGTGTAAGATTGGTGAAGTGGTAGTCGTAGGTGGTGTACGCCGTAGTGCATTGATTTCATTGTCTAATC
>Ga0213865_10003112_pt1 | contig 10267 bp, 8 predicted proteins | sample PICome_6_FD_160100 | JGI IMG/M metagenome (GOLD analysis project Ga0213865, IMG submission 160100) | Coastal seawater microbial communities near Pivers Island, North Carolina, United States - PICO282 | ecosystem: Environmental > Aquatic > Marine > Coastal | place: USA: North Carolina | collected... | reverse complement strand
GCACGAACACCACGAGTCCAGCCTCTAGATGAGCAGGATTGAGCACCGCGCTATAGCCTTGAATCACCCTGTCGCGCTCCATTCGCCGCACCCGCTCCATGCAGGGGGTAGTGGTTAGACCTACTCGTCGCGCCAGCTCGGCGTAACTCATGCGGCCGTCATTCTGGAGCTCTCTGAGTATCTTGCGATCGATCTTAGATAGGGGTTTAGTCTGCTTCATTGAGAAATGCCAGTAGATTTCACTGAAAATAGTCTTGTAATAAAAATAATACGCTGAATTTCGACCACTGTATAAGCCTTTCAACCATCGCCGTTCAAGCATCTCTCGCTATACTTTCACCATGCAGCGCCAAGCCGGAAGCGCTTTAGGCTTTCATTCACAAGGCTCGATTTAAGGGGATCTCTAAAGGGAGGTCCCGCTCATGAGGAGTAACACCATGCTAGTAGGCGTGCCAAAGGAAATTAAGAACCACGAATATCGAGTTGGTCTCACACCGGCCGGTGTGCGCGAGCTGCGTGCGAGCGGACATAGCGTCCTCGTAGAGCCGGGCTGCGGCGCGGGAGTGGGTTTTGCCGATGCTGACTACCTCGCGGCGGGCGCTCAGATTGCAGCTGACGCTGCGGCGGTTTTTGCTCAGGCTGATCTGATCGTTAAAGTAAAAGAACCCCAGCCGGCAGAGTGCCGCCAGCTGCGCGCCGGGCAAACGCTGTTTACCTATCTGCATCTAGCCCCTGACCCCGAGCAAACTAGGCTGCTGCTCGCCTCGGGCGCGACTTGCATCGCCTACGAAACGGTTACCGGCGCGAATAATTCCTTGCCTTTACTCGCACCGATGAGCGAGGTGGCGGGGCGCATGTCTATTCAAGAGGCCGCTGCGTGCTTAGAAAAATCTAAGGGCGGTAGCGGAGTGCTGCTTGGCGGCGTGCCGGGAGTGGAAGCGGGCAGAGTTTTAATTTTAGGGGGCGGTGTCGTTGGACTCAATGCCGCACGCATGGCGTTGGGGCTAGGCGCGGATGTCACGCTGCTCGACCGTTCGCTGCCACGTCTTCGGCAGATCGATGAGCTATTTGATGGCCGCATTAAGACGCTGTACTCGACGCAAGATGCAATCGAGACTCAGCTGCGCAGCGCCGATGCCGTCATAGGCGCGGTGCTGATTCCGGGAGCTTCGGCGCCGCGGCTCGTGACCCGCGCGATGTTGAGCCTGATGAAGCCGGGCTCGGTGCTGGTAGATGTAGCGATCGATCAGGGTGGCTGCTTCGAAACGAGCAGAGCGACGACGCATCAGGAACCAACCTATGAGGTCGACGGAATAATCCACTACTGCGTTGCGAACATGCCGGGCGGGGTGGCGAGAACATCGACGCTGGCTTTAACCAACGCCACCTTGCCCTTCGTTCTAGCGTTGGCCGATAAAGGGGCCGAGGCCGCGATGGCGAGTGATGCCCATTTACTTCACGGGCTCAATGTCTATCGCGGTGTGCTTACCGTAGAAGCGGTCGCCAAAGCGCAGGGCCTAAACTTTACTGAACCCGCCGAAGCGCTCAGCCACGGCGGCTTGCAGGTAAGTGCTTAAAGCTGCGCCGCAACCCAGGCATCGATCTTTGCTTCCAGCATCGCCATGGGCAGCTGACCTGAACCGAGAACCTGGTCGTGGAAGTCGCGAATGTCGAATTCCGCGCCCAGGGCGTCCTCGGCTTTCGCCCGTATAGCCTGTATGCGCAGCATTCCAATCTTGTACGCGGTCGCCTGACCCGGATTATTAAAGTAGCGACGTATCTCTGACTGCACCGAAGGCTCGGGGCGCGGCGAGTTCTCCAGCGCGTACTGCACCGCTTCCTCCTGTGTCCAGCCCTTAGCGTGGATGCCGGTGTCGACCACGAGTCTCACAGCGCGCCAGATCTCCCCCGATAGCCGGCCAAAATCGGCATAGGGATCTTCATAACCTCCCATCTCCTTACCTAAGCCCTCGGCATAGAGTCCCCAGCCTTCGCTGAACGCGGTGTAGCCTTTATTGGTGCGGAAGTTAGGCAGCCCTTCAAGTTCCTGCTGTATGGATATCTGCATGTGATGGCCCGGCACGCCTTCGTGATAGGCGAGGTTCTCTAAGCGGTGCTTGGACGCGGCGCGCATGTCCGATAGGTGCGCATAGAACGTGCCTGGCCGAGAGCCGTCTTTGGTGCCGCGGGCATAGTGCGCCGCACCGCCGTCCTGTTCGCGAAAGGGCTCGACGCGTTTCACCTGCAAACCGGCCTTGGGCAGGATGCCGAAGAATTCTGGCAGCTTGGCATAGGTTGCCTCGAGGATCGCGTCGGCATCGGCGATGTAGGCGGCTCGCCCGGCGTCGGTGTTGGGATGATAGAAACGATCATCGTTGCGAATGAAGCCGAAAAAGTCCTGCAGTGTGCCCTCGAAGCCTACCTGCGCCTTAATCGCTTCCATCTCGCCCTGTATGCGCGCAACCTCGGCGACACCCGTGTCGAATATTTCCTCGGCGCTCAGCGGCAGGGTGGTCATGCGTTGCAGGCGCTCTTGGTAGTAGGCCTCGCCGTCGGGCAGGGACCACGCGCCCTGCGCAACCTCAGACACATTGGCCAGGTCCGCCTCAAGCCATGCGCTGATTTCGCGGTAAGCCGGCAGCATGTTGATCACTATCGCCTCGCTCGCTTCGTCTAACAGCGCGTCAGTTTCGGCTTGGCTGATGACTCCGGCTTCCGCGAGCGCATTGAATTTTTTAGTGATGTCCTGCCACAGCGCAGATTCGCCCATCGCATTGAATGGCAGGCCGGTGGTAATACGTTCGATCTCACTGAGCGCCTGGCGGTAATCGAAGAACGGCGCGCGGATGCCATCTGCAGCTGCCAGCTGCGTGCGTTCTAAATACTGCAGCAGATACCGTCCGCTCTGCTCTAGCCGCGAAATATAGGCCCGCGCATCGGCCTCGTCATCTACTGTCTGATAGTTGATGAGGCTATTAGGCAGCGAGGCCTGTGGGCCGTTGCGACCAAAGATAAACCCATGTCGGCTAAAGCGTGCAGCCTCCTCTGCTTGAGTCAGCTGAAAGACCCAGAGATCGAAAGAGCGCTTGGCCTCGGCGTTCAGCTGTTCATAGTCGAACTCCTGCTGCAGCCGCGCCACGGAGTCTCGGCGCCAGTCTAGCCTTGCCTGCATAGCCTGTTCGGAGACATCGTCAAGTTCGCCGTGCGCGCTTTTGTCCCCCAACCGTGTTTTGGTCAGTGGCGAGAAGTCGAGCTCCGCCGCGTACTGCGCATCTAGCCATTCATTCAGCCGCGCTGACTCGTTGCCAGAATCCTGAAGTGCTGTTTCGGATTCTCCGGCTTCCTGTGGGCTACAAGCCGCCAGAAACAGCGCAAGAAGCGGGAAAGAAAAGAGGGCTTTCGAAAAAAGGTTGAGACGCAGCATAGGGCTCCCTTTGCGGTGCAAGCAGTGAAAAAAAGCGAATCCTTAAGAGGAGTTACGCAACTAATTAAGAGCATAGGCAGTTTTAGGGGACTCGTCTACGCCATTGGCACGGGGCCGGCTAACGAAGGCAGGAGAGCGTGGATAAGTGAATGCGGCTGTTGCATAATCTCGTCCCCTCCGTGCTTCGGTCCCGCGCGCACCAGGCGAGCAGGCTGCACTCGAAATAACAATGGAATTGCTCTATGTGGTTTAAAAACCTCCGTGTCTACACCTTCGCCAAACCTCTCGCTCAGACCTTTGAAGAAATCGAAACGGCGCTCGCCGATAAGCTCTTTGAGCCCTGCGGCTCGATGGAAAAAGCTCGGCTTGGCTGGGTGAGCCCGCTGGGCCGCGAAGGCGAGATGTTGAGTCATGTGCAGGGCAATTACCTCATGCTGTGCTGCCAAAAGCAGGAGCGGCTGCTGCCAGCTGCCGTGATCAACGAGGCTACCGACGAGAAGGTTGCCGAGCTCGAGGAACGTCAGGGGCGTAAGATCTATCGCAAGGAGAAGCGGCAGATCCGCGACGACGTCTTCGTCACTCTCCTGCCGCGGGCATTTACGCGTAATCAACAAACCTTTGCCTATCTATCCCTAGCCGATAATCTGCTCGTTGTGAATTCGGGCAGCGCGCCCAAGGCCGAGGAGCTGCTGACCCTGCTGCGCGACACTCTAGGGTCATTGCCGGTCGAAATCCCAACGACCTCCCGTGCGCCAGCGGATGTCATGACGCGTTGGCTGCGCGAGCAGCATGGCAGCGATAATTTTGTTATCGACGAAGAGTGCGAGCTTTTCAATCCCATCGATGGAAGCAATGTGGTGCGCTGCAAAGGTCAGGATCTGTTCAGCGAAGAAATACAAACGCATCTAGGCGCGGGTAAGCAGGTTAAGAGTCTGGGTGTGACCTGGAATAGCGCGGTGAGCTGTGTGATATCCGAGGATCTCGCAGTGAAACGCGTGAAATTCGTCGGCATGAATGAAGAGCGCGAACAGGGCGAATCCGAGTCCGAGGTCGAAAAGTTCGACCAGGAATTCGCCGTAATGACTCTGCAGCTCAGCGGGTTCTTCACTGATATCTTTCAAGCCTTTGGCGGAATCGAAGAATCACGCGAGGCTTAGACTGTGAATATCCATAGCAAGATCGCCGAAGAACTTGGTGTTCGCGAACAGCAGGTTAGCGCCTCTGTTGCGCTGTTAGACGAAGGCGCGACGGTTCCCTTTATGTCTCGCTATCGCAAAGAGGTCACCGGTGGACTGGACGATCTGCAGCTGCGAGATCTGGAATTGCGGCTGCGCTATCTGCGCGAGCTGCAGGATCGCAAACAGGCGATCATCGCCAGCATAGCCGAGCAGGACAAACTCACCCCGCAGCTCGAAGCAAAAATTAATGCGGCGCAAACCAAGTCGCTGATCGAAGACCTCTACCTGCCATTCAAGCCTAAGCGTCGCACTAAGGCGATGATCGCTATCGAGGCAGGAATCGAGCCGCTGGCAGACCAGCTGCTTGCAGATCCCGCGCTCGATCCAGAGGCGACGGCGAACGGCTTTCTAAATTCCGAAGCGGGATTCGCCGACGCCCGTGCCGTGCTCGACGGTGCTAAACAGATCCTAATGGAGCGCTTCGCCGAGAACGCCGAGTTAACCGGGCAGCTGCGTAGCTATCTTTGGGAGGAGGGGGTTCTGCAATCACGGGTGGTCGAAGGAAAAGAAGAGGAAGCGGCTAAGTTCCGCGACTACTTCGACTACGACGAACCGCTAAAGCGCGTGCCCTCGCATCGGGCTCTGGCTATTTTCCGCGGACGCAAAGAGACTTTTCTGCACAGCGCGATAGCGACGCCTGCAGCGGTTGCTAACGCCGATAAGACGCGAACAGAGATTGTCCCAGAGCACGCGGAACGCATGATCGCTCAGACCTTCAATATCCAAGACCAAGGCCGCGCGGCGGACAAGTGGCTGGCAGAGGTGGTTAAGTGGACTTGGAAGATCAAACTGCTCACGCGCCTCGAGCTCGACTTAATGGGGCAGCTGCGTGACAGTGCCGAAGAAGAGGCGATTCGCGTGTTCGCGGAGAATATGAAAGCCATCCTTCTCGCGTCGCCCGCAGGTAACAAAGTCACAATGGGGCTGGATCCCGGCCTGCGCACGGGCGTAAAAGTTTCGCTTGTTGATGCGACCGGTAAGTATCTCGAGGACACCGCGATCTATCCCCACGCACCCAAGAACCAATGGGACCAGTCGATCGCTACGCTCGCGGCGCTGTGTGAGAAGCATGGCGTGCAGTTCGTTGCCATTGGTAATGGCACGGCTTCGCGGGAAACAGACAAACTGGCGGGTGAATTGATTAAACGCCATCCGCAATTGAAACTGCAAAAAGCGATGGTGAACGAAGCTGGAGCCTCGGTCTATTCTGCTTCGGACATCGCGCGGGAAGAGTTTCCCGAACTCGATGTCACCGTACGCGGCGCAATATCCATTGCGCGGCGTCTACAAGACCCGCTCGCAGAACTGGTAAAGATCGAACCTAAATCGATCGGTGTGGGTCAATACCAGCACGACGTGAGCCAAATGAAACTGGGTCATTCGCTTGACGCCGTTGTCGAAGACTGCGTGAACGCAGTCGGGGTTGACGTCAACATGGCGTCGGCACCGCTTCTGAGACGCGTCGCGGGTCTTAGCACCTCTATTGCCAATAACATCGTTGCCCATCGCAATAACCACGGTGCCTTCAAAACTCGCCAAGAATTAAAGGCGGTGCCACGCTTCGGCGAGAAGAGTTTCGAGCAGGCCGCCGGATTCCTGCGCATTGTCGGCGGAGATAATCCTCTTGATGCCTCTGCAGTGCATCCCGAGTCCTACTCGGTGGTAGAGCGTATCGGCGAAGCTGGGAAAAAAGAGCTGGTCGAACTGCTGGGTAATACGACGTTCTTGAAAAGCGTCGATGCCAAGGCCTTCGTCGATGACCGCTTTGGATTGCCGACAGTAACGGATATCTTGGCGGAGCTTGATAAGCCTGGGCGTGACCCTCGGCCCGAATTCAAAACCGCTGATTTCAAAGAGGGCGTTGAGAAGATTGCTGATCTTGTTGAAGGCATGACCCTTGAAGGAGTTATCACTAACGTCACCAACTTCGGAGCCTTTGTTGATGTGGGTGTACACCAAGACGGGCTGGTTCATATCTCAGCGTTGGCCGATACCTTCGTCAAGAACCCCCATACGGTTGTAAAAACTGGCGACGTGGTAAAAGTTAAAGTGATGGAAGTCGATGTAAAGCGTCAGCGTATAGGCCTATCGATGCGCTTAGACGATGACCCCGCAGCGCGCAAGGCACAGGGCGCCTCGGATCGCTCAGAGGCTGCCCGCACAAGCGCGCGAGGTAAATCTCAATCGCGACAGACTGCGCCAGTGAAGACGGGCACCCTTGGCGACCTGCTGAAAGGCGCAATGAAAAAGTAGCACCCATTTTTTCTTCCTCACCGTTATTCAGCCCTCACTCAGAACTCGGTGAGTATTGGAGATAGCATGGCGCTCAAGCCAACCATCTATAAGTTCAAAGTCTCGCTCACCGACCTCGATAGGCAGGTGTACGACAACCTAAACCTCACGCTCGCTTGCCATCCCTCGGAGACCCACGAGCGCATGATGGTGCGAGTGATGGCTTACTGCTTGAACGCGCAGGCGCGCTTAGAATTCTGCAAGGGCTTAAGCGATACCGAAGAGGCGGACCTTTGGGCCCACGGGCTCGACGGCGCACTCGCACTATGGATTGACGTAGGCGAACCTACGCTCGAACGACTTAAGAAGGTCTCACGCCTTGCGCCTGATGTGCGACTATATAGCTTTAATACTAAGGCCCCTACGTGGTGGGAGCTTTCCCGCACAGAGATTGCGAAACTTCCCTTGAGCGTCTATCGATTCGACTGGCAGGGCATAGCCGCGCTCGCAGGCTATGTTGAGCGCACTATGGACTTCGCGGTGACTGTGAGCGAGGGTAGCCTCTTCGTCTCTACTGCACAGGGTGACTGTGAGTTAGAGCTTAGCTGCCTGCAGAGAGGTTAAGTGCATCGGCCTAGCGGCTTCTCTTTCTTACCGAAGCAATTTCTACCCAAAGATTTCTTGCCCCAAGATCTCTTAGATATCTAAACGTTATTCGCGTGACTCTACTGACCTGCTTCCTGCCTCTCGCTATTCAGGCAATAGTGTAAAAACTACGCGTTTCGACTTCTAAACTTCTCCTTATTTTCTCTCTCTTCTAGCGAAAAAATATTCTTGCCCGTCTATTAGCTTGGCAGTATAAAGCGCGCGTTAAATCTTCAGGAACTCAACATGGGAACCTGTTGCCCTTGGCTTTCGCGCTACATCGCTCGGAGAAAATAAACGATGCTTTACCCAGCTAGCTTTGGAGACAATCCTCTGTTTCCGCAAGACTCTGACTTTCGTGTTATTCGAAAGGATGACACTAATGGATTTGGCGTTATCGCCTTGCGTGCGTTCAAACGCGGAGAGGTAGTTGCCGCCATGGCGGGCGAGATCGTTAGCGACATTCGCCAACATACCCTGCAGATAGACGCCGACACGCACTTGCATGACACCTATTTCTCAGGCTACTTCCTGCACTCCTGCGCCCCCAATATTTCTCTCGACATGAAAAATCTGCGGGTTACCGCACTCGAAGACATTGCGGCGAACAGCTATCTCACTATGGACTATGCCGAGACCGAGCAGGTGCTTTAAGCAGTTCGCCTGCTCCTGTGGCACTGCTCACTGCCGCGGTTGGATTACAGGCAATCAAGAAATCCATCCTGGCGTAACCCACGACGTTGCTCTGCGCGGCACAGACGCGGCCTAGCACCCAATGAGCGAGGATAATTCTCAGACCTGGTGGCAGCGCAGCGACCTCGAGTACCGAGGGGTAGACCTTTTTTTCGCAGGGTCACGAGTGTCTTCTTTGGTGCAGCGCTTTGGCACCCCCTCATTCGTCTACTCTTTCGCTCGCGTGCGCGACAATCTCGAGCGTCTGCACGCTGCGCTCGCGGCTGCTGAGATCGGCGGCGGGTATACCGTGTTGTACGCGATGAAGGCGAATCGTTTCGCCCCGCTGCTCACAAGGCTTCAGCAAACCGGGCGCTGTGGCATAGATGCCTGCTCTCCTCGAGAGGTGGAGTTAGCCCTGAGCTGTGGCTTTTCTCCTCAGCAGATCTCTTTCACGGCGGGAAGTCTTTCGTCCCACGATGTGCACGCACTCGCTCGCTATGAAGGCCTTGTTGTCGACTGCGATTCCCTGCATGCAATCGATGTCTGGGGCTCTCTCAAACCAGGTAGCGAAATTGGGCTAAGGGTTAATCCTGCGCTGGGCGTAAGTCGCGCCGCAAACAGCAAACTGCAGTATGCGGGCGCTGAAACCAGCAAGTTCGGGATTTATGCAGAGCAGTTCGACGATGCCTTGGCGCTTGCTAAAAAGCATAGCCTAACTATAAGCAAGATCCACTTTCATACTGGCTGCGGCTACTTAAGTGCCGAGCTCCCGCAATGGGATCGGGTTATCGCTACCTGCATGGATACCTTTGTTGCGCGCTGCCCCGATATCCGAACGGTCAACGTTGGCGGGGGCCTAGGTGTACCCCATAGTGCTGACGATGGTCAGCTCGATCTGGCTGCGTGGAGCGCAATACTGCGCAAACATTTCAACCGGACCCGTCTACGGGTAGAGATTGAGCCGGGGGAATATCTAATTAAAGACTGTGGAATTTTGCTGCTAGGTAAGACCTTTGAAGAAACGAAACAGGCGACCCGATTCGTAGGCGTTGATGCCGGTTTCAATCTCGCCCCCGAGCCCGCCTTCTACAGCCTGCCATTCCTGCCCCTAGCACCCAAGCGTCAAGGTCCACTGAGTCAGCGTACAGTGGTGGGCAATATTAATGAGGCGCTCGATGTGTGGTATCGCGATGCTTGGTTGCCTGACCTAAGCGGCCAAGACTCATTGGTTCTTATTAATGCCGGCGCTTACTCGGCGTCTATGGCCTCTAATCACTGCATGCGTGGTGAATTGAGGGAGTTCTTGCTGCCCGACGCGCGAGAATAAACCTGCTACCCTTGGCTTCTCACACTAGTTTGGCAAAAGGGGAAGCCATGAGCGAGTCAGGCGATCAAGCAGAGCAGGAAAAACCGGAGCTATTCGTTAAGCGAATTACGCTAGAGGCGAATTTAGAAAAGCTGGCGGGGAAGATCCAATCTGCGCATTGGGATCAAGGCAACGACATGGAAGGTGCTCACTACAGCGCGGAGTCACTGCGCTGGTATTTGGGCCTGGAGTCGACCTATTTCTTTGTCTGTTTTATCGGCTCAGAGTTGGCGGGCATGGTCTCTGCCCAGCGGCAACCGCGGCCCTACGGGCAAGAGCATGCCTTATATATCGATGAGCTAGACACCGCGGTCAATTATCGCAGGCTCGGTGTTGCAAGCGCGCTCATGGAAGCTGTCAAAGCTCTGGCGCTCGAAATCGACAGCGAAGAGCTGTGGTTGGGGACAGAAAAGTCAAATTTTGCAGCACAGAAATTGTATGAGTCCCTGAGCCCCGATCTCATCGAAGAATTCGTCGGCTACACCTGGGAGCCGGAAGACTAAAACGTCCGCGGGAGTTTTACGCGGCTTCGAACTGTCGGCGATACTTTTGAGTCTGCCACGCAATCATAATGCCGCCAATCACACCGGGGGCGACCCACAGCACTATGCTGTAACCCTGTACCGTTTCACCGAATACCGAGCTCATGAAATTCAAACCGCCGAAAACGAAGAAGGCAGTGTAGGC
>Ga0213865_10003111_pt1 | contig 10268 bp, 22 predicted proteins | sample PICome_6_FD_160100 | JGI IMG/M metagenome (GOLD analysis project Ga0213865, IMG submission 160100) | Coastal seawater microbial communities near Pivers Island, North Carolina, United States - PICO282 | ecosystem: Environmental > Aquatic > Marine > Coastal | place: USA: North Carolina... | reverse complement strand
TCTCCGACGATGAGCTACGCTGTCAGTGCGGCTGTGACGAGCTAGCCTTTGATGAAGATTTCCGCGACTTACTTAATCAAATACGGGTTGCCTTTGGCAAGCCTATGTTTATTAGTAGCGGGTATCGTTGTCCTAGCCACCCCATAGAAGCCCGTAAAATCGCCTCTGGCGGCAATGCAGGCACTCATAGCTTAGGGGTAGCCGTGGACGTTGCCGTGTCATACGAAGACGCCTACGAGCTTATAGCAATAGCAATGGCGCATGGCATTAAAAGAATCGGTGTTAATCAAAAAGGCAGTGGCCGGTTCATCCACCTCGATAGTTCTACTAAGCACCCTTCCCCAACCGTCTGGTCATACTAATTACATAACAACACTTGTTATAGATAACATAGTATGTTGTAATTTCCCTTGTGCAATAACGCACTAAGGGAGAAAACTAATGGAAAGACTAAATATAAGCACGGCTCACGAGGTCTATGAATTGATAGACGGTGACTTCGATGCGCTGGAAACCTTACCGCTTGATATGCAGGCTGATTTACTTATCGACTTTGATAAGTGGTCACACGAGCTACTGTCTGAGGCTATGCATCAGTACGACAACAACTCGGCTGAGTGGATCTACTCGTTGTTCAGTGACAACCGGCCAGATGATCCGTTCATCAAGAAGTTGCGCGCTGCTTACTGGCATGACGCCAGAACCTGCATCCAAGAAGCCATCGCGGAAGCGGTCGGCGTTTACTTTAATCCACTAGTTTGAGGGGGTCTGATAATGAGTAACTACGATGCCGTGATGGAAGAAGGCTGGAAGGATCTTGTTCGTTACCTAAAGAAAGAGTACCGGCGTGGTTTTGAGTGTGGCTACCACGGTCGCTACATGGAGCTTGAGCCACGCACAAGCGATGCTTATGCGCAGGGCTTTGCTCGTGGTTATGAGCTGGCACAGATGGAGTACGCGGCCTCTGCGGCTCCACAGCAGGGTTACGAGGACGTGACCTACGAAGAAATGGCAAAGGGAGCTTAGTCATGGAAATAGAAAAAGGAATACCGATTCCGAGAAAAAAAAGCAACGCAAAATGGGTCAAGGTTGTCGGCTTAATGGAGGTTGGTGACAGCATATTAATAAACGGCAAAGACACTAAGTCTAATGAGTGTCGTTGTGTTCGACAGGCCGCTAAAAATTTAGGCTTCAAAATGTCAGCCCGAAACGTTTGTGAAGGCGTTCGGTTGTGGAGGGTTCAATAATGACAGGCAAAGTAAAAATCCACGGTAAAGAATATAAGACCGTGGCACTTCGAGTCGCAGAGTTTAGGGCGGCACATCCAGACTACACCATTCAAACAGAGCTGATTGAGGCCAATGACGTGCTAGTCATTATGAAGGCCACGATAGCAATCGGTGGCGTAGTTATATCAACAGGACACGCTGAAGAAGTTAGAGCGGCTAGCAAGATTAATAAAACGTCAGCGCTCGAGAATGCAGAGACTAGCGCTGTTGGCCGCGCTTTAGCGTTCTTCTCTTCTAGTTTAGCGGGAACAGAAATCGCGTCTGCTGATGAGTTAATTAATGCTTTGAATCAACAAAATTCTCAAAAAATGTTGGTTGAAGAAACTGAATTAGCCCACAAGGCGGCTAAGAACGCAATTGAAGTAAACCAAAGTCTAGAGGCGCACAACGAAGCGTTACAGCGTAACTTCGCATCGGTCTATTTCATCAAGGAGCATCTGGCCTTGCAGAGCTGGGAGGCCGTAGCAGAGGCATGGGGCGAGATCACCAACGACGATAAGAAAGCGTTGTGGCTGGCACCAAGCAAAGGCGGGATCTTTACGACAGCAGAGCGTAAAGACCTTAAATCAAACGAGTTTAACGAAGCACGCAAACTGATATTAGGAGAAGCGTAATGGAGTATGACAACACAAACCGCGGTGTTCTATTTAAGAACAACGAGAAGTCAAAAGAGACTGACCCTGACTACAAGGGCAGCTACATGAACGCAGACGGTGCCGATCACTGGCTGAATGCATGGATTGCCAAGGACAAAAACGGCAACGCCTATATGCGCCTCAGTACAAAGCTTAAGCAAGAGGTTCACGCAAAGGGTATGCAACAGGCGCGTCAAGCTTTGGCGCCTAAGCCAGATGAAGGCTTTGATACTGACATACCGTTCTAGGTGGAGATTGAGATGAACCAGAACCTTAACAGTCCGGGCTTTAGTTTGACGGCCTTACTTGATCTATGCGGTGACCCGGCAGGCACCGCTATGGCTAAGAAGCTAGAGGTAACGCCTATGACTGTTTACCGCTGGAAGAACAGCGATGATATGTCGCTGACCCGCGCGATCAAACTGGCCGATTACTTCGGCCTTTCATTGCACGACTTTTTAACTTGGGAGAGTAAAAATGAGTCAGACAATTCAAATCTTAAACCACTTGTCGAAGTCGCCTCTGACAGCGATGGAGGCACTGCATAACTACGGTTGCTTTCGGCTAGCGGCTAGGATTAATGATCTCAGGATGCAGGGTCATCAGATCCATACTGAGGTCACGGTGAGAGATGGCAAGCGGTACGCTACTTATCACTTGCTCAATAAAAAGCCCCTCGATTGAGGGGCTAAGGGAGAAACCACTATGACTGTGAAGTTTTTTAGTGGTAGTCTTGACCTCGGCTATGAGAGAAGACTTGGGTAGTATACACCTAGTGTACGTTATGGGACACCCCTGTACGTCTTCGGACTACCCTCGTCTTCCTCTTTTGTCAGAAATTACTGGGCGTTAGGCCGAGGAACCTAAGAACCTCGGAGACGGAGTTGACCCTCTCTAAGATGCGCCCCGCTGGTCGAGAGCAGATCAAGCGGATAGATGTCAAGATTCGATACAGTAATTAACGCTCGTCATTATTAACTTATGGATTGTTGTCCGTTAGGACATCAAAAGGGGAAGTGTGGATGTCTGTTATTCAATACTTTGACTTTTTTAAAAGTGATGGCGTTCATCAAATTTCTGTAGATGATGCGAGGCCGTATATAATGGACATACATTATGCCAAACGTATGCCATCCATTAGTTACGCTTACGGTTTGTTTGAGCGCTCAAATTTGATTGGTATTGTGACTTTCGGATCACCAGCCTCAGACCCCTTATGTCGGGGTGTCTGTGGTCCAGAGCATAAAGAAAAAGTAATCGAGCTGAACCGTCTCGTGTTGTTGCACAACGAAAAAAACCAAGCCAGCATTTTAGTGTCTCAGGCGATAAAGAAGCTCCCAAAACCCAAAATCATAGTCTCTTATGCCGACACGGCTCAAAGTCATGTGGGTTATGTGTATCAGGCTACAAATTTCTATTTCACAGGCACAACAAAAGAACGAACAGATATTGCGGCGATAGAGGGAAAGCATCCAAGGCATCATGCAGGTGATAGGAAAAGCAGGGTGCAGAGAAGTAGTAAGCACAGGTATGTTTTTTTTCATGCAAGTAAGACTGAGCGCAAGAAATTGCTTAGAGCGTTGCGCTATGAAATACAAGAAAATTATCCGAAAGGTGGATCAGAATGATTATTTTGAATGATGGTACGTACTTTGAAGTGGACGATGAATACTCTGTCTACCTCCAGCAGAGTTACCCCGGCTTAGACGTACACCGAGAGCTACTAGCAATGGCCGCATGGTCTGATGCTAATGCTAGTAAGCGTAAGACTAGGAAGGGCATCAAGCGCTTTGTGACAGCATGGCTTAATAAGGCCAGCAAAGAAGAGCGTGGTATATCTCCGTTTGCTGCTCAGATACCTCAAACACAGGATCGTGGTAAAATCGGGCTGAAGGCTTGGACATCGGTGGACTGTTTGACCCACGATTTCATGGAATCAGAGGCGTTTCGTCAGCGATGCCTCGCGCAGTATGGTCAGTATATGACGCTGGATGGCCGGAGGGTCGAGGCGTGAGCATATACACAGGAAAGCCGTATAACGCGATGACCATCAAGCCAGACGGCTCCGGGCAGATTGCAGGTTGGCAGGCAGAGGCGGCATTCGCGCACGAGCTGTTAGCCAGAAACATTCCATTCTCTTACGTTGGGCCATTGAAAGGCCATTATGATTTTGTCGTTAACGGTAAGAAAGACGTAACCATTGACGTTAAGGCTAAGAAGCGCAACGTACCTCCCTGTTCAACGCAAGAGGGTCACGTCACTTTAGATCAGAAAGATTACAAGGTTCAGGGTTATGTGTTTGCCTCTGTGACAAACGATGACGTGTCGTTTATGGGATGGATGTGGAAATCGCATTTTTGGGATAAAGCCCGGGTAGTTTACAAAGGGCAAGACACAGGTCTTTTTATCGAGAGAGCAGATGCTGGCAAGCTAGAGTACGCGCGTATGGCGCCGATGGACGCTTTATGGGGGGGCTTGAAGAATGTCACAGCGCTGGACAGTCACTAACAAATTCCAAGCCGAGCAGTTCTGTAACTACATTATGGAGCATAGAGACTCAGGTAAGGTCTACGAGATTCTAGAGCCGAAGCTAACGTCACAGCAGATGAAGGCAATACACGCCTATTGTGACGACATAGCACGCGCTCTGGCGGCCTCTGGGCACGATATGCAACAAGTGGTAACCCTTCCTATAGAGCCAACAGGAATCCTCGTCAAAGAGATTATATGGCGTCCTGTGCAAAAGGCCATGTTCGATAAAAAATCAGTAACGCAGCTAAAGATGCACGACGTTGATGACGTGTATCGAGTCATTGCAAAACACCTTGCCGAGACTCGTGATATAGACGTGAGATTCGGACGGGAGTAGATAATTCTGGGGGGAATTATGGGCAATGTCGCAAGAGCATTTACGGAAGAAGAGGCGCGGCAAATACTAGAAAAAGTCACGCTGACTGAAAAGCAGAAAGAGGCCATTGAGCTGTGTTGGGTGGATAAGATGACCGTCCACCAGATAGCCGAAAAGCTAAACATCGACCGCAAAGCCGTCAGAGATCGCTTAAAAGGCGTTTTAAGAAAAAGCGCATTGCAGGGTTTTTCCCCGCGTCACGACAGGCTAAACGTGATCCCTGAAGGCGAGGTCACCCGCGGTCACTCTATTCTCTATGATGCCGATAACAAGCCCATTATGACGTGGGTAAAGACCCGGGCTGATGCTAACCAACAGATCGAGATGATGCGCGAGATCGTGCAGGCAATGTCTGAAGAGATAGAGCCAGAGGCTCCAATTCCCGCTCCCGAGGTAAACGCGGATCACCTGCTTAACTGTTTTGTGGTTACCGACTATCACATGGGGATGCTAGCCGACAAAGACGAGGTCGATGCCTCTGGTCAGACAGGCAACGGTGACTGGGATCTCAAGATCGCTGAGGAGACACTAATTAACTGGTTTGCCGAAGCAATACGGATAAGCCCTGATGCCGATACCGCGGTGTATGCCCAGCTCGGAGACTTCGCTCACTATGACTACGAGCCGCTCACACAAGCGTCCAAGCATCTTCTAGATAGCGATTCGCGCAATTTCAAGATTGTCCGGGCGACTATCCGGGTGACTCGAAAGATCATTAAGATGCTGTTGGAAAAGCATAAGCACGTCCATGTGAAGTGGTGTGACGCTAACCACGATCCATTTTCTGCTATTTGGATGCGCGAATTACTAACGGCGTTATACGAAAACGAACCCCGGGTCTTCATCGATAACACGGCAGATACTTACTACTGCTATGAGTTTGGTAAAACGGCGCTGTTTTTCCACCACGGCCATAAACGCAAGGTAGCTAATGTTGATACGGTGTTTGCTGCTAAGTACCGCGAGGTGTTTGGTAGGACAGAATACGCCTACGCTCATATGGGGCACTATCACTCAATTGATAAGAAAGAGACAAACCTTATGGTCGTGGAGCAACACCGGACGTTAGCCAGTGCCGATGCTTATAGTAGCAGGGGCGGCTGGCTCAGTGGCAGAGAGGCAAATGTCATCACGTACCACAAAGCGTACGGTCAGGTGGCGTATAATACGATTTCCTATAAGATGATTACAGAGTGAGGATGGCGATGATACCTATGATGCGAGCACCAGTACCCGGCGGCGGTTCAGCAGTATTTTTAGTAGAGCAGATCGGTGGCGCCATTAGTAACAAACAAAACAACGAGTGGACTGACGTCTTTGTCGAGCCATTTATCGGATCGATTACAATAGAGATGGATGTCGATGCATTTTCTGAAATGTGGCTGACAGCCCTTGTAAGCGATGCAGAGGACTTTGATGAGCATGGCAAGGCCATCGATTACGAAGCGCCCCTGCATTAAATGCCGGCGGGTTATGGCGCCTGAGTTTGAGTTGAACAAGCTGCGCGGTTGGAGATGTCAGTGTGGACACTATGACAAGGCGATATTAAGAGAGCGAAGATTTACCAAAGACGATGCCGAAGCCGAAAACCGTAGGTAAGTTAAAGCAGGACGCCGCAACGCTCTTGCAGAAGTTGGTGCGCATGAAGTACGCAGACGACAACGGTTTGTGCGAGTGCGTAACCTGTGGAAAAGTAGGCCATTACAAGGACATGGACGGTGGTCATTTTGTCAGCCGCAGGTGGACCGCAACCCTGTTGGTAGAGGAAAACATACACCCGCAGTGCAAGGGCTGTAATAACTTCCGCAATGGCGCGCCAGACGATTACGCGCTGTTTATGATCGACACCTACGGCATGGAAGCTATGAGGGAGCTGATCGACTCAAAGCACAGGGTGGTCAAGTACACGCGCATAGACCTCGAAGACATGATCGCCGACATCAAAGACAGAATCAAAGAGCAAGAGCAGCGTCTGGCGGGTGTGTGAGACGGCTAACGGGGTGGTAGCACACCCCGCGCCTCGATACCAACAGGAATTAGAATCGTTCGATAACTATAACACGATATGTAGTATAATGGTCATGCCTATTTTGGAGGTGACTATGTGTACGACAGTGAAGCGTGCCATGTTCTGTACTCGCAATGGCTACAAGCACATCGAGAACCTAGAGAAAATTTGCGTTCTTGTTGGGCGACTGAAAGGACTTACCGAGTCCGAGTATCTCGATCTCTGTGCTGTGAGTAAGCTAGAGAATCAGCGAGCGCTTGAACTGGCTAAACACTTCCCCGCCCGGTAGTTGAATCGGGAACCCGCAGGGTGAGCCACCCCAGATTACTGCCCCCTAAATTTAATAAAAACCCTTTAAACCCCTTGCGCAACATAACACATCTTGTTATCTTAACTGTGTCGGGGATGTCCCGGCTTGTCTAAAGGGAGAGACACATGAAGGCATTTGTATCAGTTGACGGGTTTGATATTAACAAGGCGGCAATCGAGCGTTATTACGAAGTTGATTGCTACGATGACGACGCAGAGTGTCCTGCATCAGAGTTTCGTTTTTTTCTTACGCTCGAAGCAGAGAACGGTCAGCGTTTTGCTCATCGTTATGAGTTTGAGACTATTCTTCAAGCCGAAGCATTTCGCCGTAAGGTAGGCGCCAAAGTCGGTAGCGTCGATTGGCTGGGTAAAGAAATTGACGGCGGTAAGTGGTTAGAGTCTTTACTTGCTGGTGATAACGAGCATTGGTTCGAAGCTGATCCAGCTTATGGCTCGCAGGTTTGGGTTGCTAACGATTGCGATTATCTGCAGTACGACGAGCAAGAAGTTGCATTTTACGGGGCCGCATAAGCGGCCTTTACCTAGGGAGAAGGGATATGAGTAATTTTTGGAGCTGGCTAGAAAATCGCATCGCCGAGTACGAGGTTGCGCGTCAGCGTGGCCTAAAGGCTTACTACACTCGCCTCCAACGTGCGGCGGCTAAACTTAACGAAGGCTCGGAGCCTATTTTTTCTAAGAAGTCTGGCCGCTTACACGCGCCCTTTGACGGCTATGTTTGGGTTTGGTGCGAGGGTGACAATGAGTTTGAGGCGGCTTATCTCGCGGGCCAGTATTTGCCCTTCCCTAAAGAGCGCGAAAGCATTGCTCTAGGTGCATTCGCAGAAGAGACAAAGTTTGTTGTTCCTGCCGACCGTGCTGACAAGTTCATGATGCAATGGCAGGAGTTGCCAGCAGTGACTCGCGAGATTGTCAGCGTTTACGCGTCACGCGTGTTCGACGACAAGCACGGTAAGGCAATGCGCTATGTGACTGTCTCGCACTGTCCGCAGGACATTTGCGAAGCTATTCACGAAAAGCTGGTTGGCGATTTGATTCGGTTGCAGAAGTATCAACAAGAGCAACGTGATGTACAACGCGCAGAGCGTGATGCGGCGCACGAGGCTGGCGAAGATGCGCCAGAGGGACGTGTTGTTATTACTGGCACGGTACTGGCGTTTAAGGTTCAGGAGTCGATGTATGGCGATGTGCTTAAAATGCTTGTTCAGGATGATCGCGGCTTTCGTGTGTGGGGTTCTGTACCAGCTAGTCTAGACGATGCAGAGCGTGAATCGCGCATAACCTTTACCGCTACTGTGACAGCGTCAGACAAAGACGCTAAGTTTGGTTTTTTCAAGCGGCCTGTAAAAGCCGCAGTCATTGATGAGGCAGTGGCCGCATGAGCGGCCTTTCTGTTATGGCGAATAAGATAGAAAACTTACAAGGCGGCGCCGTCATGAGCTACACCGAAATCGGTAAACGATTAGGTATCTCTCGGCAGCAGGCGCAACGGCACGCGCAACGTGGCATCAAGAAGCTAAAAAGTAACCCCATACTGAAGGGTTACCTCGATCAACTACCCGAGGAGGTGCGATCATGGGAGAAGTAGTACAAGGCAATTTCCAACCCGCGAAGACAGACATGGCGTTTGTAGAGGCCATTGATCACTTAAAGCAGGACATCCACGCTAGTGTCGAGATGTTCACAGAGCGCGGTAGTGATACGGAAAAGTTTGCGTGGCTGTTTGTGTTTATGTGCTCGATAGAAAATCTCCGCCAGCATGGCGCTGATGTCGATTACCTGCGAGGGCTTATCAACGCCTACGAGAAAGAGCGCGACGGTATTCATTAAGATTTAGTGCGTTAACAATCGCCGTTTCACTGGGGGAACAATGAAGCTAACACCAAAAGAGCTTGCAGAAGCCAAAAAACTGCATGAGAAGGGCGTTGATACGTGGTCGCTATCGCAAGCCTTTAACATCCACTACTCAACCATGCGGCGCTATCTACGCCAGTATGATCTCTATGGAGAGTCCATATTTAGCCCTAACCCGCAATATGTTGAGAAGTCAGACCAATAAACCTACAATATAGGGGTCATTAGCAGTGAGGCGGGGGCTATGCTGCAGGTGGTTTCGATAGAGTGGCACGTTATCGAGCAAGGTAATATGCCCGCAGAAGAGAAAACCGTGCTGGTCGCATTCGACGATATGACCGTCGAGTCTTGGCCTTTAACTACTAATGACATTATGGACGGTGAGATCCGGGCAGGACACAGCATGGGGCTGTACTGGGCCGACTCAATACCGCACCCAGACGAGGAATGAACGGTGGCAATGACAAGGCAGCAGAAGATCGCCGCAGATGTTAAGAAAGGCACAAGAGATAAAATCGATGCCGGACGTCTGTTGGCGCAAATCACTGATAACATTGGGAAAATAGGTGAGCTGGACGCAGAAAGTCCTACCTTCCATAACGACCTTAAGAAGTATGAGGCGATGCAGCGTGATAACTTCCGGTTGTTTAACAAGGTATTGCCCGACCTTAAACAAGTAGATGCCGATTTAACGAGTAGCGATGGCTCTATGACCCCACCTACGGTGATTGAACTTGTCGCAAAAGGTCTCGATTGAACTACCTCCGAAACTAGCCGACCTATTTACCGGGGAAGCTAGATACCGTTGCTCCTACGGTGGCCGGGGTTCTGCTAAGACACGCTCATTTGCATTGATGACCGCGGTATGGGGAATGCGCTGGGGTGTTGCCGGGAAGCAGGGTCAGATACTGTGTGCACGTGAACACCTCAACTCTCTCGACGAGTCCTCAATGGAGGAGGTCAAGTCAGCCATACGCTCGGTCGAGTGCTTGGATAACTACTACGAGATAGGCGAGAAGTACATCCGATCTAGAGATGGCAGGATTACCTATGTCTTCTCTGGTCTGCGCAGGAACCTCGATAGCATTAAGTCTAAGGCTCGCATCCTTCTGTGCTGGGTGGACGAGGCAGAGACTGTCACTGAGACAGCATGGCAGAAACTTATCCCTACAGTACGAGAGGACGACTCAGAGATATGGGTAACATGGAACCCGGAGTCTAAACAGTCAGCGACTCACAACCGTTTC
>Ga0213865_10003110_pt1 | contig 10269 bp, 8 predicted proteins | sample PICome_6_FD_160100 | JGI IMG/M metagenome (GOLD analysis project Ga0213865, IMG submission 160100) | Coastal seawater microbial communities near Pivers Island, North Carolina, United States - PICO282 | ecosystem: Environmental > Aquatic > Marine > Coastal | place: USA: North Carolina | collected... | reverse complement strand
GGTCTCTTCAATAATGATTTGCTCGTAACGAAAGTCATCATCACCCAAGCCGCCATACTTCTCATCAGGCCAGACCATTAAAAAACCTTGCTCACCAGCTTTTTTGAAAATCTCACGATCAACAATACCAGCCTCTTTAAATTCCGGCATGCGTGGCGCTACCTCAGTCTCTAAAAAACGACGGTAGGCGTCTCTAAACATTACCTGTTCTTCAGTGAAACTTCTCATTGCATCTCCCACACTTATCTAATTTTGATGAACCAGCCAAAATTGATTAACAACGCTCAAAAAAGTCGCGGCCTACCAATCAAAAAAACAAAACGGCCTGCACTGTGCAAGCCCTCGTATTTAGTTAATGGCACAAAATCGGCTGGTCCATTCTTTGCGTTGCATCAAATAAACAGTTCGTTAGCTGCTAACTTATCTTTAACGATTTGAGGACAAGCAAATCGCTGACCAAATTCAGCCTCAAGCTCGCCACATCTATCAATGAATTTTTGCAAACCGTAGGTATTCACAAACTGTAAAAAGCCACCCGTCCAAATGGGCGCGCCAATACCCATGATGGAGCCGATATTGCCATCGGCAACGGTACGTAAAACATTGGTTTCAAGACACTTCAACGTCTCAATGACTTGCCTAAACAACAGCCGGTCTTTTATGTCTTCATCGTCAAAGGTTTTACTCTCGTCGTAATATAAGTCGTAAAGTCCTGGCCAAATATACTTTTCACCATTTTCAGGGTACTCATAATAGCCACCCCCATGATGCCTACCGCCGCGGCCATTATCGGTGATCATATCTTTGATAATGCGGCGATTATTGTCACCCTCACCCCATTGATCGAGCACACCCATTTCTTCCCAAGTCTCCATCGCTTTACGACTTAACTCCAAGCTCGTTTCATCTTGCACCGCAAGAGGACCAACCGGCATCCCTAGCGCTTGGCCCAGATTATCGAGCTTAACCGGATGGCAACCTTCGGTGAGAATACGGCCGCCTTCATCAAGGTAGGTGCCGAACGTTCTCGACGTAAAAAACGCCAGTGAATCATTAACAACAATCGGCGTTTTACGAATTTGCATGGTGTAATCAAAGGCCTTGGCCAGAGCCTCATCACTGGTTTTTTCACCGCAAATGATCTCAACCAATGGCATTTTATCAACCGGGGAAAAGAAGTGGATGCCGATAAAGTTTTCAGGCCTAGCGCTGCCCTCGGCCAATTGTGTAATCGGCAAAGTAGAGGTATTCGAACCCCAAAACCCATCGTCAGAAAGATACTTTTCAGTAGCAGCCGTAATTTTATTTTTCAGCTGAATGTTTTCAAAAACAGCTTCAATAATTAAGTCGCAACCCTGTAGGTCTTCATCATTAGCCGTAGGGGTAATTAAGCCGAGTATGGCTTGCGCTTTAGCTTCATCCATACGTCCACGCGACACCTGCTTTTGCAACAACTTTTCTGAGTAGGCCTTGCCCGCCTCAGCCGCATCATGGGAGATATCTTTTAACACAACTTCAATACCCGCCATTGCCGACACATAAGCAATACCCTGCCCCATCATGCCGGCACCCAAAATACCCACTTTGCGCGTCAGGTTTTTCTCAATATTTTTTGGTCGACTTGCGCCGCCGTTGACCTTATTAAGCCCAAAGAAAAACGTAGAAATCATGTTTTTAGCTTGTGGAGTCATCACCAACTGCGTCAAGCCACGGCTTTCTACGCGCTGCGCGGTGTCAAAATCAACCAGCGTGGCCTGAAACGCCGTATCAAGAATAACTTCAGGAGCCGGTAACAAGCCTCGCGTTTTCTGGCGAAGCATGGCAGGTGCCATCATTGCCATTTGGGCATTCTTAGGCGAGTTGATTTTTCCACCAGGAATGCGAAAGTCCTTAGCATCCCAAGGTTGGACAGATGACGCTTCGTCACCTTGACTGGCAAGAATATAAGCCTTGGCTTTAGGCACAAGGTCTTCTAGCTTGTCGACCGTCTCATCAATCATACCCGCGGCTACGGCTTTTTCTGGCGTAACCTTTTTACCCTCAAGTAAGTAAGGCAAGGCTTTTTCTATACCCAGCAAGTTAGTCAGTCGCACCACACCGCCGCCACCAGGAAGCAAGCCTAAGCCCACTTCAGGCAAACCCAGTTGAACCGACTTGTGCTTATACGCAATGCGATGATTACAAGCCAAGCAAATTTCATAGCCACCGCCCAATGCTGCACCGTTAATTGCCGCCACTATTGGCACGGGCATTAATTCTAACGTTCTAAACTCTCGCTTAACCGCTTCAATCCCCTCAAAGAATTTTTGCTCCATACCCGGCTCTGCCGCTAGTAAGCTATGCAAGTTACCGCCTGCAAAAAAAGTCTTTTTAGCGGAGGCGAAAATCACCCCGATCAAATCGCTTTCCTGAGTTAAACGTTCAACCGCAGCGCTCAATGCTGGTAAAAACTCATCATTCATGGAATTGACAGGACCCGTCATATCCATGGTTATGGTGACGATACCATCGGTATCTTTTTCGTAGTTAAATACACTCATGTTAAATTCTCTTCTTTAATCGTTGCGAATACCTGCCATGCAGGCCACTCATTAATACGTAGTTTATTCTGCCGCTATTGCGTGCTGCCTGCCCTTAGACGCGCTCGATGATGCACGAAATACCCATGCCACCACCTACGCATAGGGAGAGCATGCCGCGCTTCAGTTGACGGCGCTCAAGTTCATCTAACATAGTGCTTACTAAACAGGCCCCGGTGGCGCCTAACGGATGCCCCATGGCAATAGAGCCACCATTAACGTTGGTGATCTCATGGTCGATATCGAGGTCCTTCATATAGCGTAGAGCGACTGATGCGAAGGCTTCATTAATCTCCCAAAGGTCGATGTCATCTTTGCTCAAGCCGGCTTTGGCAAGGCATTTTTTTGCCGCGGGGCCGGGGCCAATAAGCATGATAATAGGATCGGTGGCAAGTACCGCTGTTGCAACGATTCTGCCACGCGGCGTTAGACCGAGATCTTTACCCGCTTTTTCACTACCCACGAGCACGGCACTAGCGCCATCAACAATGCCTGAAGAATTACCCGGCGTGTGCACGTGATTGATGCGATCAAGCTGATTGTATTTATTTAAAATAATATCGTCGAAGCCAAAAGGCCCCATCGCTTCAAACGAAGCACGCAAGCCAGCAAGCCCCTCCATCGTGGTATGCGGTTTAATAAAATCGTCTCGTTCTAAAATATGCAAACCGTTGATATCCTTCACCGGCACGACTGAATTATCAAAGTAGCCGCTATCTCGCGCCAATGTTGCACGCTGCTGTGAGGCCATGGCATAAGCATCAACATCTTCGCGCGAGTAACCCTCTAACGTTGCTATCGTATCGGCTCCAATGCCTTGAGGCACAAAACCTGTTTTTAAAGCAAACGCCGCATCGGTTGCCATGGCACCGCCATTGCTCCCCATCGGCACGCGTGACATACATTCCACTCCGCCGGCCACAACTAGATCTTCCCAGCCCGAGGCAATTTTTTGCGCAGCAATGTTCACCGCTTCAAGACCTGAGGCACAAAATCGATCTAGCTGAACACCACCAACGGACTCGTCCCAATCAGCATTTTGCACAATCATCTTTGTCACATCGCTACCCTGTTCTCCTACCGGCGATACACAACCCATCACAACGTCATCGACATAGGAGGTATCTAAGTCATGGCGTTGCTGAATTTCGCGCAGCAAGCCCGCACCGAGATCAATGGGCTTTACTTCATGCAAGCTGCCATCTTTTTTACCCTTGCTACGCGGTGTACGAACGGCTTCATAAATATAGGCGTGGTTACTCATCTAAAACCTCTTTGCTATTAAATCAATGGAAAAAAGTAGAACTGCATCGACCCGCACTAAAATACCGAATAGGTGGGCGGGACAGGAATTGCTGGGGTTTTTCAATTCTTTAAGCCTGTGCCTTGCAGCGCGTAATACGCCACAATGGAAGCGCAGTATGCAAGGAAACAGTGCTAATTACAGTGACCGCAGGTATACACAAAAGAGACATTTGGTTACACTAATAGATCATTTTTGCTGATTTAATCCTATGGAATCGTCCACCGTCTCCTCGAGCTTCACCCTCAACTTAATTGAAGGCGCGCGCCAAGCTGGGCACGATACCGACACGTTACTGCTTAATAGCAACATTTCTCCCGCTCTTTTGCAGCAGCCCGGCTCGCGAGTGACCTACCTCCAGCAATCAAAGCTATCGCTTGCCCTCATGGCGCTGATGCAAGATGAAATGATGGGGCTCTTAGACAGGCCCATAAAACCCCACACCTTTAAAATGCTGGCCTACGGTGCAATCAATGCCAAGACTGTGGGCGACGCCATTAAGATTTGGGAGCAAGCCACTAAAGTGTTGGATATAGGGCTACAAATGTCCGTGCAATATGACGAGCAGCAGGCGTATTGCACTGTTAGACAAGAGTACCCGGGACAGATGAAAAATGCTTACGCTGTGGAGCACTGCCTGTTCACCTATCACCGCATGCTGTGCTGGCTGGCCGATCAAATGATTCCTATTGCGGCTGTCGAACTTGAATACTCTAAACCTGATTACGCCGAGGAATATCGCCGCCTTTTTATTAATGCACCTATTCGCTACAACTGTGAACGCTCTAAAATAGTATTTAGCCGAAGAGTACTGGCGGTAAAAAACATACGCGACTTCACCCAACTCAAAGAATTTTTGAGGCAAATGCCTTTAAATATGTTTTCTACCCATTACGACGCGCTGCATTTTTCGGCCAAAATTAGACAGTGGCTAGAGCGGTGTCTAATCAAAAATAATCAGCTGCCCGATATTATTCAAACGGCCGAACATTTTCAGAGCCAGCCGCAAACATTGCGCCGCACGCTGGCCAAAGAAGGCATCACCTTTAAAGAAATCAAGTCGGCTACACAACGCGACTTTGCTATCGATTTAATTAACAACGAGCAAAAAAGCGTGGAGGCTATGGCCTTTGAACTGGGCTTTTCCGAGCGCGCAGCATTTATTCGTGCATTCAAACGGTGGACCGGACTAACTCCGCTTGCTTATCGCAAGCTGAGTCAGGCCAGTGCTGAAAACAACTAGCTGCCTAGATAAGGTCAACGGCCAAATCGGAAAGTACATGAACGGTTTTACCCACGTCTAGCGCCTTTTCATTGGATGCATTACCCATCAGTGCACGCTTATAAACGCCCTGGCAAATAGAGCATAAGCGGAAGAAACTAAAAACCAAATAAAAATTCCAGTTAGGAATATTTTCGATCCCGCGCAACTCGCAGTACCGAGCAACAATTTCTTCTTCGCTAGGCACGCCAAGCTCTTGCCTATCGAGCCCCGCTAAACCCGGCATAGAAATACCGCCAGGCAGACGCAAGCCCATACAAAAATAAGCCAAATCGGCCACGGGGTTACCGAGGGTTGATAACTCCCAATCGAGCACCGCAATAATACGAGGCTCTTGGGCATGCAATATGACGTTGTCGAGGCGGTAATCACCGTGCAAGAGCGTAACGTTTTCAATATCAGCAGGCATGTTTGCCGGTAGCCAACTAATAAGCTGCTCTATATTGTCGATAGTTTCGGTTTCGGCGGCTCGATACTGTTTCGTCCACAGGCCTATTTGGCGCTCAAAATAATTTTTGCCCTTGCCATAGTCGCTCAGCCCCACCGCCTCTAAATCGACGTTGTGAATGGCTGCCATTACCTCAATTAACTGGTGGTGCACTAAACCTCGCTGAGGTTTATCTAATTCGGGCAATGCGGCGTTCCAAAATATCCTGCCTGCCTCGTAGCTCATTACATAAAACATGCTGCCGATTACACTGCGATCTTCACACAAATGGTAGGCAATGGGCACTGGCACATGGGTATCACGCAGTGCCGATATCACTTTAAATTCTCGGTCTACCGCATGTGCCGACTTGAGCAACTCACCCGGCGGTTGACGACGTAAAACATATTGCCCGCTGTTCGCTGTAATTAAAAAAGTAGGGTTAGACTGACCGCCAGAAAATTTTTCTATCGACTGCAGCCCCTCAAATGAGTCTATATTTGAGCTTAAGTAGTTGCCAAGAGACTCAGCATCTAATGAAGAGGTACTAGACATAATGCTATTCCATAAAATGAATTGATGACCTAATTTATTTCAAAGCAACCCAATCTGAGTGTTGCCACTTAAGAGGGACAAAACGTTTAACTCTGCTTAATCACAGCTGTTGCATCTAAAATGCAAGAGCGTAACGCTTGAGCGCGGCCGCCACATCGGCTGCCAACTCATCTTCATAAGGCATGCCAAAGGCGGCAATATTTTCACGCAGGTTCTCCATGCTTGTGGCACCAATAATGGTAGATGTAACGCCATGAACCTGATCACACCAGAGCAACGCCAATTGCGCCACAGTAAGGCCATGCTTCTGCGCTATTGCCTGATAGGCTGAAACAGCCTCGTCTACCTGCTCACTAGCACGAATAAGCCCTTGGCGCTGCGTCATTGTCCAACGACTGCCCTCTGGACGAGCTCCTTTAAGGTATTTACCACTAAGCACACCACCTCCTAAAGGCGACCAAGGCAAATAAGCCACGTCTTCCATTGCGCAGGTTTCTACCACGTAGGGAAAGTCGATATGCTTCAATAAATTAAATTCATTCTGAATGGAGGTTATTCGTGGCAAGTTATGCTCTTTGGCCAGCTCAATATATTTGCCAATACCCCACGGCGTATCATCCGACAAACCACAAAAACGAACTTTTCCCGCCTGCACACACTGGTGCAAGCCTTTGAGTATGTCGTGCATACTATCCAGTGCCTGCGCGGCATTAGTCTTACCGTAATCAATACTATTTGGCCAGTGACGCCCGAAGTGTGGGTGCAGATGATTAGGCCAATGCAGCTGAAACAGATCAATGTAGTCGGTTTGTAAACGCGCTAACGAATTATCGACCGCCTCAATAACCGCATCACCCGTAATAGGTCCACCGTCACGGACCCAAGGCAAACCCTTGCCGGAGATTTTTGTTGCCAACACAATATCACTGCGCTTGGCTTTATTATTGGCCAGCCAATAACCCAGTATGGTTTCGGTTGTTCCGTAAGTCTCTGGCGCTGGTGGTATGGCATACATTTCTGCGGTATCAACAAAATTAATGCCCTGCTCGAGCGCATAAGCCATTTGATCGTTGGCATCTTGCTGCGTATTTTGCACACCCCACGTCATGGTGCCCAGACAAACCCGAGAAACCTCAAGCCCGCTACTGCCTAGTGTCGAGTATTTCATTATTTACGCTCTCAGTGAATTTGATGACTGGAGTTCAGCGCCTCGTTAAAAAGCACTCCAACTGAAGGCGCGGATGATAGCAAGCTTGAAGACATGAATCGACCGCTGCACGCCTCAGCGCTCGCTTTTTAGCAGTATTCAAACTTTGCTGATAATAGTTAAGTTAACAGCGTGCACAAATTCGCACCCTTCAAGCGCTACGTTCTTCTGCCGCCTGTGCCTACTAGCAACATCAAAAAGTGGCAGTCAACTGACAACACCATATCAAAATCCAACTAATAATTACCACCGAGCGCAGTGCACGAGCTCTGCACCTTTATATATAATTTGGGCGCACACAGGCTTACTCACAGGCTGTAAACTCAGGCCTGTTCGCCATTATTAGCTTAAGAGAAATTACCATGCTGGCAACACCACACTCACGCTGGGCAGCCTTTGCTATTCATTTGGCCATAAGCGCTTTCGTTTTTATTGCGCTAGCCGCAGTCATTATTTTTGTTTGGTACCCAGGGTTTTTATTTCAAACCGATGGTGGCTGGCAAGGCATTCGCCTGATTGCTGGCATTGACCTGATTTTAGGGCCGTTACTCACACTTATTGTTTACAACAAAGCCAAAAAAAGCCTGCCTATAGATTTATCTATTATTGCTTTGGTGCAAATTTCAGCCCTGTGCGCGGGCAGCTATTTAGTATATCAGGAGCGCCCGCTGGCCATTATATTTGCCGATAATAAATTCATCACCATGTCGCATAACTCTTTTGCTTTTTCGGGTCTCAACCCAGAAGAAATTCCGTTAGTGCAGCAACACAAAAAGCCGGTTTGGATTTATGCTAGCAGCCAACCAAATATGCCGGGTGAAACCAACACACAGGCGTTTGCTCGATTGGGCCCCAAGCATCTGCGAGTAGACGACTACCGGCGCTTTTCTAACTATAAAAATAATTTGTACAAGGAGGGGGTGCTGCAGCTAGAAAACCAGCAAAGCTACAAAGCAACTGACAATATCCGTTACTTAAAAATGATTTCACGCTACTTTGAAGGCTATTTAGCGTTTGATATTGCCAACGAAAAGGTAATTCGCACCATCATTACTAACAGCACTGATGTATACGGAGTTCGTAGCAATTAAAACAGCCAGGTTGTGGCGTTAATGTCAGCGAAGACGTTATGGCCAATTGAGCGCTTTAGCAAAGCTCGGCGTTGGCACACGTTTTAGCCCAAGAGCTGATGGGCGTACCGCTTTCACCACCAGAGGGCACTAAAATATATTTGTCGTTACTTGAAATACCTTTGTATTCATTGGGAGTAACAATAATACAACCATCGATAACTGACACCGAGGCCACCACTGCAGACGGTGCTGGTGATGACGGAATACCATTTTGCCCGAGGTCACAATCGTTGATGTCATTAGTAAACGAGCAAAGCTCTACTGCAGCCTTAAAAGCGGTAGCAGCCACAACAACCTCGGTATAGGCCGCTTTTTTCGTGTAAGACGTGTACGAAGGAAGTGCCACGGACGTCACAACCCCAATAATGGCGACCACAATCATTAATTCAATGAGTGTAAAACCACGTTGAGCCGTTACCATATTCTAATTCCTATCTTGATGTGCCCAATAAACATTACGCCAACTGCGGTTAAACCCGCGTATTTAAAGTTGAAGGAAGCTGCTCAGAGGAACCTACTAGAAACACCGCGAGAATGACTCACGCCTTTGCATCTAACGCCTTTCAATAGTCTAGACCATGCGCAAACACTTTTTTTGAATATTGCGCCAGACTGCTCCATTGATAACGCCAGCGCCCCATCATGAGGCACTCACCACCATGCCTTGACAGGTAAGTTAAGTCTGCGGCAGGCTGAACCTACTAATACGATAGAAATGAAATAGAATAAAAGAGGAACTGGAAGCCAAAACTCAAGACTTACAGGTAGCATTGGCGCAATTATCTTACGCAATCATGATAGCCACCGAGGCTCACTAAAGCAGCCCAGTTAATAAGGCAAGTCTTTAACCAAGACGAATTGCAAGTAAAGAGCGAAGGAGCAAGCTAAACAAGCTTTCATTTTAACAAAAGGCCACGTTGCTGCAGGTTGCAACCCATGACGTGATTGGCGCGCCTAAACCGCCACCGGTTGGAACAAGTGTGTAAAGATCCGTACTAGTAAGGCCTTTATAGGCCTTAGGCGTAATCACAATGGTACCATCGGATACTGCTACCGAAGCAATAGCCGTCGACGCCGATGACGGAGGGATTCCGTTCACACCAATGTCACAGTCGGTCATTGCATGCGTCAACGAGCACACCTCTACCGCTGCTTTAAAGCCACCGCCGGCCAGGACAATTTCGGCATAGGCTGCTTTTTTGGTGTAGGTGTTATAAGCAGGCAAAGCAACTGCCGCCAAGATGCCAATAATGGCCACCACAATCATTAACTCTATTAACGTAAAACCGCGCTGCATGGGCATCCTATAAATCCTTTATTACCTCTTGAATTAAACAACCCCATAAATATAGAGAGGGGGCACGGACAAGTTTAGCCATTTAAAAAATAAAAAAAAGGAGGAATAAATCCCTCCTTTCTTCTTTGAAGCCTAATTCTTAACAGTAAATGCCATTAGCGCATGTTTCGGTCCAAGCCGTAATTTGAAGGCCGTTACCGCCGCCTGTAGGTGCTAAACGGTAAGTATCAGTCGCGAGAATGCCTTTAACCGCATTTGGAGTTACTAAAATGGTCCCGTCAGTCACAGCAACCGATGCAACAACAGCAGAATCCGCCGTAGATGGAACACCATTAGTGCCAGTATCACAATCAGCAAGCGCGTTGGTTAACGAACATACTTCAACGCCCGCTTTATAAGGGCCAGTAGCCAAAATCACTTCAGAAAACGCCGCTTTTTTCGTGTAATTTTGATACGCCGGCAATGCAACTGCGGCCAAAATTCCGA
>Ga0213865_10003109_pt1 | contig 10271 bp, 17 predicted proteins | sample PICome_6_FD_160100 | JGI IMG/M metagenome (GOLD analysis project Ga0213865, IMG submission 160100) | Coastal seawater microbial communities near Pivers Island, North Carolina, United States - PICO282 | ecosystem: Environmental > Aquatic > Marine > Coastal | place: USA: North Carolina... | reverse complement strand
GCGCAATAGTGGCCGTCTGGGTATTGTTCCACGGTTCCACGTCCCGACAGGCTTTCATATTCTGCCGGTACGTATTCCCATGAATGCTGGCATTCTTCTGTTGGCTCAGGTCGCCGTATTGAGTCAGCGAGTGCTTTAATCTCCGCTGCCAGTTCTAAAATGCTCTTGTCGCTGTTGTTTCTTCTCATGCTGATACCCCAAGTAATAGCGCCCACGTTAGGTAAACGCCTAGAATAAGTGTAACTGCTGCTGTTGTTTTGTTCAACACTGAAAACACCAGTGCTTCGCGTTGTTGTTGTTCGCGCTCTTCTCTGCGCGATAGTGTGTGATCTGTCTTCATGATAGTGCGTCCTGTTTTGTGAATCCATAGCGAGCTAGACTAGACCATAGTAGATCTTCAATAAGCTTTGCTTCTGGCTTGTCGGTTCTGTTTTGTTTGCCTAGAGTGTCAGTGTGCGCTATTTGCAAGCGCACTGGTGGCTCCTCTCCTCGGTCGATTCTAACGTTGAAGAATGGCACCGCTGTTTGATAGACTTCTATAGAAGCCACGTCTCCTTGTGAATTAACCGCTAGTCTCATGCTGTTTGCTCCTGTTGTTGTATTCTGTTAATGCGTCGGTGCTGATCTGCTATACACTTTTGAAAGTATTCAACCTCCAACGGTGAAGGGTTTACCTTGTCCGCTAGTGTTTGCTGTAGCCCGTAGAGTATTGCTAGCTCAATGTCTACCATGTTTTGGGTATATTTGGCTTCTTGTTCCGCTGTTGTCATGTTTACTTTTCCTTTTGTTGTTAAATGTTAACCGCTGGCACTAATGCCGTGCTGAAGTTTGCCGCCCTAGTGCCGTGCACTGTAATGGCCACAGACTGTTTTTTACCATCACACAAGCCACATTGCAAGCACGACAAGCCTTGGCTGTCTGCTAGGCATTCAATCTCACCGGACATGAGAGAATCACCAGCCATTGCTACCCTGAAAGTCTGAAAGCCTTGTTTCTGATATTTGGTGGCCTGTCGTGGGCTGTCGGCACTGACCATGCACAATGACGCAATGCGAGCATCGAAAGCCTTGTGTCTGGCTTGGTGAGTGTATCCAGTGTGGCCGATGCACAAGTCTGTTATGGTCTGCCATACAGTAAACGGTGCCGCCGCTGGGTCGCCATATGCGCCAAGTCTAACCTTGCGACCGGCAAACAATGCGGCATGATCTGCCAGGTTAAAGGCTGGATACTTGCCGGCTTTGTATGTCCGATATACCGCTGCTGGTGCTTGGTGCACTGTAACGTAACAAGCGCCTTTTTTGCTTTGACGATGCACACAATTACCGCACACACTAGAATCTGCGCCTTGTTTGAGTGCTTCTAATGGGTGCATATCGCTTCGGATAATCCACGTTTGCACCATGTCGCCGGTTTTGACATTAGATGATTTGAATGTAGCAACAACAACAATTGGTGCGCCATCCAACACGCTCGGCCCTTCATACAGTACAACACCGTTGAGTTTGGGTGCTGATTTAACTTTGAGCTTTGCGCCTAGTAGTTTTGGCATTGTCTTTCCTCGTTTCGTTTAATGTGGAACCATAATGCCGGAGCACTAACACGAAGTAAACAAATCTCTTATATCATGTTGTTATATAAACCTGGGTTCTTATGTCTACTTTAGAGAACCTTAGCGCCTACTATATAGGCACACACTCTCAAGCATTCTCAAGTTCACTCAAGCAAACTGTTGTACTCTGTGGCGCACCTAAGTCTAACTGTTAGAGCCAGGTGGTGCGCCTAAGTCTAACTGTTGTACTCTGTGGCGCACCTAAGTCTAACTGTTGGGCTAAGGTGGGCTAACAGATCGGGTACGGGGAGGGGCTGTGGCTGCGTATGATTATTGTAGTAGGCACTCAAGTTCTCAAAAGTAGAATTTAGAAAACAACAGTAAATTAATAAAAAAGTAAGCATTTACTAACTCATGTAACCTATTGTTAACACAAGTAAAGTCAAAACTTTGACTCAGTCAAGAAAATAACAGTAAAAAGTACTTGACAAATGCTAAAAAGTATGCTATAATAAATAGGTATCTTAAAGAATGTTAAGGTAAATACATTATGGATAATCAAGATGATCCTCCAAAGCGTAAGCGAGGTAGACCTAGGAAGGGTGAGATAGTTGAGAAGACTACTGGCTCTAGAGGTAAGGTAGGTAGACCTAAAGGTGATGCTTCAATTATCAATGAGTACAAGGCTAGGATGTTAGCTAGTCCTAAGTCCCGTAGAGTGTTAGACAGTATATTTGATGCAGCACTTAATGATGACCATAAGAATCAAGCAGCAGCTTGGAAACTAGTTATGGACAGGATGTTACCCTTGAGTTACTTTGAGAAGGATAGTGCTGGTGGTAGACAGTCTGTACAAATTACTATCTCAGGTGTCCCTAGTACCATCTCATCACAGAATAATGACAACTCCAATGACACTATTGAAGGAGAATACACAAACAATGACGTTTAAGTACTTCAGTAGAGATGAGTTTGCTTGTCAAGCGACAGGTGAGAATGAAATAGACGATGAGTTAATATATGCCTTGGATGAACTTAGAGAGCACTGTGGTTTTCCTTTTGTTATCACAAGTGGCTATAGATCACCTGACCACCCTATTGAGCTAGGTAAACAAAGACCAGGTACACATGCACAAGGCATAGCAGCGGATATAGCTGTGTCTTCAGGTTTACAACGCTACACTATAGTAAAGAATGCTATTAAGTTAGGCTTTACTGGTATTGGTGTAGCTGGAGGCTTTGTGCATGTAGACATTAGAGCTACTGATACACCTGTAATGTGGACGTATAGTTAGTGCTTACTAACAAAGAATACCTAAAGACTTTAGCACAACAAGAAGATCTAAACTGGGACGGAGATCCTGAGTTAGATGCTGAGTATGAGTGTGTTGAAGAACAAGATCTTGATGAGTATGTAGTTAAGTATTTCTATGACTGATCTTAACATACAACTACTGGATTGGCAACAACAAGTATGGGAAGACCCTACTAGATTTAAGATTGTAGCTGCTGGTAGACGTACAGGTAAGTCCAGACTAGCAGCATGGATGTTGATTGTCAATGCTCTACAGGCAGACAGAGGCCATGTGTTCTATGTAGCTCCAACACAGGGACAGGCCAGGGACATCATGTGGCAAACCTTATTGGAGCTGGCGCACCCTGTTGTATCTAACGCACACATAAACAACCTACAGATTAAATTAGTTAACGGTGCAACTATCAGCCTCAAGGGTGCCGATAGACCAGAGACTATGCGTGGTGTGTCACTAAAGTTCCTAGTGATGGACGAGTACGCTGACATGAAGCCTGAAGTCTTTGAGCAGATCCTTAGACCTGCCTTGGCTGACCAGAAGGGTGCTGCATTGTTCATTGGTACACCTATGGGGCGTAATCACTTCTACGACCTGTACAAGTACGCAGAGCTAGAGGACGATGAGTCCTATACTGCATGGCACTTTACAAGTTATGACAATGAGTTGTTAGACCCAGATGAGATTGACCTAGCTAAGAAGTCTATGTCATCCTACGCATTCCGTCAAGAGTTTATGGCATCATTTGAAGCTAGAGGCTCAGAGATGTTCAAGGAGGAGTGGGTTAAGTTTGGTGAAACTCCAGAGATAGGTGACTACTACATAAGCATTGACTTAGCTGGCTTTGAGGACGTAAGTAAAAAGAGAACTAAAAACTCTAAGCTGGATGAATCAGCTATTGCTGTTGTTAAAGTAAATGAAAATGGCTGGCACCTAGAGAACATCATATACGGTAGGTGGGACTTAGCGGAGACAGCTAGGAAGATCTTTGAGGCTGTTAGAGACTATAGACCCATAAGTGTAGGTATTGAGCGTGGTATCTCTAAGCAAGCTGTGATGTCACCTTTGATGGACTTGATGAAGCAGCGTGGTAGATTTTTTGTTGTAGAAGAGCTAACACACGGCAACAGAAAGAAAACAGACAGGATCATGTGGGCCTTACAGGGTAGATTTGAGAATGGTCAGATTACCTTAGGTAAAGGAGAGTGGAACAGTAGATTCATGGATCAGTTATTCCAGTTCCCTGACCCGTTAACACATGATGACCTTGTGGATGCTTTTGCTTATACAGATCAACTAGCTAAAGTAGCTTATTCATATGACTTTGAGATTGATGATCTTGAGGTCTTAGACGCAGTAACAGGATATTAACATGCCCAAGAAAGGATTATACAGTAACATTCATGCCAAACGTAAGCGAATCAAGGCCGGTAGTGGCGAAACGATGCGTAAAGCCGGTAGTAAAGGCGCTCCTACCGCTAAATCGTTCAAGCAAGCAGCCAAAACAGCCCGAAATAGAAAATTACGAAGGGGTCGGTAATGGATTACGGTGATAATGACGTTCTGTCTAGCGACGAACACCTAGAAAACTGGGTAATGGCTAAGTGTGACTCATGGCGAGACCATTATGAGTCCAATTATGCAGAAAGATTTGAAGAATTCTATCGTTTATGGCGTGGAATTTGGGCAGCAGAGGACATGGAGCGCAAAAGTGAGCGTTCACGTATCATTTCACCCGCATTGCAGCAGGCTGTAGAGTCCAGTGTAGCAGAGATTGAGGAAGCAACCTTCGGTCGTGGTGCATACTTTGACATTACAGACGATATGGGGGACGCAGAGTCTCAGGACGTTGTATATCTACGCAGTAAGCTACATGAAGACTTTGAGAAGACTCAAATACGCAAGCAAGTAGGTGAATGTCTCATCAACAGTGCTGTATTTGGTACCGGTGTAGCTGAAGTAGTGCTAGAGGAAGTCAAAGAGATGGCTCCTGCTACACAGCCTATCATGGACGGACAGCTACAAGCAGTAGGTGTTAACATCACAGAACGTACAGTAGTTAAGCTACGCCCCGTACTGCCACAGAACTTTCTGATTGACCCAGTAGCGACATCTATTGAGGACGCTATAGGCGTTGCTGTAGACGAGTTTGTGCCACGACACAAGGTACAACAGCTACAGGAAGAAGGTGTCTACAGGGACGTATACGTAGGTCAGGCGGCTAGTGACTACGACCTAGAGCCAGATCAAGACCTAACGAGCTACGATGAAGACAAGGTACGCCTAACGAAATACTACGGTCTTGTGCCTCGTTACTTGCTAGAGATTGGTGAGAAGGAAGCAATGCTTGATGACGATGAAGACATTGCTGATATTGAAGTAGAGGAATCAGAGAACGATGAACAGGATGCTAGCTATTACGTTGAAGCTATTGTTGTTATCGCTAATGGAGGCATCCTACTAAAAGCAGAAGCTAACCCATACATGATGCAGGATCGTCCTGTAGTAGCCTTTCCTTGGGATGTAGTTCCCGGTAGGTTCTGGGGACGTGGTGTATGTGAGAAGGGTTACAACAGCCAGAAGGCGCTTGACACAGAGCTTCGGGCACGTATTGATGCTCTAGCACTAACTGTGCACCCAATGATGGCTATGGACGCTACACGCCTTCCTAGAGGCTCTCGTCCAGAAGTACGCCCCGGTAAGATCTTGTTAACCAATGGCGACCCTAAGTCTGTCATTAACCCATTCAACTTTGGTCAGGTTAGTCAGATTACATTTGCTCAGGCAGCAGAACTACAGAAGATGGTTCAGATGTCTACAGGTGCTATTGACTCTGCTGGTATTCCCGGTAGTATCAACGGTGACGCTACGGCTGCTGGTATCAGTATGTCGCTAGGTGCAATCATTAAGCGCCACAAGCGTACCTTGATTAACTTCCAACAGTCCTTCTTGATTCCTTTTGTTAAGATGGCTGCTTGTCGTTACATGCAGTTTGATCCAGAGAACTACCCTGTCAAGGACTACAAGTTTAACACTACATCTACTCTAGGCATCATTGCCCGTGAATATGAAGTAACACAGCTTGTACAGTTACTACAGACAATGTCTCAGGAGTCTCCACTATACAACACGTTGATTCAGTCAATCATTGACAACATGAACTTGTCTAACCGTGAAGAACTGATGGCTAAGTTGGCTCAGGCAGAGCAGGCATCACAGCCTACACCTGAACAGCAACAAATGCAGCAACAGGCTGCACAAGCACAGATGGCCTTCCAGCAGTCACAGACAGCAGCACTTAACGGTCAAGCAGTAGAGTCTGAAGCTAGAGCACAGAAGATTGCTGTAGAGACACAGCTTGCACCACAGGAGCTACAGATTGATCAGATTAAGGCAGTCACAGCTAACCTAAAGGCAGGCGATCAGGAAGACAAGGAGTTTGAGCGTCGTATGAAGATTGCTCAGACATTCTTGAAAGAGAAAGAGATTGACTTAAAAAATCAACCTCAACAACAACAAGCACCGCAACCAGTGCAACCCATGCAACCCCTTCAATTACAACAAGGATAACTTGATGGTCGTAACACGTACAGAACTAACTCAGATAGTAGATCAAGTCAACAAGAAGTTTGATGAACTAGAAGCTAAGATTAAAGAGTTAGAGGCAAAAAATGTTAAGAAACTACCGAACAAGAAGGCGGCGTAATGCCTAGTCCACGTAGAGGTAAAGCAAAAGTAAAAGTGACTTCCAGCGGCAGGAGAGTCTCTTACGGTCAGGCAGGGAAAGCTAAAGACGGTGGCCCTAGAGTTAGGCCGGGAACCAGTAAGGGCGATAGCTACTGTGCTAGGTCACTAGGTATCAAGAAACGTCTTCCTAAAAAGAAGCAGAATGATCCTAACACACCCAATAACTTATCACGTAAGCGTTGGAAGTGTAAGGGTGCTAAGTCCATGAGAGCTAATCAAACACTAGCTCGTAAGACAAGAACTAGGAGAAAGTAACATGCCATACGGTAAAGGAACATACGGAAATAAAGTAGGCCGTCCGCCTAAGAATAGTAGAAGAGCTACACCTAAAAACCGACGAACTAAGACTATTGGCGGACGTAGGGGCCGCTAACAATGATAGCAGAGATAAGCGCAATTGTTGCTGGTGTCAACGTAGCTACCTCCGCTATCAAGCGTGTAGCTGAGACTACCAATGACATCTCAAGTATCTCTGCTTTTTTATCTACTCTTGGAGGTGCAGAAGTAGAGTTAGCTAGAGCGCAGAATGAAGGCAAACTCTCTGAAGGAGATGCTGTCAAAGCTGCACTAGCTAAGAAACAAATACAAGAGACTATGAAGGAGATCAAAGATCTCTTTACAGTTAGCGGTAACGGGCAGCTATACAACGAAGCTATGGCTGCTATGGCGGCAGCTAGGAAGGCTAAACAACTAGAATTAGCTAGAGCAGCAGCAGCTAAAAAGAAGTTTTGGAGGGACGTTAGAGAGATAGGTGCTGTTGTAGGTGTACTGGTATTTTTAGTACCTATGTGCCTAGCACTTTTAATTTCATATTTAACAAAATAACACTTGACAAACACGAAAAAGTATGATATAATATATAGGTACTTTACGTACATTCAGTATTCTTTAACAAAGGTAAAATACGATGACTCAAGAGTTAGAAACATACTTTAACAATTACTTTGCTATGTTTAGATCAGAAGGCTGGAAACAGCTAATCTCTGACTTACAAGGTAATGTTGGACAGATCAACTCAGTAGAAATGACTACGGATAATGATAACTTGAACTTCCGTAAGGGACAGTTAGCTATCCTAGCAACAGTACTAAATCTTGAAGCACAGATTGAGAACGCTCAAGAACAAGCAGAATCAGAAGACTCTGAAGAAGCTAACGATGAGATTGTTTGATTTTAGATGTCCTTGTGGCAATCTGTTTGAAGATTTAGTTAAGTCTGATGTCACAACTTCTAGGTGCAGTTGTGGCTTGGACGCTAAACGTGTTATCTCCCCAGTGAGATCTAACCTTGAAGGCATTAGCGGAGACTTCCCTGATGCACATGATAGGTGGGTTAAGCGTAGGGAGCAGCACATGGCATATGAACGAAGGCAAACCTCCTAAATAAGTAAAACTTATCTGTGAGAACCTTCATACTAAACATCTCCACAATACTAAGGTACGGAGTTAATAATGGCTAAGATTATTGAACCTGAGCGTCAGCAGGATAACCAAGAAGAAAACGAACAACAACTAGATATGTTTGCACAAGTAGAGGAAGAACAGGAAACTCCTGAACCCCAGGAACCTGAGATCCCAGACAAGTACAAAGGTAAGTCTGCTGAAGAACTTGTACAGATGCACCAAGAAGCTGAGAAGCTATTGGGCCGACAGAGTTCTGAAGTAGGTGAGCTACGTAAGGTTGTTGATACGTATATCCAGACACAACTCACAGAAGATACTAAAGAAGCACCCCAACAAGACGAAGAAGTAGATTGGTTTACAGACCCTGATAAGGCTGTAGATAGGGCGATTCAGAACCATCCTAAGATTAAGGAAGCTGAAGAACTTACAAAGCAGTACAAGGCAAGCACTGCTCTATCAGAGCTACAACGTAAGCATCCTGATATGAACCAGATCTTGCAAGATGCTAACTTTGCTGAGTGGATTAAAGCATCCAATGTTAGGACTAGGCTGTTTGTAGCAGCAGATCAGCAGTACGATAGTGAATCCGCTGATGAGCTATTTAGCTTATGGAAAGAGCGACAGAACATTGTACAGCAAACTGCCGCTGTAGAGGAGCAATCCCGTAAGCAAGCAGTTAAAGCGGCTTCCACAGGCAATGCTCGTGGTAGTAACGAATCAGCCCCTAAGAAGATCTATAGACGCGCAGACATTATTAACCTTATGAGAACCGACCCTGATCGTTATGCTGCTCTACAACCAGAGATTATGAAGGCATATGCAGAGAAACGGGTCAGATAGTATATCTTAGGAGATATTTATTATGACTGATTCCACATATCCCGCTAATGGCGGGTTCGTTGACAACACTAGCGCAGCTACTTTTATTCCAGAAATTTGGAGTGACGAGATTGTTGCCGCTTACCAGAAGAACCTCGTATTGGCAAACCTTGTCAAGAAGATGTCTATGTCTGGCAAGAAAGGCGACACGATCCATGTACCTAAGCCTGTTCGTGGCGATGCACACGCTAAAGCAGAAGGCATTGCTGTAACGGTACAGAACGCTACTGAAGGCGAAGTGCAAATTGCTATTGACAAGCACTTTGAATACTCACGTCTGATTGAAGACATTACCGACGTACAGGCTCTTAGCTCACTACGTCAGTTCTACACGGAAGACGCTGGCTACGCTTTGGCGAAGCAAGTTGACACCGACCTGCACAGCTTGGCTACTGGCCTTGGTTCTGCTGGTACGTCTTCTACGACCTACCTGAACAACGGTGGTACGTTCTTCGTAGACGCTACTAACGGTTTGTCTACTTACACGGCTGACACGGTAACGACTGCTGACGTATTTACTGATGCTGGTTTTCGTGGCCTGATCCAGAAGCTAGACGATGCTGATGTTCCTATGGAAAATCGTTGCTTCGTTATTCCTCCTTCAGTTCGCAACACCATCATGGGTATTGATCGTTACGTAAGCTCTGACTTCGTAAACAACGGTCAGGTAACTGGTGGTCAGATTGGTCAACTGTACGGCATTGACGTATTTGTTAGCACTAACTGCCCTGTTGTTGAAACTGCTGCTGATAACTCTGCTTCTGCTGTAGACTCTCTGGGTGCCTTGCTGCTCCAGAAGGATGCAATTGTAATGGCTGAACAACTGGGCGTTCGCTCTCAGACTCAGTACAAGCAAGAGTTCTTGGCTAACCTGTTTACTTCAGATACTTTGTACGGTGTAAACGTACTTCGTCCTGAGTCAGGTGTAACTTTGGTTGTTCCTAAGTAACAATCATTTAACTGGGGGCTGCTACGGTGGCCCCTAGTTTTATTGAGGTAGCTAAGTATGAGCATAGTAGCTAGTTTGGTCGGGCCAGTAACAGGCTTGCTTGATAAGTTTATTGAGGACAAAGACCAGAAGAATGCTTTAGCTCATGAGATTGCTACCATGTCTGAGCGTCATGCTCAAGAGTTAGCTAAAGGTCAGCTAGAAGTAAACAAAGTAGAGGCAGGACACTCTAGTTTATTTGTTTCTGGATGGCGACCCTTCATTGGCTGGACATGTGGATTAGGCATGTTTGGTAACTTTATCACAATTCCGTTTTCTAACTTTGTATTGGCTCTAGCAGAAGTAGACATTGTTATACCTTTAGTACCACTAGAGACTATGATGCCTGTCCTTATGGGCATGTTAGGTCTAGGTGCAATGCGCTCATTTGAGAA
>Ga0213865_10003106_pt1 | contig 10275 bp, 8 predicted proteins | sample PICome_6_FD_160100 | JGI IMG/M metagenome (GOLD analysis project Ga0213865, IMG submission 160100) | Coastal seawater microbial communities near Pivers Island, North Carolina, United States - PICO282 | ecosystem: Environmental > Aquatic > Marine > Coastal | place: USA: North Carolina | collected... | reverse complement strand
TGAATCTTGGAAAGCCTTGTTTTTTTGACTGTCTGATAAGGTATTATCGTTTACAATAGAGAAAATGCGCTGTTCTTCAAAGGTAGCTAAACTATTCTTGGTATATTCTTGATAGTTCATAGGTTTGATGTTGAGTGTTAGTTCATCAACTTTGATTTCTGTGTTATATGTCTGGCTTAACATTAGATCTAGTAGTTTACGTAGGTCTACAGTAAAGTCTTTTTCCATATCTGTGCCTGGAACAGTAGTTTTCATGTCCATAGTTTCACCATAGGTGGCTATTTTCATTGCTATGAACACAGCATCTAAATCAATAGAAGGCATCTTCCATGGATCTTTGAGATTTGGCATACAACTTTTGATTACATCCACAGTTGCTTGACCATTCATAAGTCCATCAGCAGTTCTCATGGTAATTTCATCTTTGGCTGTCATAGCATATACAGGATACTCACCATTTTCAGGAATATCAATACTACCAACTTCCCAAAAATTTCCGTTTGAAGGTAGTTTAATATAGATTTTTGGTTGTCTAAAATAACCCTGTAAAGGATTAGACTGTCCTTGTATTGTGTTTTGCACTTTTTTCTCCGATAAATAAGTTATAACATTATTTACTACAAGTATTTATATGCGCACTTAATTAGGATTTTGATATATGGCTCAAAAAGTATCTGGCACATGGGGCGGGGAAGATATTACCCTTAATAATGCAGCCTCTGAAGCTACGCTTGCAAAATTACTAGCTACTACAAAAGAAATGGCACGTCTACGTAATGTAGATATGAGTAATCTTGAAGCAAAGCTAAAGAATCTAGGTAACGAAGCTGACGAAACATCAGACGCACTAGATGATTTAGAAGATAGTTCATACGGCGCAGCCGGTGCTTTAGCTAAATTTGGCGGCGCACTAAGCATGTTAGTGTCTGGGGTTAATTCACTTGGACACTTTGCCGCTAATGTAACTGCTCTTGGTGCGTCTATGGCGACGACACAGTATCAGTTTAGAGATCTAAGTGAAGCTCTAGAAGACAGCAGCTTTAATATCCTAGGGCTAGGCACTTTGCTGAATACTCTTGTGAAACTGGTATATGTAAATCTAGATGGATTTGAACAACTGTCAAGAAGTGGCATTGTGCTTGGTGATAGATTTGAAAATCTTAACAAGTATAGTGCAGATTTTGGAGTTAGTCTAAGTACTTTTGCAGATATACTTGGAGCAAATACAGAAGCACTAGCAATGCTAGGAGGTGCTAGTTCAGGTGCAAGAAAATTTATAGATTCACTTGGTGGTTCAACTGGCGCTACTGCAATGGAATTAAGAACACTAGGTTTGAGCTACGAAGAAATGCTACAAACCCAAATAGACTTCTTTGTTCTTGAAAGGAGAAGATTCTTAGCTGCAGGAGCTGATACTGCACTACTAGCACAAGAATCAAAAGCCTATGCAAGATCTTTAAAGGCACTGTCGGAACTAACTGGAGAACAAACAGATAGTATTAGGCAAGAAGTTGAAAAAACAAGACTAACAGGAGCATTTGAAACTTTCTTGCAAGGTATTGAAGATCCAGAAGTAAGAGAACGTATAAGGATGACCAAAGTTTATTTGGATCAGACTGAGGGAGAAGCAGCAGGACTAGCATTTATAGCCAAACAGGTTGGTGCACCTATGCCTGAAATTGCAAGATTTAGAACCGCAGTATTTCCTAGATTTACACAGATTATAGAAGAATCTTCAGACCTTGCTAATACTAGCAATTTAAAAGATGAAGAATATGTCAAGCAACTGGACAAAAGAAACAGAGATATAACGAAGAGTTTTGCTGGCGAATATCAGGCAATGTCAGGATTTTTCACTACCCTGCAACTGTTTGGTAATAACCAAGACATTGTTCAAGAGTTTAATGCAACCAACAGAAAAGTTGTAGATGCAGGTGCGATACTACAAGATGTGACTGGCAAATCCGGCGAATCCATACTGAGTTTAGATGAATCATTGCGTAAATTTAGAGCATTTATGGCAGAAATGACTGTGAAATTTTTTGGAAACGATAAAGTTATAAAAGGTATGCAAACATTTGCTGACCTTGTTGCTAGTTTCGTTGAAACTTTACCTGCTACTGTTGAATTCTATAATCCTTTTGATGATAAAGGCAGACAGAGAATCATAAACAGATTCTTAGAAATCTTTGACTTATTACAAATTGCAATTCTAAAGTCAATTAATAGTACATGGATTGGTGGTGCGTTTGTTGACAATAGTAAGTTAGCAGAATTAGAAGCAAATTACAATGCAAATATGGATGTAGGCGGCCGCGGCGAAGGAGAAGCCAAACGAATACAAGGTATAATGGATAGTTTGCAAGGTAATGGACCTGCAGAATCAAGCGACGCATATATGCAAGGTTACAATCTTGCACAAAAAAATCTGCAAAGTGTATTAAGTGACGGAGGTCTAACGCAAGGAATAACTATATCATCAGCCGGTGGCCGTTCTGCCACATATACCGTAGATGAATTAAAAACTTTAGAAAGTAAGCTCGATGCATTGGCAGATGAAAATCAAATCACAGGTAGTTTAAAAGCCATAATACTAGGCGCAATTAAAGAATCAATGGGCGAAAGCAAAGCATTTGAAACGGAAATCGGTGACGGATATAACTACAGTTCAACTACAACGGGTAAAATTAGAGAAGTAGACTTAGCAAGATTACTTCAAATAATGATAGCAGAACAAAAACGTCTACGTGCAGCAGTAGAAGACAACAATTAATCTTAAAGGTTGACAGTGCCCGCTAAATACACTATAATAAACGTTTATAAGAGAAAAGAATGAGTTGGAAAAAATATTTCACTCCTGTACAAACAGGAAATAATACAAACGGTAGTTACTCAGCAATGGGATCTATGAAAGGATCTGCCAGTGCTGGTCCTGCTAGATCAAATTATTCAAGTTATCTGCCTGACGTATACACAGGTACGCCTAATAGAATTGAGCGTTACGGTCAATACAACACTATGGACCTTGACAGTGAAATAAATGCTGCACTAGATATCCTTGCAGAGTTTTGCACACAGCGTAATCAGCAAAACAATACTTCTTTTTCTATGAAATTCAACAAACAAGCTACTAGTAGTGAAGTTAACATTATTAGCCAATACCTACAGCAATGGTATAAACTACAAAATTTTGAAACTAGAATGTTTAGGATATTACGCAATACCTTTAAGTATGGTGATGCATTGTTCATTAGAGATCCTGAAACAAAAAAATGGTATCATGTAGATCCCTCAAAAGTTACAAAAATTATTGTTAACGAAAGTGAAGGAAAAATTCCTGAACAGTATGTGATCAAAGACTTTAATTTAAACTTTAAAGAAATGGTTGCAACTACTCCGCTACAAACTACAGGTAATGTTACAGGCGGCGGAAGCGGTTATCTTACGGGCGGCGTTCGAGGAATGGTTGGAAACAGTCCACAAAGCACAGGCACACGATTCAATCAAGAAGAAGGTGAAATAGCAGTTGATGCAGAACATGTGGTACACTTATCACTATCAGAAGGGCTTGATAACAATTATCCATTCGGTAATAGTCTGCTAGAAACTGTTTTCAAAGTTTACAAACAAAAAGAATTACTAGAAGATGCAATTATCATTTACCGTGTACAACGTGCTCCAGAACGTAGAGTATTCTATATCGATGTAGGTAATATGCCAAGTCACCTTGCTATGCAATTTGTAGAAAGAGTGAAAACAGAAATACATCAGCGCCGTATTCCAAGTGCAACTGGTGGCGGAACTAATGTTATAGATAGTTCGTATAATCCACTTTCAATCAACGAAGATTACTTCTTCCCACAAACAGCAGAAGGTAGAGGTTCAAAGGTTGACACACTACCAGGTGGTACTAACCTAGGAGAAATTGATGATCTTAAATACTTTACTAATAAACTCGTTCGTGGTCTCCGTATACCAAGTTCATACTTACCTACTGGCGCAGACGATTCAGCAGCACAATATAATGATGGTCGAGTCGGTACTGCATACATTCAAGAATTAAGATTCAACACCTATTGCGAACGGTTACAAAATTTATTAATTGAAGAATTTAATCAAGAGTTTAAACGTTACCTATTAGAAAAGGGTGTAAACATTGATACTTCTTTATTTGATCTAAAGTTCCATCCTCCGCAAAACTTTGCCGCATATAGACAAAGTGAAATTGATAATGCACGTATTCCAACATTTACACAAATGGCAGGAATACCTTACATGTCAAATCGTTTTGCAATGAAACGCTACTTAGGATTAAGCGAAGAAGAAATTGCAGAGAATGAACGTCTGTGGAGAGAAGAAAACGGAGATATACTACCTCAACCTGTTGATACATCAGGCGAAATGCGTAGTGCAGGTATTAGCGGAGCAGGTATTTCAACAGATCTTGACACAGCAGATACTGAAGCAGATATAGACGTACCAGCAGAAGATGGTGGAGAAGCTACCGGACCAACGTCGGCTACTGACCAAGTACCACAGCCAACAGAAGAACCAACAGCATAAATAATAACATGATACTAAGAGAACTATATTATTACGATAAAGAAACTTTAGAACCTGTAGAAGACAAAGGTTTTGATCCTGAGTATGATCAATCAGTGATTAAAAAATCTGACAGTCGAAAAACACGTCTAACACTTCGTAGTATTAACCGCGTCCGCAAGGCTTCAGACAAACATCAAGAGGAGCAAACAAAAAATCTCAGTTTTGTAAAACAAATGTACGGGATTGCTGCTCAAGCTGAAGCCGGCGGGGTATAAATGGCCAAAGTAGATAAGTCTCAATACACTAAAGAACAATGGATAGCAGTAAGGCAACAAAGACGTGAAGCCAAACTGCGGCATCGGCAAGAAAAACTAATCGAATCGCAAACAAAAGAATTTGCAAAAGATGCCGCAGAAAATCCTATTACTCCACCATACAACGATTCGCAAAGAAATCAAAGAGCATTTGTTATAGGCAATGGTACTAGTCGTGCTAGTATAGATCTTGCAAAACTAAAGCAACACGGAGTTATGTATGGATGCAATGCTCTATATAGAGAGTTTGAACCCGATTACTTAATTGCTGTAGATACAAAAATGATAACAGAAATTAACCGAGCGGGTTGGCATAATACACATGAAGTATGGACTAATCCTAACAAGTCTATTTCTCAATTTAAAGGATTTAATTTTTTCAGACCTAGCAAAGGTTGGTCTAGCGGACCAACAGCATTATGGTTTGCAGCACAACACCATTATCCTGAAATTTATATTCTTGGTTTTGATTATAAAGGTATAGGCGAAAACAACAAGTTTGTGAATAACTTATATGCTGGTACTCTTAACTATAAAAGAACAAGAGACGGCGCAACATATTTTGGTAATTGGTTAAGACAAACTAGACAAGTTATAAAAGAAAACCCACAAAAAACATTCTATAGGGTAATAGCATCAGATAATTATCGTCCGCCTGAACTAAATAATTTTGGTAATTTGCAAACTATTATGGTCGAAGACTTTAAGAAAAAGTTTGGGTTGCCCCCGTCTTTGTAAAAAACGGCTCGTTTTGAGCCTATTTCTACGCATATTTTCCCAATACATGTAAATACAATTGACAGCCTTACCATAGGTAATATATTTATAGGAGAAAATCATGGCAGATCGCAATAAATTTGAAGAAATGCTTGAGCGCCTAATCAATGAAGATAAAGAAGGTGCTGAAGAGCTATTCCACGAGATTGTGGTAGAAAAATCAAGAGACATTTATGAAGGTCTTCTAGAAAATGATCTAGATGACGAAGAAGTTGATGAAGCAACTGACGAAGAAGTTGATGAGTCAGACGACGAAGAAGTTGATGAGTCAGACGACGAAGAAGTTGATGAAGCAACTGACGAAGAAGTTGATGAAGGTTTCGACCTAGACGAATTTGAAGTTGAAGCGGATGATGAGCCAGAAATGGACATGGACGAGCCAGAAATGGACATGGACGACGAAGGCGAAGGCGACATGGACGACGAAGATAGTGATGATCCAGAAGAAGCCGCAATGGACGCAATGGACGATCTATCAGCTGCTTTACAGAAATTACAAGCCGAATTTGATAACTTAGTCGGTGACAAAGGTGACGACGACGAAGGCGAAGACGAAGCAATGGATCAAACAGATGCATTCATCGACGATGTAGCCGACGAAGCAGCTTTTGAAGAAGATGAAGTTGAAGAAGGTACAGACGAAGAAGTTGAAGAAGAATCAACAGAAGAAGTTGACGAAGCAGTAACTCCTAAGTCTGAAACAGAGCAGATGCGTGAATATGTTGAAAAAATCACAGCAACAATGGGCGACAACGGTGCAAACACTAAGTCTCCAGTAGCTGGTGCAAATGACATGGGCGGAGATGCTTCAAACTTGGTCCAAGGCGGCGAAGAAACAGGCGGAAAAGCTGAAACACCAAAGGAAGATGATTTAAATCAAGTCAACAAGCCTGGTGCAAAAGCTGCTGATTCAATGAAGCCAATGACCAAAGGCCACGGCGCTGAGAAAAAAGGCGCAGGCGAAACTGCTGATAATAAGAAATCAACTATCGGCAGCTAAGTTAAGGAACACGTATGAACAACTTATTACGAGAGCATTTGACATTTGACCAAGCTAGAATCGTGGTTGAGAATGCCAACGAAGGAAAAGACTTGTATATGAAAGGTATTTGTATACAAGGCGGAGTACGCAATGCTAACAAGCGTGTGTATCCTGTAAATGAAATTGGCAGGGCTGTCAAAACTCTCAACGATCAAATAAGCGGAGGTTACAGTGTTCTCGGCGAAGTTGATCATCCAGAAGGCCTTAACATTAATCTAGACCGTTGTAGTCATATGATATCTGAAATGTGGATGGAAGATGCTAACGGATATGGAAAACTAAAAATACTACCAACCCCTATGGGACAACTAGTTAAAACAATGCTAGAAGCAGGTGTTAAACTAGGTGTTTCCTCTAGGGGCTCTGGTGAAGTTGACGGCAACGGTGACGTTTCCGGATTCGAAATTATTACAGTGGACGTAGTTGCACAGCCTAGTGCTCCAGGAGCCTATCCTACACCAATTTACGAACACTTAATGAATGCCCGCGGAGGGTACAAGGCTTATGAATTAGCACAGGCTACAAAACACGACACAAAGGCACAGAAGTATCTTAAGGATTCGTTGGTTAATATAATCAACAAACTCCAATAACAAGGAGAAAATAATGTTGGATGCACTGAAAACACTATTCGAGAATGATGTTATTTCCGAAGAAATCAGGGCAGAAATCGAAGACGCTTGGGAAGCGAAGATCAGAGAAAACCGTCAAGCGGCTACATCTGAACTACGTGAAGAATTTGCTAAGAAATACGAGCATGACAAGCAGACTATGATTGACGCAATTGATTCTATGCTATCTGAAAAGTTAGCGGAAGAAATTGCTGAATTCCAAGATGACCGTAATCAATTAGCTGAAACAAAAGCAAAATATGCAGTAGCCATGCGTGAAAACGCAAATCTACTTCAAACTTTTGTCACAGAACAGTTGGCTAAGGAAGTTAAGGAACTACATGAAGATCAAGTTAAGATAGCTGAAAACTTCAGCAAACTTGAAGAATTTATTGTAGAGGCTCTAGCAAAAGAAATTGCAGAATTCCACGAAGACAAGAAAGATTTAGCTGAAACAAAAGTACGTTTAGTACGTGAAGCTAAAGAACACTTTGCAAAAGTTAAAGACACTTTTGTTAAGAAAAGTGCAGATATTGTATCAGAAACAGTTAGTAACAATCTTACAAAAGAAATTACTCAATTGAAAGAAGATATTGATACTGCTCGCAAGAACGACTTTGGCAGAAAGCTATTCGAAGCATTTGCTACAGAATATGCAGGAAGCTATCTTAATGAAAAGTCAGAGACTGCAAAACTTATCAAAGTACTTGGAACAAAAGACAAGCAACTTGATGAAGCAAAAACATTTGCTGCAAAAGCAAAACAACTTGCAGAAGCACAACAAGAAGAAAATAAACGTCTGATTGAAAGTGCAAAACGCAAAGAACTACTTAATGACCTTGTTAGTCCACTTAACAAGGATCAAAAAGAAATAATGACAGATTTACTGGAATCAGTACAAACTGACCGCCTTACAGCACAGTTTAATAAATATCTACCATCAGTAATTGACGGGAAGACTCCAGCAAAACAGAAGGCAACATTAACAGAAGGCACAGAAGTAACAGGCAATAAAGAAACAAAAAATGACACAAAAGCAAGCGATAATAATGTTGTAGAACTTCGTCGCCTTGCTGGATTAAATTAAGGAGATAAAGATGTCAGAACTATTAGAAGGTCGCTGGCAGGACACAAAAACAGCACTAATGGAAGGTCTAGGCGGAAATAAGAAATCTGTTATGGACGTAACTCTCGAAAATACTCGCAAGTATTTGTCAGAGAGTGCTACAGCTGGTGCTACTTCTGCCGGTAATGTTGCAACTCTTAACAGAGTTATTCTTCCAGTGATTAGACGTGTAATGCCAACCGTTATTGCTAACGAAATTGTTGGTGTTCAGCCTATGACTCGTCCTGTGGGTCAGATCCACACACTAAGAGTACGCTACTCAGATACAAATGGCGCAGGAACAGGTGATGCCACAGCAGGCGAAGAGGCACTAAGCCCATTCAAAATTGCTGAGTCATACGCTGGTGCCGCTGGTACACAAAAAGCTGCAGCAACAGCTGCTCTTGAAGGTTCAGCTGGTAACAGACTAAGCATCCAGATCTTGAAGCAAACTGTAGAAGCAAAGTCAAGAAAGCTATCAGCTCGCTGGACTTTTGAAGCTGCTCAGGATGCACAATCTCAGCATGGTATTGATGTTGAAGCAGAAATTATGGCTGCTCTAGCACAAGAAATTACTGCTGAAATTGATCAAGAGATCCTTGCTTCACTACGTGGACTAGCTGGAACATATGAAACATATGATCAGGCTGCTGTTTCAGGTACTGCTACATTCGTTGGTGACGAACATGCTGCACTAGCTGTTCAAATCAACAGAGTTGCAAACTTGATTGCACAGCGTACACGTAGAGGCGCTGGTAACTTTGCAGTTGTTAGCCCATTTGCGCTAACAATCCTACAGAGTGCTACAACAAGTGCATTTGCACGTACAACTGAGGGTTCATTTGAAGCTCCAACAAACACTAAGTTCGTTGGAACATTGAATAACGCAATGCGTGTATACGTTGACAGCTATGCTGCTGACAGCACATCAGTGCTTGTTGGTTACAAAGGTGCAAGCGAATCAGATGCTGCTGCATTCTACTGCCCATACATTCCATTGATGAGCAGTGGTGTTGTATTGGATCCAGGCACATTCGAGCCAGTCGTATCATTTATGACACGTTATGGCTACGTTGAGCTTTCCAACACAGCATCATCTCTAGGTAATGCTGCTGATTACCTAGGTGAAGTTGCTATTACTAATGGTAACGTAAGCTTCAGCTAAGTTTAAACACAAAACCGAAAATAGGCCCTACGGGGCCTATTTTTTTGACTAAATATTTGTACGTTCATCCTACGGGACGGAAGTAGCATAAGGCGAAGGAACGCACTTTAACCCTTTAAATAGGAGAAGTGTTATGGATAGATTCACGTTTTGGTGCTTTCAAAAACTAATCAAACAGCATCGTGAAAAAAAGATTAACTTTTTGTTAGAAAAAGGTTGACTTTAAATTGTATTGATCGTATTATTAATAATGTAGCAAGACGTTGTTACAAGGGTTGGCGCTAATAATCCTGTTTCTAGAGAGGATAAGCGCACTTGTTAGGGGTAGTGCCCGGCGTAGAGTTTGGAGACAAGCAGTGCGCTCACTGTCATACTAGACAGAGCAAGGTTCTAAGTGTTAACGATGAAAGGTATCTAGGCGCTTAGTTGGAGGTAAACCCAAGTCCTTCACCCACCTTTATTACAAAGCCCGGTACTTAACTGTGTCGGGCTTTTTTCATTTTTGATAAATACATGTGTTAAAGAGTGAACCTCTTAACGAGGACTTATGCGGAACCAACCGCGTATTACTTAGAACGTAACAATAGGAGAAAAAAATGGGACGTCCAGTTAATAAAAGATATTTCGGACTACTAGCAGACGGTACAAACTTTACAGTTAACGTGCAAGTAGGATCAAATGCCGAATCAGAAGAAGGCTACATTATTTCACAGCGT
>Ga0213865_10003105_pt1 | contig 10275 bp, 4 predicted proteins | sample PICome_6_FD_160100 | JGI IMG/M metagenome (GOLD analysis project Ga0213865, IMG submission 160100) | Coastal seawater microbial communities near Pivers Island, North Carolina, United States - PICO282 | ecosystem: Environmental > Aquatic > Marine > Coastal | place: USA: North Carolina | collected... | reverse complement strand
ACAGTTCTTCGTACAACTACTTCTTTCGGAGGAGATGTTTCCGGCACTTACAATGCGATAGTAATTGCTGACGATAGTCACAATCATGTTATTTCAAACGTAGATGGGTTGCAAACAGCATTAGACGGAAAACTCTCTAATTCTGGAGGTGATCTGTCAGGCGCAATAAACTTTACTCCTGATATTGGAAACATTCTTCAAGTAGATGGACAAACAATATTACGGAGAAGAAGTGCAAATGGAGCACTCACTTTTGGTCACGACGACTCAATAGTAATTGCTGCAGGAGACACAACTTCTGTGATGGAGACTAATGTAAATGCTGCCACAGAAATAGTAGCAATCGGAGCAGAAGAAGGTTTAGTAGTCTATGCTTTTCCTAACAACGATACTACATGGACAAACAGAAAAACACTAGACTTTGACGGCGTAAACGGACTTACTGTAAATTCTAATGCAACTATTGACCTAAGCGGTAATATTAGTGGTGTTACAAAGTCATTTGATATTCCTCATCCCACCAAAGAAGGGATGAGACTACGCTATGCGTCTTTAGAGGGCCCAGAAAACGGTGTTTACATACGAGGTAAGTGTACTTCTGATACAATCGAGCTCCCAGACTACTGGAAAGGATTAGTCGATCCTGAATCCATAACTGTGAATTTAACACCCATTGGAAACAGACATATCTGGGTAGAAGATGTATTACAGGATAAAATTATTGTAGGATCTGATAAAGAGATTAAGTGTTTTTACACAATTTACGCAGAGCGTAAAGATGTAGATAAGTTGGTGGTAGAATATGAACGTTAAGATAGTTTTTGACAAGACAACAAATACTTTTTCAATTGAAGAAAAAGGAGATACTTTCGACATAGCCGTAGGAGATACTCAAAATCTTGCAGATCAAGCAATAATAAATTTAACTGTCATTTCAAATGACGAAGAGCACATGGTGGAGTTACCTGAATAATGGCTACTAGAACTTCTACACAAACTGGAAATTTTAACTCCACTGCAACGTGGGGAGGCTCCGCTGTACCTGTAGATGGAGATCAATTTGTTGTTTCAGCAGGGCACACAGTTACAATTAGTGATGATCGCAGACCTACAAACGGATATGGGGATTCTACAGTAAATGGTAAGTTAGTAATATCTGGCACCGGACAACTCCGTATGAACGGAACTCTATTTGTAGATGATGTAGGCGGTGCGACTACTTACTTTACAGAAGGTAACTCAACTTCTGGTGCCTACTTTGGAATGTCTAACGGTGCGATTCTTGAAATTAAAGGCGATAATACTGCCCAGCATAGGCTTCAAGTTCAAGCAGGGCAGTACATTGAGTGTATTCTTGATGGTACAAATCCAAATGCTTCTACAACTTTATCTAGTTCTACAACTAATGGAGATTATTCTATTGCAGTAGCTTCAGGTACAGGTTTTGTTGCAAATGATTGGATCTCTGTACAACTTGCTGCTGAAAATATTGATGACTACGAGCAAACAAGAGCGCATACAGAAGGGTTCAGAGTTCATGACGTATCTGGCAATAATATTTATTTGCGACAGTACATATCACCAACTGCAACAATAACAGCAGCGAGTGGAACTTCAGTAACTGTAGATAATGCAAAAGTATTTAGACAAGGCAACAGAATAATTTTTGGAACCGGATCAAATAGAAATACTAAAGAAATAACGGCAATCAACTACGTTACAAATGTACTAACAATAGATACTTCAATTGTTGGAAGTGTAGTAGGTCAAACAGTTTATCAATCAGGCACAGAAAAGAAGCACTTAATTTCAGAAGATGTACAAAAAATAGCAACCACACTAACTGCTGATGCTTCTTCTGGCCAAGCAGTAATTGCTGTTGCTTCTACTGCGGGCATGAGTGTAGGCGATAGACTTCTTATTGATGCAAATAATACTGCTGATACGAACTGGGACTATGAAAATGTCTATGAAATTTCTGCAATTAACGGAAATAATGTAACTCTTACAGCAAACTTAGCAAATAATAGACTTGAAGGTGGTTACGTATTAATTTATGAAAGAGAAACTCAAATAAGGTCTACAGATATTGGAAATAGCAATGAGCGTCCGTTTGTTTGGGTTGTAAGAGGCACAAGTACAAATCAATATTATCGAAGAATACGATTCCGTAATATTTTGTTTGATGGCTTAGGCAGAAATACAAACAGCACTTATTACAATGGAGTAGCTTTTGTAGGCTATGCAAGCTATGAAAATAATAACTATGGTCAGTTTCATAGCTCAATAGAAGGCTGTGTATACAGAGCTAATAATGCTAGTACTTATGCTGGGTTTATGATGAGAGATGTTCATCAGTGTTCTTTTAGAAATAATGTTATGACTGATACTGAGCGAGGCTTGTGGCGTTGGAGTAGCGGTAATAATACTGTTATGACAAACAATTTTTCTACTAGATCTTCTTATGCCACATACACTATTGAAGGTCTTTACGAGCCCTACACTTGCTTTGAGTACAACTTTGCATCTCGATCAGACGACTATGGAGTTCTTTTCTACAACATTCGAGACGGAGGGGTTGCAATAAGACACTGTGAATTTATTAACCATGAACAACGCCCCCAATATATTTACTACAACGAAGCGAATTTTGTATTTGAAAAAATGAAGTACAATGGATATCGCTACATGCCTTACAAAGGTGTTACTGGAGGGGACGTAATTTACTTAAATTCTCACTTTGGAAATACTTGGGATAGTACAGGGGATGCAACAGTTTTAAATGGTATTTATGTGCATGATGACGATTATTCTAGGCCATTTAGAGCTTCAGGAGAGCAAGGCAGGCAAGTATCAATTAATCATCAGTTTGAGATTGATGAGACAGTAGACTGGGGACAGTATGTAAAAAGAACTTGGACACCTTCTGAGGGGGCTTGGAGAAATCATAGAACAATAAGCACAAGCAACTCTGCGGGAGTGACGTTTGGAGCATATGTCCCTGCAAACTCAACAGTTTACTTAGGTGCTGAAATAAAAATGACAGACGGCTTCTCAGGAAATTACCCCTATTTTTTAGCTTACGCCGACAAATCATACTATAGAGGACAATGGATAATTGATGGAACTACGGGTACAGAGCTAAGCTCAAACAGTGGAACTTCACCAGCTACAGGATTTCAACATTCGGTACAGTTTACATCCGCAACATTAACAAACTACGAACAGCAAACGATAACAATTTCACCTCAAAAGTATGATTACTACTTAACTTTTGCGGTTTACTCAAATAGTACAAATGCAGGAAACGGTACAGAAGGTTGGTACCAAAAACCAATTAAAATGACAATCACTAACGGCTCAGGGATACGAGCTTCGAGACGTTTAGGTGAATTTAGATACAACATAGGAAGCGCCTTGTCAACAGGAAAGACAAGGTTGGGAGGTAGATTAAGCTAATGGCAAAAGATATTATTGTAACACCCGCGTCGGGACTGATAGACTTTCAGAACGATTCTGTTTCGGGAGCTACTATCACGTTTACTGCAACCGATGACTTAGAAATAGCCGCAACTGGAGACATATCTATTGGTGATACGTCTTCGGATGTGTTTATTGGCGACGGCATTAGTAACGTAGATATTGTATTTGAACAAGACGGTTCTATTCGGGGAACGACTGGTACTACGATTACTCTAGGAGATTCGAATACTACCTTGCAAACTGGTACGAATCTTAGCCTAAATAGTAATGATATTACAAACGTAGACACTATGACTGCTTCTGGAGTTGTAACTGCTGACGGATTTAAATCTACAGACCCATCCATTCTTTCGTACAATGTTCCTAGTTGGACGAATGCCCCTAATCATGTGGTATTGTATAACTCTTACCAGACAACTTTAGGAGATTATGTCACATTAAAAGCTTCTGGAAACGGTACTTCAGCCCACGGCATAGTAGCGGTAGCCGATAATGGTATTTATTTTGGACGAAGTAACACAGAAACAGGACAAACAGTAGCGAATAATAGCGCAACTGCTCCTCTTGACACTAACTGGGCGTACATAAACTCTACAGGTTTTGTGGGAGCAGGCTCAAATATTACCTCTCTTAATGGATCGAACATTAGCTCGGGTACTGTAGCTGCTGCTCGTATTGCAAGTCTTCCTGCTTCACAGATTACATCAGGCACTTTTGATGCTGCTCGTATTCCTAGCCTTCCTGCTTCACAGATTACATCAGGCACTTTTTCTGCTGATAGAATTCCTAGCCTTCCTGCTTCAAAAATTACAAGCGGTACTTTTGATGCTGCCCGTATTCCGAGTCTTGATGCTTCAAAGATTACTACTGGTTCTTTTGCTACCGACCGTATTCCTAGTTTAGATACCTCAAAGATTACATCAGGCACTTTTGCAAATGCTCGTCTACCTACTGATATGCAACTTACTGCAAATGCTCCTCGGTATCGCCTAGAAGAGTCAGGAGTTACAAATACTCCTAACTGGTGGATGATCGCAGATGGAGGAAACTACAGTATTCGATTAAATAATACTGGTACTTATCCTCTCTCCATAAATACAAACGCTACAAATGATGCAGTAAGTAATATTGTTCTTGGATACAATACAAGCGTATCCGGAACTCTTACTGCAACTACATTTAGCGGTTCCGGCGCAAGCCTTACAAATATTCCTTACTCTGCACTTACAGGTACGCCTACAATTCCTGATGCAGCTCAAGATTCTACTATTACTATTACTGCGGGTACTAGTTTAACAGGTGGCGGCAGTTTTACGGTTAACCAAAATAATAATGAAGAAATTACTATTAATCACGAAGATGTATCGGCTGCGGCTTCTGTTAATAATTCGAATGGCACTGTAATTCAGGATATCACACTCAATGAAAACGGACACGTAACAGCAATTGGAAGTGTAAACTTAGATGGTCGTTATTTTACAGAAACAGAATCAGATACTCGATATTTTAGAAGAAACGAGACAATCATTACAACAGCAGCAGCAAGAACTTTCCCAAGTGCTCCTGTAATTGATTTTATTAATAATAGCACAGGATCAACAAACTTTCCTACTGAATTTGGATTTGGTATTGCCTTTGGTTCAGGTGCAGGTGCAAACAGTTCTGGATATCAACGAGACTTTGATCTTTGGAAACCTTCTGAGAATGGAGGAGATAATTGGTATCTTCGTGCATATGATAATACAGGAACCGCAACTGCTTGGAGAAAATTAGTTCTTTCAAGTAACTTCCAAGACTACGTAACAAAAACTTTTATTGACGGATTAAATGTAGATGCTGATACTCTTGATAATCAAAATGGAACATATTACTTAGACTGGAATAACTTTAGTAATAAGCCGACTGTTTATCCTGAGCCGGGTATTTTTAGTGGCGGAGGCACTCCTACTCTTGCGAGCGGCGTCACTGCCGCAGAAATTCGTTCTTTAATTGGAGCAGGTACCTCTTCGACTGTAGGTACAGTAACTTCTGTAGGCTCTGGTAATGGTATGAACTTTACTGCTATCACGGGTGCAGGAAGTGTAACTCTTGGAACACCCTCAACTTCGAGCAATAGCACATCAAACGCAGTTACTTCGACTTCACATACTCACGCAATCTCCTACGCATTCAGTGCGCTTACAAATAAAACAAGTGGTACAGGAGATTATTTAACTACTGGAGATATTGGAAGTGGAGAAAACTCTGGAGGTGTTGCTCTTACAGTTAATGATGGCTATGGTAATGCGAACGTAACATTTAACCATAGAAATGGTGTTCCAGATAACACAAGTTCAACACAGTCTGCGTACAGAATTGAAGCAGCGACAGATAGTGATACTGCTAGTATGTCATTTGAGATGGGCAACAGCACTGTTCAAGATACTGCTGTGAGCTTAACTCAATGGATGAGTGCAACTCTTACTGATGTAACAATTGTTCCAAATCTAAATGTAAGCAATGGGTTAGATGTTACTGGAAGTATTACCGTAACTGGTACTGTAGACGGTGCAGATGTTGCGGCAATGAATACAAAGCTATCGGGTATTGATAACAATGCAAATAACTACTCTCTTCCTGAAGCAACAACAACTGTTCGTGGTGGAATTGAGTTATTCAGTGATGTGGATCAAACTGTTGCTGCAAATAGCATTACAAATACTGCATCAAGAACTTATGGTATTCAATTAAACTCTGCTGGGCAAGCAGTAGTTAACGTACCTTGGACAGATACTAATACTATTTATTCCGGCTGGAATATTGCTGCAAATGGCACGGCAGGAAGCTCCGCAATTACAAGTGGAAATACAGTAACTTTCAGCGGATCTGGAGCAACCACAGTTACTCGTAGTGGAGATAATATTACCATTTCTTCTACGGATAATAATAGTGTGGATTACATAAATGCCGCTTCTTTTGCAACAGGAACAGGCATACTCACTCTTAGTGGGGTAGGAAGTGCCGGTGCAACGGTTGACTTAGATGGTCGATATGTAGAAAGTGCAGCAACTCGTTTAGGTCTTGGTTCTCATAGCTTAGTAAACTTTACTGCAGTTGGAGACTACGATAAGCCAGCAGGCTATCAAACTATGATGCGAGGCACTTCACAGGAAGCCTCAGTTGTAGGAACTCCTGTTGCCGCAAACTACTGGTTGTACAATGTAATGGCAAAAAGAGATGCTGCTGGGGGTACCGCAGCTCTCTTAATGAATTACGACAACGGAGATTTTTATGTAGGATTTACACAGGCAAATACTTCTGCACCTACATGGAGACGCTCTTATCTTGATACTGATTTTTCTTCAAATTCAGTAGGAGCAAATTCAACTTCTACTACTGCTAGCAGGACTTATGAAATACAGAAAAGTAGCACTGACAGTACAAAGTTAGTAGTTAATGTGCCTTGGCAAAACACAACTACTGCAACTAATTTAAGTGTTACTGCAGATACAAACCAGCTTCAAGTCAATTCTTCTACGGGTACTAATGTAGATCTTCCGGCAGCAACTGCAAGTGCTTGGGGTGTTGTATCGGATGATGCACAAACCTTCGGAGGAGCAAAAACTTTTAATGATATCAGAGCAGATATTTTTAAAGGCAGTCAATTTAGTACAAACTCTTTCTTAGACTTTGATGATGATAATATTTCTAGTGGCTCAAACGGCACTACACTAGCTAGTGTTGCTGCTATGAACTTTATTATTGATAGTAATAATAATGGTACTGCTGATGAGTTTGCGTGGGGTAGAGATTCTGGTAGTGCTGCTGGTTGGACAGAGTTAATGGTATTAGATAATGCGGGCAATCTAACTCTTATTGGTACTGTAGATGGTAGAGATATTGCTACTGATGGATCTAAGCTTGATGGTATTGATGCTAATGCAAATGCTTATGTACTGCCTTTAGCAACTAATACTGTTCGCGGAGGAATTGAACTCTTTAGCAACACAGATCAAACTGTAGCGGCCAATTCAGTGAGTACGACTGCGGGAAGAACGTATGGTATTCAGCTAAACTCAAGCAATCAAGCAGTAGTAAATGTACCTTGGACAGATACAGACGAGCGCGGAGTAACTTCGGTATCTGGAGGAAACGGATTAACAGGCACTGTTACTACTACAGGAAGTTTAGCTCTTGGAACTCCTGGTACAATTACTGGCTCTTCTACTAATAGTGTAACTACTTCTTCTCATACACACGCGCTCACTCTTGCCTCTAGTGATATTACTGGAGCGTTAGGGTACACACCATATCAAGAAAGCACTGCATTAACAAGTAATACAATAGATGCGACTTCCACGGTGACCAATGGTTTTGACTTCTTAGCCAGCGATACAAATGCAAATGCTGCATTTAATGCTATGCGTCTTGATTACAATCTTTCTGGAGGTACTGCTCTTACTGCAGACAGACAACACGTAGGGTTTTATTTAGACATAGACTCTTCTGCTTCAGGAGGGGATACCTCTAATGAGCATAGAGTTTATGGAATCTACACCGATTTAAGAGTTACAGGAGACAGTGATCTTGTTTATGGTAACTATGCTTTAGCTAGAACCGACAACTTTGGAACTGGAAATACCGTTACTCACTTACGTGGAATGTATGGATTAGCTAATTCAAACCACAATGCAGGAACAGTAAGCAATGCTGTAGGTCTTTATGGTTATGCTCAAAATCTCAACGATACCACGGGTCAAACAACTATTTTGGTAGGTGTAGAAGGGTCAGCCTACACCTCTTCTAGTTCTAGTTATGCAAGTGGTTCTATTTATGGAGGAAGATTTTTTAGTACAGTTGACGACCAACAATCTGCAAATCTTTCATCAGTACACGGAGTTTATTCTGAAATACAGTTAGACAATGATAACACTAACAATATTACTATTAGTAATGCCTATGTCTACCGAGCAGAATTTGACGATAACGACACGAATACTGAAGCTACAATTAGCAATAGCTATTTATTTTACGGTAACTACTCAGGAAATAATCCTTCAAGCAATAAATTTGGTATTTACATTACAGGTGCTGATGTTGAAAGTCGATTCATTGGTACTCTGCGTGTCAATAACTCCTTCAATGTAAACGGCAGTGAAGTTCTGGATTCAAGCAGAAATCTTACAAATGTACAAGCAGATGCAAGTATTATTACTGGGGGTACTTTTGATACTGCACGTATTCCTACTCTGAATCAATACCTTCTTTCTAATGCGGCAGATACTGCCACAGGTCTTCTTACCTTCAACGGAGGGCTCGTAATAGGCACAACGGGAGCAACTATTGCAGGAGCTACTTTTGATAATGGCTGGTTCCGTATTGGAGGTAGTACTCAAGGGTGGACATTTGATAACAATGAATTTTACCATGCTGGAGATGCAAATATTGGAAGCCTGTCAGGTACTTTAAGTTTCGTAAATAGGCCCGCATTCAATGGAGGAACAAGCGGTAGTACTTCTCCGTTTACAGTAGACTCAAATACAGTAGTGACAAACCTAAATGCGGACTTAGTGGACGGATTCAGCGCTACAACAGCAAATGATGCTAGCACCATAGTTGTTAGAAATTCAGTTAAAGATATTTCAGTAAGGTCAGTTCGACTCGATAATAAAGAAAAAACAGATATCAATGTTGCTGATGGTCAGCTAGGCTTTGACTCATCTCAAGGATTATTACTACGAAGAACGCAACAAAATGTTACTAATGCTACTGTAACTGTTCTTGATGGAGCAAACGTTGCTGCAGGTACCGGACTGTCGATTACTAACTTAGGCTCAGGTACTAATGGTGGAGGAAGTGCTGCTGAAAAGTTTACTTTCTCATTAGCAAATACTGCAGTCTCCGCAGGAAGTTACACGAATGCCGATATTACAGTAGATGCTCAAGGACGTATTACTGCTGCTTCAAATGGAACGGGTGGAGGCACCGACTTAACTGCTCTTACTGATATGACTCAAACTATTCTTAGTTCTGATGAGTTTGTAGTTTTAGATAGTAATGCTCCTCGAAGAAAAGCAGCAAGCGAAGTTATTAGTGATTTAGATATTGTAACCGGAAATGTAACAGGTACTCTATTCGCGAATATAATTGTTGCAGATGTAATTTCTGCCGATATGATTCAAGCTAACTCAATTGTTGCAACAATTATTGACGCAGAAGAAATTACTGCAGATCACATTGCTGCAAACACGATCACTGCTGCAGAATTACAAATCTCTACAAGTGGTAGTGGGGCAGGTATTTTTATGGATGGGGTAAATAAACGTATCGTTATCTCCGACTAGTAAAACAGTCGGGAATTCAACACAAGTTAGCTTCAAAAAATAAATCTTGACATAAAATGTCCCAGGAGGTATAATTCATAACATAGGAGAATATTAATGCCAGCAGCAACTTACAACTTAACTATTGACCAAGGCTCTGACTTTAACATAGACCTTGTGGTCAAGGAAGGCGGATCTGTTAAGAATTTAACAGGCTATTCTGCCCGTGCACAGTTGCGGGCAAAAAGAGACTCGTCTACTGCTGCTGCCTCTTTCGATTGCACTGTAACCAGTGCGTTAGAAGGAAAAATACGAATGCAGTTATCAAATGCAACTTCTTCAGGTATTTCTGCTGGAAGATACTACTACGACCTTGAAATTTACACAGCAACTGATGCAATTGTCAAAAGATTGATTCAAGGTGAAGTCACCCTAAATCAAGAAGTAACTCGATAAAATGTCTACAATCTACACTAGCGTACAGATTTCT
>Ga0213865_10003104_pt1 | contig 10276 bp, 9 predicted proteins | sample PICome_6_FD_160100 | JGI IMG/M metagenome (GOLD analysis project Ga0213865, IMG submission 160100) | Coastal seawater microbial communities near Pivers Island, North Carolina, United States - PICO282 | ecosystem: Environmental > Aquatic > Marine > Coastal | place: USA: North Carolina | collected... | reverse complement strand
GCTCATGCCCCCGGCCATGCTGCCGCCTTTGACGGGCCGCTATTGGAAGAAGGAGACGATGCCGATTTCGCGCCCGATGAAATTATCGCGCATAGCGATTTGATTAAAGGTGGTGATTGGACTTTGGAATGTGTGTTCACGCCGGGCCATATGTCGGGCCATATGTCGGGCCATATGTGTTATGCACTGGTGGAAGAAAAGGTCGCATATGTCTGAGATTGCTCCGGTTGAACCGCATAAAAATCCCAATGCAAAACTGATTGTTGACCCGCCGCCCCAAGGCAATCAATGATGTTCGCTAGGCGACGCATTTCATAAGATCTTCAAAAGCGACTGGAAGAACAAAGAAGCGTCGCTTCGCTGTTTTTTGTTAGCTAAACCTGTTTATTTTACTCGCCAAATGACGCTATTTTTTCAGCCAAATGGATGTGCAAATTAACGATAGCTTTTTCAAAATACCCAAAAGTTAAATGCGAATTGGCAGGCCCCCGAACGGTTTCTTGGATGGCGCATGCAGCGGCGATATCTTCTTCTAGCCCTGCCGTGGTTACAAAATCGGCATCACGCTGCGCATCTTTGCGCGAAATCTCATGCTCTGGCGTTTGGCGATTGACCAACAAATAAGATACGATCCGCGTGCGCCCTGGCGACAAGGGTTCCATGATTGATAGGCTGGTGTGTTTGGAGAGAACCGAAACACTGGTGTTGGGAAACAAATGATATAGTGACGTCATGGCACCATTGAGATGGCGTTTGGTCGGCTCTATATCACGCAGTTTTTCAATGCGACGGAACGGAAAAATAATCCGTGAATTGGCGCCCACAGTTTCCACCAAATTAATATTATCCAATCCGAACGGAAAGAAGCTCTGTTTGTGCAGCGACTTAATGTGATAGCCTTCCAAAGTGGTTTCGGTCAGCAGCTTCCAATTTGCGTCTTCTTCTCTTTGTGTGGTTCGAAACATTTCTTGCGCGCTCGAGAAAAAATCAAAGTGATTTTTGAGACTCGTTGGCTCTAAATGGCCCTCTTGCTGCACATAGACAACACCGCCTTTTTCCATGGCACTGATTTCTACCAGACCGTTCTGATCTTTATCGACATCTGGAAATGCCTCAGGCCCTGGAATATTTTTCAACCGGCCTTCCAAATCATAGGTCCACGCATGATACGGACAAACAAAAGCGGCAGAACAGCCGCTGCCGTCAGCTACTTGCATGCCGCGATGGCGGCACGCATTGATAAAAGCGCGTATCTTTTTATCCTTGCCCCGCACCACTAAAAGCGGCGTGAGGGCTGCCGTTCGCGCAATATAACTGCCTTTCTCGGGCAAAGCCGCCGATGGACAAAAAGCCATGGGCAAGCGCCGCATGAGGGCGATCTCCGCATCAAAGCGGGCTTGCGTATGATAATGCGCTACCGGCTCGTGCCAGACGGTGTCGCCTAAATCTGTGGTGCCTTTGTCTAAATGCTCAAAGATTCGCTCAACGCTTTGCGCATCATCCAAAAGCGGCGCATCTGCGGGTGAACTGGCGAGAGAATGAATAGACGACATAGAGCTTTCCTTCTAGGTGGACTGTGATTAAGTTTTGCATCGAAACAAAACAAAAATCTACTCCGGATCGGCGATTTTCAATAATTGCTTGCCGAAATTTTGCCCCGTATAGAGCCGTTGAATGGTGGCCGGAATATTGTCAAAGCCTTCTGCCATATCCACTTCATAGACAATATCGCCCGAGGCAACCCAGCCCATAAGCTGTTCAATGGCCTCCATGGCGCGCGGCAGATAGTCGAGAATAATAAAGCCCTGCATGCGCCCGCGATTGGTCACCAGCGACATTAAATTGCTGGGCCCCGGCTCGGGCTGGGTGGCATTATAGGTAGAAATGGAGCCGCATAAGACAACGCGCCCATAAAGATTGATATGATTGAGCGCGGCTTCCAGTGTCGGCCCGCCGACATTATCGAAGAATATGTCCCATTTATCGGGGCAATGATGCACGATTTGGGCCGCAACATCTTCGGATTTATAATCGATAACAGCGTCGAAACCGGCCTTTTCGGTCAGCCAGCGGCATTTTTCTTCGCCACCGGCAATGCCGACAACGCGGCAGCCTTTCAGCTTGTCAATCTGCACGACAACCGAGCCTGTGGCACCGGCAGCGCCGGACACCAGAACGGTTTCGCCTTCTTGCGGCATGCCGATATCCATCAAACCGAAATAAGCCGTCATGCCGGTAATGCCAAGAATGGATAACATCATTTCAGGCGAGACGCCGGGTGGCAATTTATTTACGCCCATTGGTCCTTTGCCCGGTGTCACAATTGCATAGTCTTGCCAGCAACCGGTTGTTTGCACCAATTCGCCAGCGGCGAAATCAGGGTGGTTGGATTGCACGACTTGTGACACGGAACCGGCGCGCATTGGCGCACCGATTTCAACCGGCGGCAAATAGCCCGGGCGATCTACCATCCAATTGCGCTGCGTCGGGTCAAAAGACACCATAAGGTTTTTCACCAAGACTTCTTCGTCACCAATGTCAGGTATTTCGCTCTCGGCATAGGTGAAATTTTGCGGGCCAATCATGCCATCGGGGCGGGCCGCTAACAGCCATTGTCGGTTAATGCTCATTGTGAACTCCTGAAATAAAATTTTTGCGCCCAGCTCAAATTGCACGCGCATAGGCCGAATAATTAAAGCGTTGATTTAGTGACCACTAGTCAGTTAAATATAATTAACGGCGCAATGCAAGTCCCGATTTTCAAATGAGCGGCTATCGAACCGCCACATCGGAAGCCCATTTCTTTGGCTAGGCAACAAAAAAGCGCCAGCGCATCAGCCGATTTGAAAAAATACATTGAAATGACTGGCGGTCAGCTATATGCTCGAAACAGGCTTGGCTCGCATATAAAGGGCGGTCCCCTGACTTGGGTCAAGCGGCCAAATAAATAGCACGATGGAGATACTTATGAGTTCAGTGGTCGCGATTAATCAAAGGGCTAGAACTGCGGAACAAAAAGCCCAGCGTCGAAACGCCGTATTAGAGGCCGCTGAGAAATTCTTCCTTGAGGTGGGTTATGAGGCATTCTCTATGTCTAATCTCGCCAAGAATATTGGCATCGCCAAGGGCACTCTTTATCTTTACTTCGAAACGAGAGAAGATATTTTTCTGACCCTTTATGAACAAAGCTTGGTTCGATGGAGCGATATCTTCATCGATGAGCTGGGCGAGACGATTACAAGCCAAGTCTATGCGCGCAAACTTTTCGAGGCGGCCGCCGCAGATGGCACATTTTTACCTTTGCAAATCCGGCTCGAACACCTCATCGAACACAATGTTGCGGTGCCTCGACTTGTCCAGTCTAAACAAATTTTCATCAGTCAAGTCGATAAGATTGCGAAAGTCACGGCAAGCGCGCTCGGATTGAGCGAGGCGCAGGCGACAGAGGTTGTGAAAACAATGGGTGTCCTTCTAATCGGCGCCACTCAGAGTGACCAGGCCCCGTCCCTCGACGAGGAAGACCTGCCGCAAGATGTTCAAAATCTAATTGCCAGTTTTTCATCCAAGCCTCTGTTTATCAAGAATGCGGTTCGCATCATTGAGGCTATTCGGATGGAAACCGTATCCGGCATTTAAACCGGTCAAAAATTCTGCCGACTGACCATGTCGGATAAATGCACACCAACAGGAGAGAGAAATTATGAGCGCAGCCGAAAATCAAAATGTAACGAATCTGGATACTCAGAATCTGACAGCATTACTCGACCTGCAGAGAAACGCTTTTCGTGCTGAGGGCGAAGTCACCTATGCAACACGGGTTGACCGGTTAAAGAGACTGAAAGCCTTAATTGTTGAAAATAAGAAAGAATTTGCGGCCACCACCAAGCGTGAATTTGGCAATGCGCGATCTTATGAGTTCAGCCTGTTCTCAGAGTTCGCATCAAAGGTTGAAGGTATTGACCATACAATAAAACATCTGAAGGAGTGGATGAAACCAGAGAGGAGAAAAACTAACAAGCCGATGAATTTCTTAGGTGGGAAAAGCCAAGTAAGGCATTTTCCCAAAGGGGTTGTTGGCATTATTTCTCCATGGAACCTGCCATTCGGCTTGACCGTTGCCCCTCTGACAAGTGCGCTGGCTGCTGGCAACCGAGCATTACTGAAGCCTTCCGAGTTCGTGCCTGAAACAGCGGCCCTATTCGCTGAGATTGTTCCCAAATACTTTTCACAAGATGAAGTCGCGGTCGTCACCGGTGGTCCAGATATCAGCCAACAATTTGCCGAGCTTCCTTTCGATCACATCCTGTTTACCGGCTCCACGAATGTGGGCGCGAAAGTCATGCAATCAGCCTCAAAAAATCTGGTTCCCGTCACTCTGGAGCTTGGTGGTAAATCGCCTGTCATAATTGGCCGCAGCGCGAAGATAGAAATCGCCGGCACAAGACTGGCATTTGGCAAGCTTTTGAATGGCGGCCAATTATGCCTGTCGCCGGATTACGTTGTTGTGGCAAAAGAGCTGGAAGAGCAGCTGATTGCGCGGGTGGCTCAAGAAGCACAAGCAATGTATCCCAACATAACCGAAAATGAGGATTACGCCGGCATCATCAATGAAAGACATTTTGCCAGATTGCAAAACTATATTGACGACGCGGTTGCCAAGGGAGCCAAGCTCACCATTATCGGTGCTGACAAGACGCGCGCCTCTGAAAACAATCGCCGCATGCCCTTGCACATTTTGCAAAACGTCACTGAAGACATGCTGGTGATGCACGAAGAAATTTTCGGCCCCATTCTGCCGATCATGACTTACAACGACGTGACTGAGGTCCCAGATCAGATTGAGCCGCGCCGAAATCCGCTGGCCATGTACTATTTTGGTAAAGATAAAGCCGAGCAAGAATATCTCTTAAATCATGTGCCAAGTGGCGGTGTTTGCGTCAATGATATTACGGTTCACTACGTTCAAGAAGATCTGCCATTTGGTGGTATCGGTTCTTCCGGCATGGGGGCCTATCACGGCAAAGAAGGTTTCACCGGCATGAGCCATCCGCGCGCAATCTACAGCCAAACGCTGATTGATATTCTGCCTATGATTGGCGCACGTCCGCCATTTGGCGACAAGTTTCGCAAGAATATCAGCAAAGTTCTGGGCTCAATCTAACTGCGCAGTCGAAATATAAAGCTGAAAAAATTTGTCGGCGCTAAGTCACCCGTGCAAATGCAACCGGCTCCCATATCAAGATTTCTAAAACCGAATAGGGTCTCCCTAGCCTAATGGACGCGACATGAAAAAACTCAATCTTTATGATCAAATCAATGCAAATTCACTTTTGTTGGTTTCACCCGAATGGCGAAAAGTTAAGAAGGCCCGCAAGGCAGCTGCCTCGTTTGAAACGCCGGATGTAACACTTCCTGTTGAAACCCGGAGAATTGCGGGTCGTCATATCCGCCTTGCCGAAGCCGGGCCAACCGAGGCTCCCCACTTGGTATTGCTCAGTCCGTTCCCGGAAAGCATCTTGAGTTTTGCCGGTTCTTGGAAAGCTCTGACAAAAAAATGCCGGGTCCTTGCTATTGACCTTCCAGGCTTTGGTGCTTCTGAAGGAGACCGCAAGGACATGTCTCCCAGCGCTCAAGGCGCGCTTTTGGCGGCCATCTTTGACGAGCTTGATTTGCAAGATATCCATCTTGTGGCGCCGGATGTGGGGATGGCAGCCGCGCTGGCTTACGTGCTCGACCATAACCATCGCCTTAAAACGATGGCCGTGGGACATGGCCTCGGTGCGCCTGGCCCGTTTAAGCTCGCGTTTATGGTCAACATGTTGGCCAAATTCGGCTTCATGCGTTTCATAACGGGGGTGTTAGGGGCCGGACCTTTAGTAGCTTTCACAGCAAAACTTGGGGCCATTCGCCATCGGGCGAACGCCAAGCAAATAGACGACTATAAACGGTCTTATGCCGGGCGAGCCAGTGAGGTGGTTTACTGGTTTAAAGACTTCCGTTCCAGAGCAAAGAACCTGTCTGTTCGCGTCAAGGAAATCGACATACCGACTTTGGTTTTCTGGGGCGCGCTGGATGTTTTGTTTCACCCCAGCAATGCCGAGCACCTCCACGCAGCTTTGCCGCAAAGCAAGTTAAACATTTTGCCTGAAGCGGGTCATGCATCTTGGGCCGATCAACCGGAATTATTCGCAGACATGATTATCGATTGGGTAGAGTCGTCAGCTAAGTAACCTCTCTTTGGCTAGGGTTCTGGGTTGTTTTATCAGATGTTCTGGGTGTAACCGGCTGGCATGCCGAGCAGCAGTCCGCCATCGACGACTAATAATTGTCCGGTGATGTGATGGCTCATGCGGCTGGCAAAAAACAAAATGGAGCCAGCAATATCTTGTGCGCTGGCCACTTGGTCCATCGGCGTGACGGCTTTTTGGCCGGCTGAAATCTTACCGAACATCTCATCGCCAAAGGCATTGCGAAACCAGTCCGTGCCGACAAAGCCGGGGCAAACCGCATTGACGCGAATTTTTTCATGGGCCAAAGCCCGGGCTAGCGACAAGGTGGCGGTGTTTAACGCCCCTTTGGAGGCGGCATAAGCAATCGATGAACCGATACCGTGAACTCCTGCCACGGATGAGATATTCACAATCGACCCTGTGCCGTTCGCCTTCATATGTGGGCGGCACTGCTTGATCATTTGATAGGGCGCAATCAAATTAAGCGCATAGATTTCCTCAAAATCGGTTTTGTCGAGGCCCTCCAAATCATCATGCGCCATGAATTTTGTCGTACCGGCATTATTCACCAAAATGTCGAGCCGGCCCCAATTATCCATCGCCGCGTCTACCAGTTTCTTGCAATTGGTGTCTTCCGAAACATCGGCGCCGACAGCGATTGCGTCTCCGCCAAGTTCTTTACATTGGTTGACAATGGCATCGCCAGCTTGCTTGTTGGACGCGTAGTTGACGACTACTTTGCCGCCATGACGCGCGATCGCTAAAGCGGCCTCCGCACCGATGCCGTTCGAGGAACCAGTGACAATAGCGACTTGATTCGTGAAATCCATTTCTTACTCCTATTTTCGGCATGAGATTGGCGTTGGTTTCGCCATGATATCTTTCAGCCTCTTTGCACAATCGCTAATGCAGAGCATTGATTGGCTTGAGACTGTTGATAAACAAAAAGGTCTTTAAGCTTCTAAAGATTTAACAAGGATAGAGTTTGCCGTGCTTCCGGCGTCGCGGTGCTTGGCGATGGCTTGGTAAGCATCGGATGTCATCCAGGCCAGAGCAGACTCCTTTGATGGGAATTCAATAATGACCGACCTTGTATCCTCCCATTCACCTGCCAAAACCATAGGGTCTTCGTCAATGCTCAACATTTTGCCGTCAAACTGCTGAAAAACCTCTGCGAAACTAGCTGAATAAGTGTCGTATTCACTGCGGTCATGAATTTTGAATCGGGCGATTATATAAACGGACATTGTGTCTAACTCCTAATCTTGGAAAGTTTCGAGAGCCGATCGAGAGAAAGATATAATTTAATAATGACCGGTGGTCATTTATAGTTTATAGGTTGACGTGAAGTCAATATCAATAGGTTGAGTGGCCGGTTGCATAAAGTCTGACATGCACAGTGGGGCCTTTAACTAGAGATAATACGGGTGTTAAGCGGCCTTTTTAGCTAGGGCCTAGCCTCAGAGCATAGAGAGATTTAAGGATGAAATTACTTACATTTGAACTTCAGGGTTCTCAACATTTAGGCGCTCTAACCGATGCGGGCGTCATTAACCTGAGTGCCGCGGCTCCCGATGAGCTTGCCTTTTCCTCCATGCAACACTTTATCGAGGCAGGCCAGCCTGCCCTTGATCGTGCTTATGCCTTGCTTGCATCCGGCCCAGCCACATTAGCCTCTACTCGGATAAACTGGCTGGCGCCACTCCCGATACCCGTTCAAATCCGAGACTGCTTGGGTTTCGAAGAGCACTTAAAAAATGCATTTGAGAGTGCCGTCAAAGTGAGTGCTATGGGGGCGGACGACCCGGCGAAAGCGGAAAAAGAATTACGCGCGACCGGCCGGTTTGAGGTCCCCGAGGTTTGGTATCAACAGCCGATTTACTACAAAGCCAATCGATTTTCTGTCGCCGAAAGTGGCAAAGATATCGTTTGGCCGGCCTATTCCGAGATAATGGATTTTGAATTAGAAATGGCCTGCATTATCGGCAAAAAAGGCAAAGACATAAGCAAAGACAATGCGCACGAGCACATATTTGGCTACACAATTTATAACGACTTTTCTGCACGAGACGCGCAAATGCTTGAAAGTCAGGGAATGCTCGGCCCGGCCAAAGGCAAGGACTTTGAAGATTCGGTTATTCTAGGGCCGGTTATCGTCACAAAAGATGAGCTTAATGACCCTTATAACTTGCGCATGCAGGCACGCGTCAATGGCGAGACGTGGTGCGATAATAATAGCAACACAATTCATTGGAAGTTCTCAGACATGATCGCGCATATCAGCATGGGCGAGACGCTTCACCCCGGAGAGGTGATCGGCTCCGGTACGGTCGGTCTTGGCTGCGGTTTGGAGCATCTTCGCTTTTTAAATGACGGCGATATCGTCGAGCTGGAAATCGAAAACATCGGGATTGTCTCGAATAAAGTTATCAAGAGGTAGGGTAAATGAGTAATCAAGGCATCAACAAAGGGGTCGATCAAAACATCGGAAGTGAGTTTTCGCGTCATTGGCTTTTAGTGCTGGTCTGCGCCATCGGTATCGGCGTGGGTGTCTCCGCGCTGCCCTTTTACACACAGGGATTATTCATTGAAGCTTGGACGGCTGAGTTTGGCTGGACACGGGCGCAAGCGTCTCTTGGCATTTTGGGATCGACCCTGGCGCTGGCCGCCGTGTTGCCCTTCATCGGCTCGATTGTAGATCGCTACGGCCTCGTAACGCCTGTCATGATCTCTCTTCTCGGCCTCTCTTTGGCCTATGTGTTGCTCGGCATGTTCGTGCAGTCCATCGCTAGTTTTGTCATGCTGGCAATGTTGCAGGCCATCCTTGGTAGTGCTTCGTCACCTCTGGCTTACACGCGCGCCATCAATAGTGTGTTTGACAAACAGCGCGGTCTTGCGCTTGGCGTTGCCCTCTCGGGCGCCGGTGCGGCGGCCACATTTGGACCAAGTTTGGTCAGTAGCGCGATCGATGCGTTTGGCTGGCGCGGTGCTTATTATGCCATGGCCTTGTTTACCTTGGTGGTTGGGACGGTGATTATCATCGTCTTGGCCCGTCTCAAAAGCGCCAAGACTTCGGCACAGATCGACGTTCAAGCGGCGCGGGAAGGCTTGAAAGCGGCCAAGGCAAGCGCCACCTACTGGCTCGTTATGGCCGCTATATTCTGCCTATCTTTAGGACTTGGCGGGTTGATGATTCATTTTGTACCCATTCTGCTCGACATCGGCCTCACAATAAGTGAGGCGGTCAAGGTTGCCGGCGTTATTGGCATCGCTGTTGTGCTTGGCCGTTTGTTAGTCGGTTTTGCCGTGGATCGCATATTTGCACCTCATGTGGCCATTGCCATTCTCTTTGCCTGTATATGCGGTGTTTTGGCCTTGGCGGCTTTTGGCTCGGTTGTCGCTGTTCCGGCGGCCTTTGTCATCGGATTTTCCGTCGGTGCCGAGGTGGATTTGATTGGCTTTCTCGTCGCCAAATATTTTGGCATGCATGCCTATGGTCAAATTTACGGAAGACAATACTCAACATTTTTAATCGCGACAGGCCTAAGCCCGGTCATTCTCGGCGCGGTTCGGGACGTCACGGGCAGTTACATCGCATCTTTATTCGCAGCCGCCGCCTTCATAACGCTGTCAGCGGCCTTGTTTGCAAGGCTCCCCAAATTTGAGGAATAACAGCACCCCCCAAGCTACCCACGTTTCACGCACCGTGCGACTCGCAACGCGGGTCTGAATTCCGGCAAGGTTGCAGGTAAGCTGTAGATACTTGACCACAAAGCACACCTTGCTGAGCTATTGATATTAATGGATGCAGTTGCAGTTAGACGCGGGTTTTAGGCATCGAATCCTCTCGGGTGCGCCAATCCCAAGTTTCAAGATAGCGCGTCACGCGTTACGCCATCAAGCAGCGCCGTCATAAGCCTGACGCGCCGCGTCAATTTTTGCGCGGTGTTCCAACGCCCAATTGCCGAGAGCCGTGACTGGTTCGCGAAATGATTCCCCCATTGTGGTCAGCGCATATTCCACCTTAGGCGGAATGGTTGGATATT
>Ga0213865_10003102_pt1 | contig 10280 bp, 9 predicted proteins | sample PICome_6_FD_160100 | JGI IMG/M metagenome (GOLD analysis project Ga0213865, IMG submission 160100) | Coastal seawater microbial communities near Pivers Island, North Carolina, United States - PICO282 | ecosystem: Environmental > Aquatic > Marine > Coastal | place: USA: North Carolina | collected... | reverse complement strand
CCCGTTCACGGAATTGACCACAGCACCGGCCACTTTGCGCCGCCACGCCGTTGATAAAAGCTGCTTCTCATCGCTGCGATTGGTCAAAAAGCCAAGCTCAATCAAAACCGACGGCACATCGGGCGCTTTCAACACACGGAAACCGGCAAATCGATGCGTGCGGTCAAGCAAGCGCGTTTTGCCGCGCGCATTATCAACCACCAGATTGGCAAATTTGACCGACAGGTTTTTGGTCTCGCGCTGCGCCAAATCAATCAGAATATTCGCCACTTCGGGCGGCTGGTCGGCGAAATCAATCCCGGCAATAATATCAGATTGATTTTCCTTTTTCGCCAAAGCGGCTGCTTCCTTATCCGATGCGGTTTCAGACAGCGTATAAATCGACATGCCGCGCACGTTTTTGCGCTTGATCGCATCAGCATGAATGGAGATGAATAAATCGGCATTATGCTTGCGCGCAATGTTGACGCGCTGGCGCAGCGGAATATAGATATCGCGATTGCGCGTCAGATAGACTTTATATTTGCCTGTTTTGCGTAGCTGTTTGGCCAATTCGCGGGTGAAATTCAGGGTCACGCTTTTTTCGCGCGCCTTGCGGCCCAACGCGCCGGGGTCCACCCCGCCATGCCCGGCATCAAGCACAATAACCGGCTTGCTATTGGCTTGTTTGCGCGGCTTGGGCGTAAAAGGCGTCGGCGCGAGGGCGGCTTTTTTGGCCGACCGTTTGGCGGCGCGGTCTTTGGCTACTTGGTCAGCGAATTCTTTATTTCCGGTTTTCACCAAGTCAATCACCAGCCGATGCGGCAAGCCCGATGATGGCGGCAGGAGGAAGCTTTTCGCAACCCGCACCGGCCCTTTGGCATCAATCACCAAGCGGCTTTTATCAGCGGTGAACTGGCCAAAGCGGATTTTCTGCACCAGCCCGTCAACTGTCGGCTGGTCTGTCGGCCAAGCCAGCGACGGCAAATCAACAACAACGCGACGCGGTCGGTCCAGCAAGAAAATATCAAAATCGACTTTCGCGCCCAAATCGAGCACCAGTCGCGTCCGCTCGGCTGTCACGCCGAAGCGAATATCCTTCACCGCCACAGTGGCTGACTCAGCCGCAGCGACAACAAGACTGCTGCTCAGCAGCGTTAATGCAAGCAAGGTGGTTCTAAAAAGCGTCGATAAACCGATCATGGTCGCGTTTATTCTCCTTACGGCAAACGACTCAGTTTTGATGCGTCACCATAGCAATTTCGCCCCAAAATTGCGACTTTCACAAAAACCGGCATAATTTCAACGGTTTACCCATAGGCCGATTGACCTTGCATTAACCGGCACTGCCCTATAAATTCATTTTCGATATTACGGGTGACGCGATACGAAGGCCTTTAGGGAGCCGGTCGCACTCACCCCAGACCATATCAGAATAATTTTCGGGCTGGATTTTCGCAATCGGTTCGAATTCGACACTTTTTTGAGGACAAACAGCGTGACCGTCTCTTCAGATATTATGACAGTCAATTCAGCGGCCCAAAGCTTGGCCGCCGCTTTGTCCTTTTCACCTTCAGATATACGCCGGACGCCGTATGGGTCAGTGACCCATCGCCCGGCGGGAGTTTTCTATGACCAAAAATATGCTTATCGATGCCATCCACCCGGAAGAAACGCGGGTGGTTGTGACCGACCACAATCAAATCCAAGAATTCGACTTCGAGTCGCAATCTAAAGCGCCGCTTCGCGGTAATATTTATCTCGCCAAAGTCACCCGTGTTGAGCCGTCTTTACAAGCGGCCTTTGTGGAATATGGCGGCAATCGCCACGGCTTTCTGGCGTTTAACGAAATTCATCCGGACTATTATCAAATTCCGGTCAGTGACCGCGAGGAATTGCTGAAAGCGCAAGCCGCCGAAGACCGCTCGCAAGCCGCGACAGATGATAATCAGGCTGATGGCGATGATAATGCGACAGCTGAAACAGATGGCGAAACCGATGGCGATGTTTCCGATATTGGCGGCGACGCCCATGAGGAAGCCGCACCGGCAATCAATATGCGTGCTTTGCACCGCAAATATAAAATTCAGGAAGTCATCAAACGCCGTCAGATTATTTTGATACAGGTGATGAAAGAAGAGCGCGGCAATAAGGGTGCAGCGCTGACCACTTATCTATCACTGGCCGGTCGCTATTGCGTGTTAATGCCGAACACGGCGCGCGGCGGTGGTATTTCGCGCAAAATCAATAATGGCGCAGACCGCAAAAAGCTGAAAACCATTGTCGGCAAACTTGATGTGGCTGATGGCATGGGCCTGATTGTCCGCACGGCCGGCGCCCAACGCACGCTGGTGGAAATCCGCCGCGACTTTCAATATCTCACCCGCATGTGGGAGGATATACGCGAGAAAACCGTCAGCTCAACCGCCCCGACTTTGGTTTACGAAGAAGGCAATCTGATACGCCGCTGTATCCGTGATTTATATTCAAAGGATTTTGACCAAGTCGTGATTGACGGCGCGGATAGCTATAAAGAAGCCAAAACTTATATGAAGCTGCTCATGCCAAGCCATGCGCGCAAGGTGAAGCAGCATGCGGGCGACGCGCCCTTGTTCAAAGAACACGGCGTCGAAGACAAGCTGGCGGCCATGTTTAACCCGACTGTGGTTCTGCCCTCAGGCGGCTATTTGGTTATCAACCCGACCGAGGCGTTGGTTTCCATCGACGTGAACTCAGGCAAATCAACCCGCGAGCAATCAGTCGAGAAAACCGCATTGGCCACCAATTTGGAAGCGGCGGTAGAGGTTGCCCGTCAGGCGCGCCTGCGCGACCTTGCCGGTCTGCTGGTCATCGACTTCATCGATATGGATGAAAATCGCAATAACCGCGCTGTCGAACGCAAAATGAAAGAAGCGTTGAAAGCCGACCGCGCCCGTATTCAGGTCGGTCGCATCAGCAGCTTTGGCCTGATGGAAATGTCGCGCCAGCGTATGCGCGCCGGTGTGCTGGAAGGCTCAAGCGAAACCTGCGCCCATTGTAACGGCTCCGGCATGGTGCGCTCGGTTGAAAGCCGTGCCCTGCACGTGCTGCGTCAAATTGATGAAGATGCCGGTAAATTCAGCGAAGGCGAATTGACTGTGCATCTGCCGCAAGATGTGGCGGTCTATCTGCTGAATAATAAGCGCGGTCAATTGCATGAAATCGAAACCCGCACGGGTGTCAGCATTTCAGTCGAGATTGACAATGAGCTTAATGCGATGGAAATCAGCATCACCCTGCCCGATAATTCGGAAAGCAGTGGTCGCATGGAAGGCGACCCAAGCGCTGCCGTGAGCGACGAGAATGGCGGCAAACGCCGTCGCCGCCGTCGTGGCGGTCGCAATCGGCGTCGCGGACAAGGTGCTGAAAACGGCGCTGAGGACGATGATGAAGAAGTTGAGAGCGTAGCTGAGGATAGCAACGGCGACGCGAATGATGCCGATGTCTCTGCTGATAGTGCTGCCGACAGCACCGGTGATGGTGAAGATAGCGATGATGAGGATAAGCCGAAGCGTCGCCGCCGTCGCGGACGTCGCGGCGGTCGCAATCGTCGTCGCAGTCAGGACGCGACAACTGAGGGCGAAGCAGATAGTGAAGCCGATGCAGAGGCCGATACAGAAGCGACCGATGACGATGCCGCCGCACCGCAGAAGATCATCTTAGAAGTTGCCACTGAGGAAGCCGAAGAAGACGCTGAAGAAGCAGCCGAAGAGAATACAGACGCAATGGCCGAAGACGCCCCTGCTGAGATCTCTGAAACTGATGAGGAAGCCGAATCTGAGGCTGATGAGGAATCCGACGGCAAAGGAAAGCCGCGTAAATCGGGTTGGTGGCGTAAATAAACGTCAAACTTAGGCCGTATTTTACGGGCAAGCTGGAGGCATGATGCGCCGAATGCTGCAAAAATTTTCAATCTTGCTGGTCGTCTGTCTGATGGCCTTGCCGGTCGTCGCGCATGCGCGTGGCGGTTTGGTGCGCGATGCCGAGATTGAATTATTGCTTCGCGATTACAGCAATCCGCTGTTTCGCGCCGCCGGCCTCGACCCCTCTCGGGTCGGCATCTCGCTGATTAATGACCGCAATCTCAACGCTTTCGTGACCAATGGGCAAAATATCTATGTCCATACCGGACTGATATTGGAGGCCGAGGAACCGAATATGGTTATCGGCGTGCTGGCGCATGAGATTGGCCATATTACCGGCGGCCATTTGGCGCGCGGGGCTGAGGCCGCCGCCACGGCACAGGGCCCGGCGCTTGTCGCCACGATTTTGGGGCTTGGCTCTATTCTGGCCGGCGCGGGTGATTTGGGCTTGGCGCTGATTACCGGCGGCCAGCAATTAGCCATACGCAGTTATTTGACCTATAGCCGCGGGCAAGAAGCGGCGGCAGATAACACCGCATTGCAATTATTGGAGGCGACGGGGCAATCTACCGAAGGCATTATCGGCATGATGGAGTCGCTGGCCAATCAGGAAATTCTGAGCGAAGTGTATCAAGACCCTTATGCCCGCTCCCACCCCATGTCGCGCGACCGCGTGAACGCCTATCGCAATGGCGCGCGCAATTCGCCCTATAATGATGTGCGCGACCCCGACACGCTGGTTTTTCGGCATAAAATGGCGCAAGCCAAAATTTACGGCTTTCTCGACTCGCCCGCCACCACCTTACGGCGTTACCGCACAGACAATAGCCGTCCCGGACGCTATGCCCGCAGCGTCGCCTATTTCAGGCAAGGGCTACGCAATGAGGCATTGACGGAACTGGACAGTCTGATTGCCGAAATGCCGAATAATCCGTGGCTGCATGAGTTAAAAGGGCAGGTTTATTTTGAAACCGGCCTCGCGCCATTGGGCATTGCGCCCTATCAAAAGGCGGTTGCATTGCGGCCAAACGAACCGCTATTGATGATTGGATTGGCATCTTGCCTGCTCAGTAAAGGTGCCGAAGGCGGCACGACCAACCGCGCCGTAAACCGACAGGCGATTGACCATCTGCGCGCCGCATTGCGCCTCGACCCGCTTAATGGCGCGGCCTATTTGCAAATGTCGAAGGGCTATGGGCAGCTTGGGGAAATGGCAATGGCGCAATGGGCATTGGCAGAGTATTACGCCGCTGCCGGAAGCCCCGAGGCGCGGCGGCATGCCCAACGCGCCATTAAAGGATTGCCCAAAGGCTCGGTTGAATATATCCGCGCCGTTGATATTTTAAGCGCGGTTAAGCGTTAAACGGAGAGGATTGGATATGCGTCGCCTGTTTGAGAAATTACTGTTTGTCCTTGCTTTACTGCCCGCCTTTATCGGCGGAAACGCGCTGGCGTTGAGCGAGCAGGACAAGCGATTGATTGATAAACATATTGAAGACTATCTGCTGCGTAATCCCGAAAAGCTGGAGCAAGCGCTGGATAATATGCAGGCTTTCCTGACCCAGCGCGAAGCGCAGATGCGCGCCCAAGCCCTGACCGATAATGCCGATGCGCTATATCGCAATGCGGCTGATTTTTCGATGGGCCCGGCCGATGCGCCCATCACCATTGTTGAGTTCTTTGATTATAATTGCGGCTATTGCAAACGCAGCTTCGCGCCGCTGATGGAAGTGCTGGCAGAAAACAGCGATGTGCGTTTGGTGTTTAAGGAATATCCGATTTTGGGCGAGCCCTCTTATAATGCGGCCAGCACTGCGCTGGCGCTCGCCGATAAGATGAAATATCTGACCTTTCATACCAAGCTGATGTCAACCAATAGCCGCTTGTCGCAATCGGTTATCGATAAGACACTGAGCGAGATGAAATTGCCGCCGCAGAAAATCAAATCCGATGCGCGCGCCGATAAATATATTCTACATATCTCAGCCACCCGCCAGCTTGCCGATGCGATTGGCGTCAACGGCACACCGGCCTTTGTCGTCAATGGCACGCTGTTTCCGGGCGCGCTCGACAAAACCGAGCTGGCGCAAGCGGTGGCTTCAGCGCGGGCTGAGTTGAAAGCTAAATAAGACCGCCGACCGGCGAACTGGGATCGGCATAAAGCCGTTTCGGCATGCGCCCCGCCAAATAGGCTTGGCGACCTGCCAGCACGGCGTTTTTCATGGCTTCGGCCATTAATATCGGTTCTTTGGCCTCGGCAATCGCGGTGTTCATCAACACGCCATCGCAGCCCAATTCCATCGCAATGGCCGCGTCTGATGCGGTGCCGACACCGGCATCGACCAGAACCGGCACATTCGCCTGCTCAATAATCAATCGGATATTGACCGGATTTTGAATCCCCAGTCCCGAGCCAATCGGTGCCGCCAATGGCATGATGGCGCAGCAGCCGATTTCCTCCAGCCGCTTGGCCATAATCGGGTCATCGCTGCAATAAACCATCACCTCAAAACCCTCTTTGATGAGCAATTCGGCAGCGCGCAATGTCTCCGGCATGTTTGGATAAAGCGTCTTCTCATCGCCCAGCACTTCGAGCTTGACCAAGTCCCAGCCGCCTGCTTCGCGCGCCAAGCGCAAGGTGCGCACGGCATCTTCGCCGGTAAAACAGCCCGCCGTATTTGGCAGATAGGTGAATTTTTGCGGGTCGATATAATCAATGAGCATGGGCGCGTCTTTGTCAGTCAAATTGACCCGCCGCACGGCAACCGTCACAATTTCTGCGCCCGCCGCTTCTGCGGCGGCTGCATTTTCGGCATAGTCTTTATATTTACCGGTGCCGACAATCAGCCGCGAGGTGAACGCGCGCCCGGCAATTACCAATTTCTCATCTTCAAACGCCATCACTCAGCCCCCGCCGATAAAATGCACAATTTCAATGCGGTCACCCGCCTCAACCATATGCGAGGCATAAGCCGATTTCGGCACAATTTCCAGATTATGCTCAACCGCAATCTTCTTTTCGGGCAACCCCAAACGCGCCAGCAAATCAGCCACGCTGACAGCGCCATCAAAGGCCTGCGTCTCGCCATTTATGATAATTTCAATGCTGTCGCCCATGCTGCGCAGAGTGTGCAAAACCGCGCGCTAAAGCGCAAGCCTTGAAGCCCCTACCGGACATTTAACCTTGTTGAAAACCTTGCACTTTCCTGAAATCTCGTTTACCCAAACTGAATTGGCATAACGCTGTTAGAAAGTTGCACTCTTAATGAGCAAACCATTGCATATCATCAATGGCCCGAATTTGAATTTGCTGGGCACGCGCGAGCCTGATGTTTATGGCACGACGACGCTGGCTGACATTGAGAGCATGTGCGCGGCGCGCGCTGATATGCACGGGCTGACGACGCTTTGCCTGCAAAGCAATGATGAAGGTGAAATGGTCAATTTCATTCAAGCCGCACGCAATGAAGCGAGCGGGCTTATCATCAATGCCGGTGCCTATTCGCACACATCAGTGGCTATTTTAGACGCGCTGCAAGCGGTCGAAGTGCCGATTATTGAAGTGCATTTATCGAATATTTTTGCCCGCGAAGAATTTCGTCATCACTCATATGTTTCCGGCGTCGCAGCCGGTGTCATTTGCGGTCTTGGCGCACAGGGTTATGAAATGGCAATAGACGCGCTGGCCGCGCGATTGGCCTGACGGGGGATAACGACATGGCAAAATTACCAAGCAATAAGACCATTAAAGATTTGGCCGAGCTTTTAGGCGAAACCGGCCTTACGGAAATTGAAATTGAAACCGGCGATATGCGTATCAAAGTGGCGCGACAAGGCACTGCCGTAAGCGCTGTTGTGCCCGCCGCCGCGCCAATGGCCGCGCCTGCCGCACCCGAGGCGGCTCTTACCTCTGATAATGTGTCCGATACCCCACCGGCAGACCACCCGGGCGGCGTTAAATCGCCGATGGTCGGCACCGCCTATTTGGCACCCGAGCCGGGCGCGAGTAATTTCGTGAAAGTCGGTGATACGGTGAATGAAGGCCAAACCATTTTGATTGTCGAAGCGATGAAGACGATGAACCCCATCGGCGCGCCGAAATCCGGTAAGGTCACGCAGATTTTCATCTCTAATGAGCAGCCCGTCGAATTTGACGAAGTGCTGATGATTATCGAGTAAGACATGGTTTCGAAAATACTCATCGCCAATCGCGGCGAAATCGCTTTGCGGGTTATCCGCGCGTGTCGCGAATTGGGCATTAAATCCGTCGCCGTTCATTCCTCGGCTGACGACAAGGCAATGCATGTGCGCCTCGCTGATGAAAGCGTTTGCATCGGCCCCGCTTCAGCCGCCAAATCTTACCTGTCCATTCCGGCCATTGTGGCGGCATGCGAAATCACCGGCGCAGATGCGGTGCATCCGGGCTATGGGTTTTTGTCTGAAAATGCCAAATTCGTCGATATTCTCGACGAGCATAATATCGGCTTTATTGGCCCGACGGCGGAGCATATCCGCATTATGGGCGATAAAATTGCCGCTAAAGCCAAAGCCATTGAGCTTGGTATTCCGGTGGTGCCCGGCTCAGATGGGGAAGTGAAAACCGTCGATGATGCGCTGGTTCTTGGCCGCACAATGGGCTTTCCCGTATTGGTCAAAGCCGCGTCAGGCGGCGGCGGTCGGGGCATGAAAATCGCCACCAGCGAAGATGATTTGGCCGAAGCCTTCACCACGGCGCGCACCGAAGCCAAAGCCGCTTTCGGTGATGATGCGGTATATATTGAGAAATATCTCGAAAAGCCGCGCCATATTGAAATTCAAGTGGCTTGCGACACGCATGGCAATGCCGTGCATTTGGGCGAACGCGATTGCTCTTTGCAACGCCGCCATCAGAAGGTTTTGGAAGAAGCCCCCTCCACTGTGCTTGACGACAAAGCGCGCGCGGCCATTGGTAAAATTTGCACCGACGCGATGAAAGGCCTCGGCTATCGCGGTGTCGGCACAGTCGAATTTTTGTATGAGAATGGCGCGTTCTACTTCATTGAAATGAACACGCGCTTGCAGGTTGAGCATCCGGTAACGGAAGCGATTACCGGCATTGACCTTGTGCGCGAGCAAATTCGCGTCGCGCAAGGCGAGAAGCTCAGCTTCACGCAAGATGATGTGACGCTGAGCGGCCATGCCATTGAGTGCCGCATTAATGCTGAAAATGCCGAGACATTTACCCCCTCGCCCGGCACGATACAAACCTATCACGCCCCCGGCGGATTGGGTGTGCGTATGGATAGCGCGGTTTATTCCGGCTATACCATTCCGCCGCATTATGACAGCCTCATCGGCAAGCTGATTATCCACGCTGATGACCGCGAAGCCTGTCTCATGCGTCTCAATCGCGCGCTGGGCGAGTTTGCCATTGATGGCGTAGAGACAACGATTCCGCTTTTTGAGAAGCTGCTGCCGAATAAAGATTTTCAGGCGGCTGATTATGACATTCACTGGCTCGAGAAATTTCTCGGCATGAAATAGGTTAGTTTAGCGTCACGCCATTTTCGGCGTCGCTGACCGGCGGCAATATCTCACCGGTGAACACCAACCCGTCTTCGGTCTTGCAGGCCAGCGGCCAAATATCGAAAACCGGATGATCCATCGGGTTAATGCCGGGGCTGGAGGCGAACATCCAGCCATTGAATAGCGGCTTGTCGCGCCCTGCCTTAAATTCTGAAATTTGCAAAAATGCTTTGGTCTCGGGCGGTTCTTCCGGCGGCGTGGATACGCAATCATGCATGGTCAGGCTCATATCGCCAATGGCGTATTCCTGCCCTGATAGGAGTTGAATTTGCTGCACTTTCGCCGTCACTTTATGGAGCAACGAAAATGTGCCGACCAGCATCGGCTTCACCGCGCCATCGGTTTCATCTTCATCGGCAATATCCAGCACCGGCACTTGCAAAATAGACAGCGGCGCAATGATGTCGTCATCATCTGGGCCTAGCGCATCGTCATTGGTGCTGATTTCGGGCGGTGGCGGCGCGATTAAAACGGGCGGCATCATTTTGTCATCAATCATTTGCGCGCGCGCTGCATGAGCCGCGACCAATGCCATGAAAACGAATAAGAAGACGCCTTTACTCGGCACTTTCCTCATCACCTGCGCTGAACAAAGCCTGGCTGACCAGACCAATCAAATCAACAGACCCCTGCGTGTAGAGAATTTCATCATCTTCGGCCAGCATGTCTTCACTGCCACCCGGCGAAAGCGACACATAATTGCCACCCAGCAAACCCTCGCTGGTAATTTTGGCACTGGTGTCATCGGGCAGTTCAATATCGCTGCCAATTACGAATTCGGCATTGGCATAATAGCTTTGCGGGTCGAGGTTCAACTCAGTCACTGTGCCGATT
>Ga0213865_10003100_pt1 | contig 10283 bp, 6 predicted proteins | sample PICome_6_FD_160100 | JGI IMG/M metagenome (GOLD analysis project Ga0213865, IMG submission 160100) | Coastal seawater microbial communities near Pivers Island, North Carolina, United States - PICO282 | ecosystem: Environmental > Aquatic > Marine > Coastal | place: USA: North Carolina | collected... | reverse complement strand
TGAACGCGGATTTAAAGAAGGATGGATTCAGGCAAACCAACCCAAAAACAGAACGGGAAAAACCATTGCCGTTGTCGGATCAGGTCCAGCCGGATTGGCTGCTGCCCAACAACTCAATAGAGCGGGACATACTGTCACGGTTTTTGAACGAGATGAAAAAGTCGGTGGATTGCTGCGATATGGAATCCCTGATTTCAAAATGGAAAAACACATCATCGATCGACGTGTATCTATCCTAGAAGAGGAAGGTATTGTCTTCAAAACAGGGGTTGAGGTTGGTAAAAACTACAGTGTAGAAGAGCTCAAGAATTTTGATGCTGTTGTTCTTTGTGGCGGCGCAACCGTTCGCAGAAGATTACCCATTCCTGGCTCAGATGCCAAAGGGGTTGTTCAGGCGATGGACTTTTTACCGAAAAGCAACCGATGGGTTGACGGACTGACAGATGTCGATCCTGAACTACACGCACAAGGCAAAAACGTCATTGTGATTGGTGGTGGAGATACGGGTTCTGACTGTATTGGCACCTCAAATCGCCAAGGGGCGGCGAGTGTGACCAATTTTGAAATCATGCCAAGACCTGCTGATGACCGAACGGCTGAACACCCTTGGCCCTACTGGCCATTTAAGCACAAAACCTCCTCCTCGCATGAAGAAGGAAGTGAGCGTGAGTTTAGCATCATGACCAAAGAGTTTGTAACAGATGATGATGGCAGACTATCCGGTCTTAAAACCGTACAAGTACGTTGGGAGAAACAAGAAGAGGGAAGACCAAAGCTCGTGGAAGAGCCCGATTCTGAAAAAGAATGGCCTTGCGACCTTGCCTTACTCGCGCTTGGATTCACAGGACCTGAGCCAACTTTGGCAGAGCAACTCGGCATTCAGCTTGACGAACGCTCAAATATCAATGCAGACACCAAGTCATATCAGACCAATGTTCCCCACATCTTTGCTGCGGGTGACATGCGACGTGGTCAGTCTTTGATCGTTTGGGCAATTTCTGAGGGTAGAGAAGCTGCCTATCAAGTCGATCAATTTTTGATGGGTACTACACAACTCCCGACAAAAACACACGGAGATTTACCGAGTCATCCATAAATTTTATTGAAAAAAGTTCCAGACAATCCCAAATCGTAAAATAAAATCCCGATACGGATAATCTGGTGCCGCCAATCTGTTATTACCGTTCCATGCAGCACCTAAGTTTTCAGCATTAAAATACAGCCGTGTTTGCTGGATTTTCGCATTAAAAAAGGCACTAAATAAAGGTTCTCCCCCAATTTTAACGGCATCTTGTACCAAATAATCGGAAAGTATGGGGCTATATGCATCTGCATAAAACGAAGAATAGTATTTGACTGTCGCTCCAATTTGCACAAAGGCCGCTTTGCGAAACCACTCATCAGCGTAGGAAATGGTTGATCTTCCCAAGAAATCTGGAAGATGAATCGGAGCGTTGTCGTCCACTTGCTGGAACTGAATGTTTGTGTCTAATGAAAATACGCCAAAAGACAACGTATTGTCCCAACGCGCTTTGAGCAGGTGTATTGTTTCATTCCATTGTTCAGGGCTTGCAAACAAAGACCCTTTTTCCAAGTCTTGTTGAAAATAGGCATAATTGTCGAGCGTTGTCAAAGAAACAGAAAACAAGCCAAGTTTTGGTACATCCAAATTCGAGAAAAGGGTAGAACGGTTGGTCTTTAGCATGCTTTTCTGCCAGATAAAAGATGAATAGCTACTGTGATAATTCAGCATGGTAAATCCAGGGGAATAGGTCTCCCAGCGAAAACCGCCTTGCAAACGAATTTTTTTAATCTTTGGGAAAGAAGCCGTTAGCTGCGCAAAACTCCCCAGCTGATTATCGTCTGCTGACTGCTCAAAATGAAACTTTAACTGACTGTCCTGTAATGAAAACCCGAGCTTTGCACCCACGGCAATACCAGACTCATTGACCTCGCGGTCAAGGGTCGTGTGTACGTTGTTGTAGCTGTATTGCAAGGCCGATCCATAGGCCTCGATTTGACCCCATTTTGATTGTTCGAAAAGCGCATATACATCATGTCTTGTGCTTGTGTAGTGCACCCTGTCTTTTGGGGTTGTATAGCCCTCTGCAAGCGCTCCAAACCCTTCCACTGCCGATAGCTGATCAAAGGTGTGTCGTTGCGAATCGGTTTGTATGCGGTGACCGAGGCGGAGTGCAGGTACTGGAATCGAGTCGGATGTCATAATGAGTGCATAGTCCTGCTCTAGCAAATAGCGTTTTCCTGTAAAAAAATGAGTTGCATTTTGAAACTTGACCGACAGACGAGCCCGATCTTCAAATTCTGTGATTTTGTCCGTATAATTCTGAAGAGATAAATCGTCTAGCCCACCATTTTCTTGTTGTTCGATTTTTTGGTTTGCCATCTGAAATCGCAATCGATACCTGCGATTTGGGTTTTCGTACCAGCTCGAAAAACGAAGCTGACTCACCCCAGACAAATTGTGTTGGTAATGACCAAGTGAGCGATGGCCCCGATAGGCAATCGCATAATTCATACGTGGACTGAGGTTTGCTGTGATCAGCACATCGGTAGATTGACCTTGCTGAAATGCCGTTTTAAAATACATTTCAGTCAGTGGCGTTGGCACATGATAATAGGACACCTCATGGGGCTGAAACATTTGATGGGATTTGGCACGAAAGCCAGGCATTGGTAAAATCGACTGCGGACCCGATTGCATTGTCAGATGATTGACGGTTTGACCTGAGTTGGCAAACGCCAAGTGTTCAAAATCGTCCTTTCGACGAAAGTTAAACTTGTATTGTTTTGCGACGCTAAGGGTTGTATCCACAAAAGTGGTGTCTCGATCCTGTGAGATGATCAGATAGTCTGTTATCGGTTTCTTTTCCGTAAACTTTTGTTTGGACTGCTTGCCAAACAAACTGTCTTGGTCTTGAAAAGACCCTTGAAATTGATTGTTTGGCGAGAAATTTCCTTGAAGTCCGTTTGTCGGAAGTGGTGTCTTTGTATTTGGGCGACCTTGAGATTGGACAGCAAAAGCAGCGAGCAAGCAACAACCGACAAAAACAGACCTGATCGAATTCATTTATGCAAAGGTAGAGAATTCGGGTGGACAGACATTTGAATTTTGGTGCAGCTAAGGATTAATTTTGTAGTTTAGAAATATATTCGATCTACTTGAGTAATTTTATTGTCCTTAGATTGACAAAAAATATTACAGAGCAAAACACTGTTTTTAATTGAAAAGATTTATAACACTTGACGACTTTTATGATTTGTATCATAAGTTTAAGCAAAGAGGGTTGAGATTTATATTGTCCAAATTCAATAGTCGAAGTATCCTTAGAACAAAATCTGCTTTTAATCAAACAAGACACGTAAGTGCTGACTGGTGGGTCATCCCAACAGTTCGTGAAAGATGGAATAAAATGATTTCTGGAAATTCCAAGGAAGACTATATATCATTTTTTGTAAATAACTACTTGAGCAGCAAAAAAAACTTGAAATTAATATCGTTTGGAAGTGGGAGTTGCTTTGCTGAGATAGAATTAGCCAAACATGGGGTCTTTGAAGAAATCGTTTGTGTTGATATTGCGAAGAATCGACTTGATGAGGCAAGGGAAATTGCAAAAAGACACAACCTAGATTGCATGAATTTTTTGTGTCAGGATGCCAACAGTATGGATATTTCATCCAATTACTACGATATTGTATTCTTTCAAGCGTCTTTGCACCATTTCGATAACATAAAATCGTTTACAGAAAATAGCATCAAAAGGGTTCTAAAAGAAAAAGGATTACTGGTCATCAATGAATATGTAGGGCCCACAAGATTACAATTTCCAAAAACTCAAATTAAAAAAATAAATGAAGGTCTTAATTTAATACCCAAAAAATATAAAACGAGATACTTATCTAACCTATCAAAGCGAAAATATTACGGTTCAGGGATTTTGAGAATGATTCTTGCTGACCCGTCGGAATGTATTGATTCTGAAAGCATCCTTCCGAGCATTTATACACACTTTGAAAAAATAGTTGAAAAGCCCTTTGGCGGAAGTATCTTAATGACCGTTTTAAAAGACATCTCTCATCATTTTTTAGAGTTAAACGATGAAAAATCACTGATTTTAAACAAGCTATTTGATTTTGAAGATATTTATTTAAAAAATCATTCTTCAGATTTTATTTTTGGCGTATATCAAAAAAAGCATAACAAAGAATATTTATAGCGTTGAGGATTAATTGCATTTTACAAACCCCATTTTCTAAAAATCGCATGAATATTATATTTTAGTTGTAATGCAAACCCAACACACCAAGTTTGTTGAATGTGGTACCGATGAGGCTGGTCGGGGTTGCTTGGCAGGGCCTGTCACGGCTGCTGCTGTGATCCTTCCCCCCTCCTATTCACATGCTTTGCTTACCGATTCCAAAAAACTGACTGCCAAACAACGAACCGAATTGCGAAAAGAAATCGAGCAGGTTGCCATCAACTACGGCATTGCCCACGTACTCCCCGAGAGAATCGATGAAATCAATATCCTCAATGCATCAATCGAAGCCATGCATCTCGCCATTCAAAAGCTCAATCCCCCACCAGAATATATTCTTGTTGATGGCAACCGCTTTACGCCATATCTCGATATCCCACACAAATGCATGATCAAAGGAGATGCCCGCTTTCTCAATATTGCAGCCGCATCGGTACTGGCAAAAACTGAACGAGATGATTTTATGAAGAAAATTCACAGTAAATCCCCTGACTATGGATGGGATACAAACAAGGGATATCCAACCAAAAAACACCGAAAAGGCATCCAGTCTGTTGGTGTGTCACAATGGCATAGAAAAAGTTTTACATTATTACCCACACAAACGCAATTCGACTTTTAACTTTATTAACTTTGTACCATGCGCTATTTGCTCGTTTGCTTTGTGCTTTTTGCCTTGACGCAATGCTCAACCCCACCGCAGACAACGGTGAACCCCCTTGGCTTTATCCCTGCAAAACCCCTTGCAATTCTTCATACCGAGGATATGGAATCCTTAGTTGAGTTTTCAAATAGCCAGCCACAACTCAGTCGTTTTCTCGCTCCGCTTGTATCCGTAGAAGAACATTGGTTATCTTTCCAAGAGTGTATCGTCAGTTATCATGAAGAGGGTGTCGAAGAATACAAGTACCTTTTGATTCGTCCTTTGGCTACAATCGATAGCGTTCCCCAACTTGTTGGTGATACGCTACAATATGAAAACTTACCAGTTATTCGGTTTGAAAAGCAAAGCATCGACCGCTATGCTGTTGTTCATCAGAATACCTATTTTGAATCTGACTCGAAAATTTTAATCGAGAACAGTATCCGACTTCACAGTGCACCAAATCGCCCAGATGAAAATCTTCAAAAACTGTATAACTCAAAAGCAGGGTCTTTTCAACTTTTTATCAATGAGAGATTCCAAACCCTATTGACTGAGAAATTTAAGACATCAGTGCCCTTTGCCCTATCCGATTTTTCGTCTTGGGTAGCCATTCAGCCAGAAATCGAAAATGGAAATCCCATTTTGAACGCCATCGGTTTGCTCTCCGCAGAGAAGTTGACAAAAATGAGTCTGGTAACCAATCAGGCACACGATCTGTCAAAGTTACTTTCACATCTTCCCCTTACAATGATCGGAGCATCACTATATGGATTTGACGTTGATCGATTCTCCGTTGTTCGGGATCGCTTTAACGCACAACAAAATTTACCAAGTCCACCAATCGACAGTCTTTTGATGCAAGCCCATGCGATTGCCAAGGTACACACGCTGCAAAATCAAATTGCAGTGCTGGACATGACAGGAGTTGAGGGTGTTATCGACATACTGGAAAAAAATGCGGAAGCTACGCGCAAGTTGAGGGATGTCATGACCTATCAATTCTCAAAAGAAAAATCGATTCAACAGCTGGGCGCACCTTTATTGAATCTGCCAACGTTCACACATGCGTCTATATTGAATGACCTATTGTTTTTAGCGCCATCCGAAGCATCTCTTACAGAAGTGCTAACACAAATCTTCAACGGGTATTCCCTAGGCAGCGACGAGCAGTTTGCTGGACTTTTGGAAGAAATTCCAAATGAATCCTCTTTGCTCTTTGTGGGCGTGGAGGAGTTCTTTTCAAAACAACTCAATTCTCTATTGATTGACGATAACCGGATGGATTCCACTAGTGAATTCCCCTTTTGGCTTGGGGTGGGATTGGTCGAAAGTGGCGTTGCTCAAATCCAATTTCAGCGGGTGTCCAAACAAGAAAAAATCAAAAATAAACGTCCCAAACTCTTGTTTTCAACGCCAATTGAAAGCAACATATCGCAAGGTCCAAACGCTGTGCGCAATCATCTCAACGGTTCGATGGAATGGGTCGTTCAAGATGAAAAGCACAATTTGATATTGATCAGCAGTAGTGGCAAAAGCACTTGGACAAGACCCATCGGGAGTCCGATTCAGTTTCCCATTCGTCAAGTTGATTTGTATAAAAACAGTCGCCTTCAAATGGCTTACACAACAAAAAATGGCTTTGTAGTCATCGATCGAAATGCAAGGCCTGTACCTCCCTTTTCTTCGACTCTCAACAATCCTTTGCCTCTCGCTGTTTTTGATTATGAAAACTCCAGAGACTATCGACTTGTTCTGATCGACCAAAACAAGCTCGAATTGCGTGATCGGAAGTTTGCGAAAGTCAGCGGATTCAACCGTTCAAAAGCCAATCTTACGTATGCACCCAAACATATTCGAATTGGTACAAGAGACTATATCACAATGGTCGAAAAAAGTGGAAAATTGCTTTTACTCGATCGTAGGGGAAATATTCGTATCAAAACACCAAATGATTTGGTGATGTCTTCCGATGTGTATCTGCATCAAAATGGTTTTGTTGGTCTGGACAATAAAAACCGACTGTTTCGCATTGAAATCAACGGTAAAATCAGCTATCGCACACTCCCCTTTGAAACCCCATATCAAGTTCATGCAAGAGGGAAAAACCTTGTGTTGCTCACCGAAAATAAATTCGAAATCAATGGGCGACTGTTGGAACTCGATTTTGGGTTATACGGAGAGCCCTCGATACATGTGGTCAACAACCGCACCTTGATCAGCTTGGTTGATGAGCAAGAGGAAAAGGTATATGTTTTTGACCGAAAAGGAAACCTGCTTCCACATTTCCCGATTTATGGTGCTGGTTCGGTTACGATTGACAGCGATCGAAAAGGGAAGGTATTTTTGGCAACGACTGGCGAGAACAACAGCTTGGTTGTCTATCAAATTCCACAATAAGATTTTGACTACCGTATCAAAGTAGCGTCAAACTGCTCTTGAAAGTGATGTGTGATGCGTTTTTTCACTTCCGAAAGGGAGACTTCTTTGGCTAACTCTTGTGCCATGGAAGTCACTTGCTTCCCATGAATCCCGCAGGGAACGATGTGATCGAAATGAGAGAGGTTCGTGTTGACATTCAAAGAAAACCCATGCATGGTAACCCAACGGCTTGCTCGAATCCCCATGGCGCATATCTTTCTCGCAAAGGGCGTATTGACATCTAACCAAACGCCAGTCTCTCCCTGACTCCGTGTCGCTACGATCTCAAAATCGGCTAGGGTGTCGATAATGACTTGCTCCAACAAACGCAAATACTTGTGGATATCGGTAAAAAAATGATCCAGATCAAGAATGGGATAGCCAACGATTTGACCAGGGCCATGATAGGTAATATCCCCACCTCTATCGATTTTAAAAAATGAAATTCCTTTGGCTTCCAACTCCGCTTTGCTTGTGAGGAGATGATCTGCCGAACCACTCTTACCCAAAGTGATAACCGAGTTGTGCTCAACCAGCAAAAAATGGTTTGTGGTGGGGGTTTTGGTTTGGTTACGACGATTGTGAATTTTGGTATCTATCGTTTGTTGAAACAAATCGTGTTGCAAATCCCAAACCGTTTGATAGTCCAAAACACCAAGGTCCCGAAACTGAACTTCCTTTTTCATAATCTCCGTAAAAATAAACTTGATTTTGACAACATCAATCTGATCAACAATGCAAAGAACGTAAAAAACAGATATTCCAACAGCATGTAGTGGACAGTGAAAAATATTTGTCGATTGAAAAACAAAAAAAGACACGCCGAACCCGAAAGCCCAACGTGCCCAAATCTTACCATAATGAATGGTATGCGTTATTCTTTTACAAAGCGGAACACTCCCCTTTGGTTCCCATGTTTGGACGCAAGCAAATACACACCCTTTGCCAAACTGCTCACATTGAGCTGATGGTGCTGACCATCTTGGCGATGGCTTGCGAGCTGTTTGCCCGTAAGGTCATAGATTGTATAATCCGCTTGGGTGGCACTTGGATACACCAAACGCAGTTGTGTGGTCACTGGATTGGGATAGACAAAAACGCCCATTGAGGTTAGTTTCTCGAGACTTGCTGCGCCCTCTACAATCACTGTCCTTGTGACTTCTTTGGCAGCATTGCCTGCAGCATCACTTACATTGTAGGTCACAATATAGGTGCCGGGTGTGCTTGTATCAACAGTGTCGCCCCCAACAACAATACTGCTTGTCAAATCTTCACCAGTACCGGATACAGCCGTAGCCCCAGCATCTGTGTAGGTGTCTCCTAGCGTTACAAAAACAGTTCCTGAAAGCGGCTCGTTGTCATATACATAACGTACATAGGCAGTAGCCGTTTCGCTTCTAGACTCGGGAGCTGTGTTTGCAAAATCCCCCGTATCCACCCATCGTTCTCCAGTATTGTTCCCTACAGATTGGGTCCATAACAACTGACTGTCATAGCCACAAGCTGTGGTTTTGGTCACATCGGCTTGGAGTTCTTGTAAGGTGGGCAGGCGTGCCCCAGCAGCTTCTACCAATTCCAATGCGCGAGCATAAGTGACCAATCCCGAACAATCTACTCCACTGGGTATTGAAAAACCCGTTACAAAAGCATTGGAAGTGTTTGAAGTTCCCGCATGATTTTCTGGCCTATCAGCAGAAGACCCACTTTCGATAAGTTCACCAAACTGAGAAAAATAGGTTATATCTCCTAAAAGCGTGATGACGGGTGGGGGGATTACGATTTGAAAATCGTCGATGGCTGCATCTGCATCACTCCAATTCCCTGAAGTTCTCCTAAGCCGGAGATGAATCGGGCTGCCCAAATAGTTTGAAATATCAACCACTGTAGTAAGCCAACTATTACCTTGATTCCCAGCTTTATTCCATAGCGTGGTCCAAGTATCATCCGATTCTTTTACTTCTAGAGCTATACCCCCGAACTGAGATTCGTCAGCACCACCAGAATTATACATGTGATATTGAAATTTGACCCTTGCGTTCGTTATTGTATTATCGATTTCAAAAGGGGCTAGAAGGAGATTGGCTACTTTCTCTGTAGTTCCTCCACCTTGTCCGCCGCGTGAGTAAATATAGTGGATGCCATCAGCCGCTCCATTAGGTCCAGTTCCATTTAAAAATGTACTTCCTGAATGCCTTATCCAGTCAAAATTATCATTTGTGTCTTGGGTAAAATCGCCTAGCCCGTCTTCAAAGCTTTCGGTATATGGAAGCGTGATCTGGGTTTGGGCTTGCCCCAAGGCAAAGCCAAACAAGAAAATAAAAGAAAATAATAAACGTGTGGTAATGTTAAGTGTATGCATCATAATTAAGATTTGAGTTGCAACAAAGTAACGAGTTATTTTGGTAAATACCCCCCCCTTTTTGAAAAAAGTGGTTTTTTATTTTTATATGTATAGTGGATAGTAAATCAATCCTATTTCCCATTCGGAGTCAGCTTGTGGAAGAAGGAGGAATTCTCACAACAAAAGGATAGATTATTGATTGCATCGTCACAAATCCCACCCCAAAGTCACGCAATTGATTTCGCATGATTATCTTTGTGCAAAACAATTTCAATTTGGAACGCTCTGAGCAAGAACTCGTCAGACGAGAGAAATTAAAACAACTTCGTGCGCTGGGAATCGACCCATACCCAGCTGCTGCTTTTTCTACGGATGCAAATAGTGAAACCATTAGCAATGAATTTGCCGAAGGAAAACAAGTTACGATTGCAGGACGGTTGATGTCTCGCCGTATTCAAGGCAAAGCGAGTTTTGCAGAGCTTCAAGATTCACAAGGGCGCATACAAATCTACTTCAACAGAGATATTCTTTGTCCAACCGAGGACAAAAGCATGTACAATGATGTGTATAAAAAACTCTTAGACATCGGAGATATTATTGG
>Ga0213865_10003099_pt1 | contig 10284 bp, 11 predicted proteins | sample PICome_6_FD_160100 | JGI IMG/M metagenome (GOLD analysis project Ga0213865, IMG submission 160100) | Coastal seawater microbial communities near Pivers Island, North Carolina, United States - PICO282 | ecosystem: Environmental > Aquatic > Marine > Coastal | place: USA: North Carolina... | reverse complement strand
TCGTATTTAACGTCTTGTGCTTCTAACATTATGGTATATTGTTAAGTGAGAATGCTGATCTTGGTTTTGTAATGTCAAATAAAACAGGAACCTGAGTTGGTGATGCGTTACCAGAACTGATAGGAGGAGATGGTGCTTGTGTCACAATAGGTAATAATAAAAGTTTAGTTTGTGAATCATCTACTGAGGTATCTATGCTAAGTGGTTTCTTTTCAAGTCCTTTAAGTATGGCAAGTGTTTTCTTAGATTCTCTTTCTTGTTTTTTCCTCTCTGCTATTTTTTCTTGCTGTCTCTTTAGTAAAGAAGTTTCATCATCTGGACCAGAATTTAAATGGTTCAATGTATATTGAACACCATTGGATTCGATAATAACTCTATTGCCATATCCATCACCACGATTTGGAATAAATTGAACATACTTCAGTCCACCTTGTAGTGTTATCTTTTGATCTGGATCTCCAGCATAATCTTCTCCTCGGTGCATACTACCCCATCTCATCCCAATACCAGAGGTAAATCTCAATCTTTGTGTCATTGGAATGCCACTTACAAGAATATTATTCTTAACAGAGTCTGGTATAGACGCTCCTGGATTTGTGTAATTCTCAATATGAATATGAGATCCACCAGGTCCTGCTGGCACAGTTTTTCCAGTATATCCAACAGATCCAATTACTTCATCTGATCTTACAGCAACTGGTGTTAAATCGGATGCTGGTCTTGTTCTTGGACCTTCTCCTGGTTTTTCATTTGGTCTTTCGTTACCATCCCCACCAAATTTTTTAATAGTTTTTAGAGTTTTGACAATCTCCTCAAACTTACTCATATTCTTATCATATAAATCAGTAGTTTCCCTGTTCTGTTCGGAAGTCTTAGAGAAAAGTTTTACTGGATTTGTTTTTTCATTACCAATTGTTGTTCTCTTTGGTTGTTGATTTGCCTGAGACTGTTTATTAACTGCTCCACCTTTGTTTCTCTTTTGTATTTTTGGAATACTACCTTCTGATGAACTTTGTGGTGGAGATATCTGTGGAGATGCTTGTGGAGTTTGTTGTGGGAACATATTCCCTGGTGCCATTGGAGCAAAAGGTATCTCTGGAATAACGATACCATCAGTATCAATCTCACGATCTAATCCACGTAGTTCTTTTTCTGATTGTTGTATATTTTTCTTAGCATCATCTGGTTTGAAAAGAGAAGATATACTGTTATAGACTGATCCTATTCCACTTGCTATTACTCCAAGTGCCTTAACAGTTCCAACAACAAATGGTCCAACAGTTTTTATAAAAGAGGATACTTTTTCAATAATTATAGGTAACTTATCAACCAGAAATCCAAGAACAAGATAACCAAAGAAGTTTATAATACGATCTTTGATGCTCATCACCATTCCACCAACACCCGATAGAATTTTTTTACCAAATCCCATTCCTGGTTTAATTTTTGTTTCTGCCTTTTGCTCTGCCTCTGCTCTTCTTCTGTCCTGAACTTCCTTACCAATTAATGCTGTTTTTTTAGAGTCAATTCTTCTAACTTGAGTATTAGATTTGATAAGAAAACTTTTAATGTTAGTAACATTAAGTTTTAAATTTTCTACTTGAGTTGTGGTGTTTAGTTCTTCCATTTATCAACTCCCGTATATTCCAAGTTCCATCATCGCATAAGCAACATAGAAGTTTGATGGGTCTTCAGCATCAACCATTGGCATTGAACTACCTCTAGATGGTGGAGTTGCCATAGTTCCAGAAGGTGTCATAGTTTGATTTCCGCCACCCATATTCATTGGTGGAAGAACCGCCAATGATGATCCCGATGAAGGTCTTCTCAAATCTTTGGTTGCTCTTCTTGGTTGCTTCAAATTAACACTAATTTGTCCAACAACTCCAGCAGAACTCATTTCAATTCCAGATTGAGCAGAACCCATTAGGTTGCCAACTTTTAGTTTCGGCATTGAGCGAAGATCACCACCACCATATATTCTCTGGTAAAGGTCAGGATCATCTTCTTTTAGTTTAATCTTTTTAACAAAATCCTCATAATCTTTCAAAGTGGTTTCAAACTTCTCATTTGCTACTTTGAACGTTTCGTTATTTTCTTCTTGCTTCTTAAGGGCATTAATCATCATAGTATAAAGTTTCCCACCATTATAAATGACATCATCAATGAATGGTCCAAATTTTTTGCTTTCATCTCTTGGAACAACTTTTTCTCCAGGAGTTCCTAAGATTGGAACAATGTCCTTATTCACGTTTGGTCCCGGAATTGTTCCTCCTCTATTAAATTCTAAACCAGAACCTTCCTGATTTTGCTCTTGCCCACTTGTTACAGCATCATAAATTGAACCAGCAAGAATATCACCAAGTAATCCTCCCCATATTGGACCACCAAAAGGAAGTAGTGGTGGGAAAGAACCTAAAGCAGTTCCTAATGTGGCACCAACTGCTTTTGCTGCTGCTCTACCCAATGGTTCTCCAAGAGCAAGGGATACTGCAAAATCAATTAAACCACCAATAAGTGGTATTCTTTTAAATATCGGTCTCAATAATTTTCCAAGACCTTTGGCACCGGGACCCATTCCGATTGCCTTCATTGCACTATTACTAGCCCTTTTAAATCCTACATCAACACCTTGAAGTGCTCTTGCTACTGGATTTTTTGATCTTGTTACAACATCTAAATCTATCTTTTTCCTGCCACCACCAGGATCATATTCAGAAGGTCCTGTTCTTCCACCAGTTCCAGTATAAAAAGATCTAGTTTCTCTACCTATTGTTACACCCCTTCTTCCACCTGAGGCATTTCGAAATAATCCACCACCAGTTCCGCCAGTTCCGCCAGTTCCACCAAAACCACGCCCAGTCGCAAATCTAGAAATACCACGGAGAAGACGGTAAAGACGTGTAATCTTTCTAACAACTCTAAGAACAAGAACACCACCAATAACCATCAAAATGGTATTGGCATGTTTTGATAGGAAATCAAAAAATCCTTGTATCTTTTCTATACTACCTGGTTTGCTTAACCACTTCAGTCCCTGGTTGATTAAAAATCCACCAACCAGTGCTCCAAAGAACTGAAGTATTCTGTCGAATATATTCTTTGTTGGAGCAATAATTTTATCTACAGATTTACCAATCTTTGATCCAAGTTTATTGACAGTCTCTACGCCTTCTTCTGCCTTACCTCTTTTTCTCTTATCGGTGGCACTTCTTATTTTCTTTATTTCATCTTCTTCTTTTGCTATTCTATAAGCAAAATCCAAAGAAAGTTGTTTTTGAATTTCTACAAGAATATTATTAGTCTCTACTAAAGTCTGTTCTATAGGAGCAGACTCTTTCTTTAAGTATTTTGGATCTACATAACTAGCGCGGGCGCCGATCTGCATTCCCTTTGGAATTTTGATTGTAGTCGATTTACCTACCAGTGGTGACTCGCCACGAAATATTGAGGAAGAAACTGTTGTTTTTCCTAACTTAGGTTTTGCCTTTAGTGATGGTGCGGTAAATGCCTGACTACTAAATGCCACTCTGCTGCTGTTTTAGATTTTCTTCTTCAATGTACTGTTGGAGAAGAGTAACATAAATTTCTCTCTCCCACGGTATCATATTTTCAATCTCCGTCAAACTATATTTATGGTGCTGAATGAGAGCAAAATTTGTTCTATAGTAGTTTTCCAGGCTTTCATGCGCCATCGCTAGCTGAAAAAACTTGCTAACCCTTCTAGAACCACTTCACTTTCAACACCTGTCTCTGGATTTTTAACTTTAACAGTATGTGTAAGTTTTGGCATCGTATTGAAGAACTCTTCAATATCCTTGAACTGTTTGGTGTTCATCTGTTCGATAAAATCTCTCAGTTCTTTCTTAGTACAGTCAGAAGCACTCCAAGACTCATCTTCTGTGAATACTTGACCAATACAAGCAACAATAACTTCAAGTGATTTGTCAACATCACTTCCAGTCTCATTATACTCGAAGTTGTTCTCAACGAACTGAGCAAGAGAAGGATATTTCATTTGGATTGAAAGATTATCATCCAATTTAACAACATTTGAATGTTTTGGATCCTTTTCAACTTTAATGGCATCCAAATCAATTTCAACTTTTACTTTAGTTACATTATCATCTGGGCAGGTAATATTAACTTCTACTGTTTCACCAACAGAACGAGCACGAATATTCAGGAAGAGATACTCGATATCAAATGTTGAAAGATCATCAACTTTTACACCGCGTGTGCTAATACAATCAGTGATAACTGTTTTAATAGCACTTGAGATTTGTTTCATATTCTCAGACTCAAGTGCCATGATGAGAATTTTTTCTTCTCTTACCAGAAAGGGACGGTACTTAATTGTCTTTCCGGTAGAGGGCAATTCCAACTCATATGTTGGCGTAGAGATCTTTGGTAAAGGCATAATAACCTATAGAAATTCAGTTAAAATTATTTATTACCCTTTTTAAAGTCCTCTTGGACCAATTACACCTTCTCTCAGATTTCTATTTCTGGCAGCATTTATGTTATTGGTAGATTGGGTTAATCCTCCTTTATAAGCATCATACCATTCTTGATCAGTTAAAAGTCCCTTGAATGGTCTCTCTACTGGTTCATTTGTTACTGGATTAATAGGCACTCCAGCAGGATCTCCTGGTTTTTCTTGTATAGTAGTCTCTCCAGTTGTAGATCCTTGTCCATTTCCTCTTCCCTGAACTACAACATATCTATCATAAGCAAAAGAAACAGTCACTTTTAAAACATCTGCTGGACCATAAGAAACAGGAATAGCAGACATAGATTTTGGAAAAACATTATAAAATTGATATGTCAACATTGGAGATCCAACTTTATTACTATCTCTTTCAAATTTTGTTATAAACATAGTTGAAATTTTATATCCGCTTTTTGGATCTAATGGATAATTAAATCTTTTATAATGTTTATTAGAAAGTTCTATGGGACGTATTTTTCCCGCATCTTCTTGTCCAGTTCCAGAAACATAATCCATCCACCCCTCAAAAAACTTGATCATTTGATAATTTTTATCAACATAAAAAGTAAAATCAGTATCAATATACAGTCTAGTATGAGCATACTGCTCATTTATACCATGATAGTTATCTTTAACTTCTGCCGTCGCAAATGAACTTGTTGGAAGTGTGGCATCAGCACACATTAAACCACTTTCTCGACTAATAAATTCCTTCCCAACTCCATATCGAGTAGTAATGTGTTTTTGCAGTCCTTCAGTTAAAACCGAAAAATAAACCTGGTAATAATTGGTAAGAGATGGTTTAGCAATGTCCTTGGATTTAAGGACACTCATCTTAGGTTCTTGGACCAGGTTCTTTGGCGATGCCATCTAAATATCTCTAATGGAGCCTACATTATTAAGTATTTAGATGTCATATAAGGGAAAATTTCAACCATCATACCCACAGAAATACAAAGGTGACCCAACAAACATAATCTATCGTTCTCTTTGGGAGCGAAAGTTTATGGTCTACTGCGATAAAAACAAAAATATTCTTGAGTGGGGTAGTGAAGAAATTGCCCTTCCATATCGTTCTCCCATTGATAATAGAATTCACAGATACTTTCCTGACTTCTATATTAAGGTGCGAGAAACGAATGGTCAGATCAAGAAAATGATCATCGAGATCAAACCCAAGAAGCAAACAGTTGAACCAAAAGTTCAAAAGAAGAAAACGAAAGGATATATTTACGAAGTCTACGAGTATGCCAAGAACCAGGCAAAGTGGAAAGCAGCACGAGAATTCTGTAAAGATAGATTATGGGAGTTCAAAATCATCACAGAAGACGAACTAGGTATTAAGTAATGCCGAGAAAAACTCTTAAACAGAGAAAAGAAAAATATCCAACAGAGAACGAAGTTAATCGAATTCGTTCCGTAATGGATAATATTATTGGTATGGAAGATCCTGATGACGTGATGATGGAACTTATGAGCACCATACCCGAAAGTGGCAGAGCACCAAGTGCTGGAAAGTATTATGCCTTTGTTTATAATCCCAAGACTCCTAATATACTGTATGATCAAAATCCCCTAGTTGCCGTCACTGATGTATTCGAATGGGGATTTCGTGGTCTTAATTATCACTGGGGTCAAATGCGCCAATACACTTGGAATGAAATCCCAGGGCAGTTGTATGAAATCTATCCCGAAGAACTTGCCGATGCCAGAGAACTGCCTTTTATGAAACAGCGTCTAAATAGTTAAAAAAGTAGCCGAGATGGCAGATAACACTCTTAATCAAGAATCTGTAGATAAACTTAATGAACTTCTTGGTGGACAGCTTCGGAATGCTGGAGTACAAGTGGATAATACTACTCCGAAATTTGAGGCACTTCAAGGCAGTCAACAGGCAATTGAGTTAGAAGCAAGGGCGAGGGCAAAGAGTGGTAAAAATTTAAGATATCCATTTGAGCAACACTCCGGTACTACTCAAGATTATATACACTTTAGTTCATTCATTTACAGAAGAGGAACAGGAAAAGATATCGCAAATCCTGTATCTTTAGATCCATACTCGGGACAACCTAGTAATCCTAATGCTTCTCCCACCTTATCAACAGGTCCTTTAGTTTCCCCACCAAGAAGAGGTAATGGTCCAGCACCTAATGATCTTATTAAAACTGGTGATACAATAATTTTACCAATACCTGGGCAAATCTCAGATACAAATGCGGTAAATTATGGGGAAAGTAGTTTAAACAATTATTATGCTGCCGGATTAACTAGTATAATGAATATACAAGATGCTGGCGGACCAGGGGCACTATTTCAGACCCTTGGTAATCAAACTGGCAATTGGTTTGAGTTAGTAAAACAAGATACTAATCTACAACAACTTATTAAAGCTTTTTCTGCTCAACAAGCTATAAGTGCTCTTGGAGCAAATATATCTTTAGAACAATTATTTGCCAGAGCAACTGGATCAATAATAAATCCAAACATGGAATTATTATTTAATGGTCCAACTCTAAGGCAGTTTAAATTTCAGTTTAAATTTACTCCTAGATTTCAAAGGGAAGCACAAGAAGTTAAATCAATAATTAGATCTTTTAAAACAAGTATGTCTCCTATTGGAAAGGACCAAAATTTCTTAAGAACACCAAATATTTTTCAAGTCCAGTATGTTGGAGCATCTTCAAATTATTTAAATAAATTTAAACTCTGCGCCCTAACCAACATGAGTGTCAATTACACTGGTGAAGGAAATTATGCTACCTATAGTGATGGTTCTCCAGTTTCTATGATTATGGACTTGGCATTCCAAGAACTAGAGCCAATTTATGCTGAAGATTACAAAGGAGTAGGAGGAGTAGGTTACTAAAATGGGATACTTTAGAGAACTTCCAAATCTATTATATCCTTCTTATCAGTCTGATAAGAATTCATCTCTTAACTACATTGAGGTTAAAAACCTCTTCCGTAGAGTCAAACTAAGAGACGATCTTCAAAATGTTTTAACTCTTTTCAATAAGTATGAAGTTCCAGAAGGATCAAGACCAGAACTCGTTGCCGAAGAATTTTATGGAGATCCGGAACTTGATTGGGTGGTTCTAATTACAGCAGGAATTATTAACGTTCGAGATGATTGGCCTCTTTCAGATCGAGATCTCTATAATTATTCCTACGAGAAATATGGAACCGATTTGAACGCAACCCGCTTTTATGAAACTACAGAAGTTAAAGACTCTAATGGTCGTTTAATTCTTCCCAAAGGAAAAGTAGTTGACGGCACTTTTACAATTCCAAATCCTGCTGATCCAACGGCAACTCTAAATCCAGTTACTGGGATTAGTAACTACGAGTATGAAGTTCGTAAGAATAATAAAAAGAGGAGCATCTACATATTAAAACCAAGATACTTACAGCAGTTCTTGAATGATATGAGAGACATCTTTACATATCAAAAATCTTCTCAGTATATCAACGAAAAGTATATTCAAACTGAGAATCTAAACATCACTCTTCCATAAGAGTTCTAGTTTCTTATCAAACATCATAACGTATCGGTGCTTGCGGGAGCGTTCTTTCCATTCTCCCTCGGCACCTTTTACTTTGCCACGAGAGTGCTTAGTTCCGTCTGCATAGTAGAAATCTTTTTTTGGTTCTGTAAGACCACAATACTTAAAGTTACAAGCGCGATAGATTGTGCCAGTATGAAAATCGTTATCAGCGTAAGAGATGATTGCTTTAACTTTAGTATCCTTTCGTAACTGTTTAATCGCTCTTGAAACAAACCAAGAAGTGATATTATATTCTGATTGTTGGGTTTCAGGGTGTATGCAAAGTCGTGAAAGTTCAAATAGTCCCTCTTGCTCATCTCTCCTTAAACCAAATGCTCCTTGTGCTATTTCTGGGACAGGGAGTCCAGTAAAAATACAGACTCCCTTGATACCACCGATATTCAGTGGACTGAAATCATTGCTCTCATACAGACCGTAGTTGTATCCAGACTTAAAGGACTTCGAAAAGTCCTTAAGATAATGAAACCGCAGAAGTAATTCTGCGGCTTCAGATTTACTTACACGGTCTATTGTGTAATCAGATTTCACTCGTCGGCAAGGCGGGCGAAGTACGAGAGAGCATCATCATCCTCATCTTCATCAGAGGAAGAGGAAACAGTGCGAGTGGGTTGAAGAGTGTTCAGTTCATCACGGAGATCCTCAGTGAGTTCACGGGTAGAACCACGGGTGGTTTCTTCCTCATCAAACTCTTCAGGATCCTGATAACGGGGAGTACCCTTGTTACCCAGCACATAGTCCAGGCGCTTCTTCAGATCATCATAGGACTTGAACTGATCAGCAGCAACAAGTTCAGCAAGAGAATACTGCTTCTTCCAGATCCCCTCCATGGCATCATCATCGTCCAGGAGAGCATCGGGACGGGCGAACTCAGAAGAGTCGTAGTTACGATAACCAGCAACATTCTTTGCCTTCAGTTTGAAGTTAGCACCTTGCCAGAAATCGAACGGATCGATTGCTTCCTCGTCCTCAAACTCAGGTTGCATGGCAGCAGTGAGTTTGTCGAAGATCTTCTTACCGAACTTGTACAGGAAGACTTTACCTTCGTTGGAGGGATTAGCAGGATCCTTGACCACATAAATGTTTGCCATGTAGGTCAGTTTACGCTTCTGCTTACGTGCCTGCTCTTTACCAGCATCGGTGCCGTTGTTCCACAGCATCGTGTTGTACTCAGAAACAGGATCCTTCTGACCAAGAGTAGTCAGGGAGTTCTCAATATACCAACCACCAGGACCTTGGAAGGCGTGACTGTAGAGTTTCACAAAAGGAAGGTCCTCACCATTAGGAGCGGGCAGGAAACGGATCACGGCATAACCGTTACCGCTCTTATCACATTCCAGTTTCCACAAGCGATCATCGCCGCTGGAACCGCCATTGTTATTCATCTTTTCGACTTCCTTGACCAGTTTCGCGGTCAGGGAGCCAAGCTTAGATTGCTTTTTAAGGTCTGCGAAAGACATTTGGATTACCTCGGATTAATTGGATTCGGGGGATTTACTCGGATAGTATAGCAAGGATGCCCTCAGTCGTCAAGATATTGCTTGAGGGATTCGATTGTCTGGTTCATACTATTGAATAAAACTGACATATCAGTCTCTGGTGGGAAACCCATCAGGGCAACTGATTTGCGTAGGTTCTCTTTCATCTCAACCGCCATTGGGTCGTCTGAAAGGGATAACCTAGTATACATCACTCTCTGCTTTTCTAGCAAGCTTTGGAGTTTTTCAATGTGCTCTAACTTGGTCTCATTAGACATTGAACCAAAAGTCAATATACTTCCATAGATTTGTTCTTGGAGTTTATTGATTTCTTTTAGTTCATCCTGAATAATATCAGACTCAAAAAATTCACTCATCGATTATAGACCGCAAAATTTTCTTATAGTTGAACACATCAATATTTAGGAACGGAGAATATTTTTTAATTTTCAAACTTACGGTTTCCCACACTGGGTCCAAAAGTTGCTTGTCAAACTTATTCCCGAACAGGAATATTTTATTATAGATCACTAGGGTCTCTAGTGAAATTGTCCCGCTCAGGAACTTTTTAAGAACGGTTGGATGACCTTTCGAACAGTCGAAAACACTCTCTAATTCGTTCTCCAAGAACAATTCGCTGCTTTGCTCTTTGAACAAGTAAGTCAAACTCTGCTGTCTTTTCATCCACTCGGCGTAGTTTCTTTCGCCAGAATTGATAATTTCTCCAATCCATAGGTTCTGTGGGTTATCG
>Ga0213865_10003098_pt1 | contig 10284 bp, 10 predicted proteins | sample PICome_6_FD_160100 | JGI IMG/M metagenome (GOLD analysis project Ga0213865, IMG submission 160100) | Coastal seawater microbial communities near Pivers Island, North Carolina, United States - PICO282 | ecosystem: Environmental > Aquatic > Marine > Coastal | place: USA: North Carolina... | reverse complement strand
GTGATGAGTTAGGTAACCACACAGCCACTCAAAACTTAAATATGGGTGGTAATGCAATTACCAATGTTGGTAACGTAGACGGTGTAGACGTATCAACTTTAAAAAGTGATTTTGATACATTAGAAAATACTTCAAAGGGAAGAATCACTTATTTATATACTTCTTCTACATCTACAAGTTATGTTCCTCCCGCTGGGTATATAGCTTATATAGATTCTGTTGTAGACTATGTATTAGTTAACACATCTTCATATAATAATGTAGATTTAGCAGGAGGATCAGGAGGATATGGTGGTTTTTTATATACTGAATTAGGATCACTTATTACTACTAGAAACACAAGTAATGGAGCTTTCCAAACCCATAAAGTAGTTGATATTATAACAGGTCATAATGATGATAGTGCTGTAAGATTTGGTATACAAAGTATTGCTTTAGGAATTAGTTCGGGTAGTTTATCTAATGGTGATGAAGTTGAATTTATTTGGGATAAGTCAGCAGGTGTAGGTGGCGCTTATAGTGCTACTACAGGTGCAGTTACTAAAACACTCGCAGGAATATACCAACCTGGTTACAATTATTTAGATATGTTCTTTGGTGTGGGTCCTGCGGACTTTGATGGTTCACCTGACAATTTATCAGGAGTAAACCCCTCAGGTTCCCATGAAAATAGCCATTATTATTTACCAGCGATTTCACAATCAGACTCTTTAACCTTAGGAGGATTAACAGTTAATGGAAATATAACAGTTACTGGTAATGTTGATGGTACAGATGTAGCTCAACTTAAATCTGATTTTGATACTTTAGAAGGTAAAACCTTAGTCTCAAGTTCAGACCAAATACTCCCAATTACAACCTCAAGTATTACAGATTTTCCAACAGAAGTATCTCGCTCAGCAGCTGCTGCTGGATTTGGAGCAGGAGGAGGTGGGGGTTCAGGTACTGTAACTGAAGTTACTGTTGGTACTGGTTTGGATGTTACTAATGGTACTACAACACCAAATGTAACTTTAGACCTTACAGAAGTAATAGCAAGTGATGCTGCCAATAGAGTATTAACATCAGATGGTGATGGCACCTTAACAGCAGAATCCGAACTAACCTATGATGGTACTACATTAAATGTAGATGGTAAAATTGATGTTGATGCTGATGTAGATAATGGTACTTTAGTAGATATTACAAATACACGTAATGGTGGCTTAACAGGTGATAGTTATGCTTTAAAAGTAGAAAGTGCTGATACTGTATATATGGGTGGTCTTTCATATAGGGCATTTGGAGGTTACTTTTTAGCAGGTTCAACAACAAACGCACCCGACTTTCATGATACGATAGCTTTATATGCACAGGCGACTGGATATAATAACCAAGGAGGCCCATTCTCATATGCCGCTATATTTAGTGGTTCTAATGGTGTTGTTGGTATTAATACCATGGAACCTACAGTTGAATTAGATGTTGTTGGTGATATCAGTGCTAGTAATGATGTACGAATCGCTAATAATTTATCTTTAGGGGCAGTAGCAGATGTAGAAGCTAGAATTAGCTCATATAGAGTAGTATTACAATCCAATTGTTATTTAAGCCAAACAGATAAAAGATATTTACCTTTTAATTCTCTATCAGAACAAACAAGTTTCAATTATATATCTTTAACCCCGGCAGCCGCTAATGGTCAGTTAATTTCAATCACAGTATGGCCTCAATCAGGAGGTGGATCTTCTACAATGGGATTACACGTTAATAGTAATGCAACAGCAACTGCCACAGACACCCAAACTTTAAGTATAGGAGCACCTACTACATTTACATTTAGTGGTGCTACCTTCTCCCAAAACGATGAATTATCCTTTAGTATAACTTCTACAAGTAATCCTAATGGATTTTCTGCTCAAATAATTTTAGAATATGATTACTAATGGCATTAAATACTAAAAGAACAAATTTTAAATTAGTTAAAGACCGCTCAGGAACTAACAACATCACAACAGGTATAATTACTGCTGCCAGTGCAAGCTTATCAAGTGATATTTTTTCAAATGACCAAGCTTACCTTGAGGGAACTTTATCACCTATATTATATCATATTGACTTACTCCAAGAAGACATTGATGAACTTAGAAGATTCACTACAGGATCCATGACAATACCTTCCAGTATAGGACAAGCCTCAAGCGCAGGAGAAGTTGGTTTAGGAACTGAACATATTACTTTACATAGTTCACAAACCTTACAAGCAGGTGCTGTAGTTTATTCAGGAGCTTCTTCTTGGAATTATGCTAATGCAACTTCCGCAGGAGCAGCTTCTTATGGATTTATGGGGGTAACAAAAACAACATCAACAGGTGATGGGTTAGTTACAAGAGGAATAGTCTATTTAAATCAAGACCCCGGTGGTAGTGTAGGTGATGTTGTATATTTAAGCACATCAAGTGGTAGATTAACAACAACGGCTCCTTCAGCAGATGGTAATGTAGTCAGAGTAATGGGCCATAAGTTAGGAACTAATTTAGTTTATTTTAATCCCAGCACAAATTGGATAGAACTAACTGTATAAATGGCTATAAGTAAAGTTTCAGGAATAGCATGGGCTAATATAGCCAGTTATGGTGGAGTTGCTAAAGCAAACATTGCTAATTTAGGTGGCGGGACAACCCCACCAGTAGCTGTTGTAAATTGGTCTTCTTCATTATATCATTTTGAAGACCAATCAACACAAGAAGGAACATCAGGTAATTGGTCCCCAACCTCAACCCATTCAACTTGGGTTAATGGAACCTCTGCTGTAAATGGAACTTATTGGGGTAGAACTTCAAACAAAACTGTAAAAGGATGGAATCTAGGTACAGATAATTCACCTTCTGGTCAAACTGGCCCCAATGGTGGTGTTGTTATCCCTGGTGGTACACATTCAACAGCAGCTTCAAGTGACAATTACTTATATAGTGAAGCATCGAGTAATAGAAACCGTTACGCATTTGTAACTAGAATGCCTGGTTTTAACTTTAGTCTCGAAATGGGGGACCGCAAATCCAATAATTTAGATTTAATATTTTGGGTGCATGCTTTTGGCAGTAATATGGGAGATTTATACGTTTATATAGACACAGCTACCACATCTAATCATTCAAGTGCTACCGAATTAGCAGCATATGAATCCTTTACAGGATTTACATCTAATTCAAGTGTATGGCAACAAAAAACAATCAGTTTAAATTCATATAGATCAATCAGTTCTAACCATTATATTTATTTTGTAACCCAAAACGGTACTGGATTTAGAAGTGATTTAGCAATCGACGGAATACAAATAGTAGAATCATGAGAGTAAAATATATTTGTGAAACACACGGTTATATGGTGTATAATTCTTCAAGTGGTGCTTTTATAGCCACTGCTTCTATTAATGATCCCTCATTTGATGAAAATGACCCTGAAATAGGAGATTTTTCATTTGGTACTTGGGATTCTACTTATGGAGTTTTTACACCTGATTAACGGTTTTTAAAATTAATGTATATTTATATATAACCAACAAAAGTAAAAGTTATGGCAATTAAAGAAAACAACGTTGAAAAACTTACCAGCGAAGAAGTTACTCAACTCAATGGACTTCGAGCAAAAACCAGTGAACTAACCTTTCAAAGAGGTCAATTAGGTATCGCTGAAGACAACATTAAAAGACAACTCAACCAACTTGCTGAGTCATTTAATGAACTTTACAACACAGAAAATACCTTATCCAAAGCATTATTCGATAAATACGGTAAAGGAGAAGTTAACCTTGAGGAAGGTACCTTTGTTAAGGCTGCAGAGTAACATTTTTTCAAAATATTTTTTATATTTATTGCCAGCAGGAAACTGCTGGCATTTTTTTTCGATATTTATTACAAATAAACAACACAAGATATGGCTGAAACATTAGTATCACCCGGCGTACTTCAAAGAGAAAACGATCGTTCGTTTGTAGCTCCTGCCCCAGTTGAAGTAGGTGCCGCAATCATCGGTCCAACAGTAAAAGGACCCGTAGAGATCCCAACAATAGTTACCTCTTTTGGAGATTACCGCGAAAAATTCGGAACCTCTTTCCTCTCTGGCAGTAACCAATATGAATTTTTAACTTCAATCAGTGCACAAAAATACTTCGCTGAAGGAGGTCAATCACTCCTTGTAACTAGAGTCACGCCAGGTACATTTACTGAAGCAACCTCTACACGCATATTAGCAAACAGTGGAAGTACAACAGGAACACACTCCACTGCTTCTTTAGATTTTGCAGGTAACATCCCAGATAATGCAAACGGTTTAAGAATTGTAAATAATACTGACAACGAAGTAGATTTTATCATAGTTTCAGGTTCAACAGATAATGATTTAGCCAACTTAAACTTATTCCAGTACAATGGAACTGGTTTACAAGCAATTGTAGACGAAATCAATAATACCTCAGGTTTAAGTGGAACTTTTAGTGCCTCGTTAAACGGTACTGTACTTGCAATTTCTAGCTCTGCACCATCAACCACCCTTAATGGATTTACTATTCAAACTGGATCAACATCAGAATTAGTACAAACTGCTTACAACGGATTAACAGATGTAGCAACATTTGGTGGTGGAACAGCCACAGTTACTGGTATAAATGACGACAATAACCGCTCATTTACTCTAAAAACCATAGCAAAAGGTATAAAACTCAATAACCATACCGATACTGACGGTAGTGATATTGAAGAGCTTTCAGATAACTCATTAGTATCAGGTTCAGAAGATAACCTACGTTGGGAAGTTTCCAATGTAAACAACAATCAGGGCACATTTACTCTCACAATTAGAAGAGGTGACGATACATTAAGAAGCAAATTAATCTTAGAAACATACACTAACTTGTCACTGGATCCTAAAGCTGACAACTATATTGAAAGAGTAATTGGTAACCAATACTACTCAGTTGACACTACAACAGATCCAAATCAACCATTAGTTAAACTAAATGGTGACTTCCCAGCACGTTCACGTTATGTATACGTCTCTGAAGTACACAAACAAACACCTGACTATTTTAACTCAGACGGTACTGTAAACACTGATGGAACCAGATCATACTCAGCTTCTCTCCCACTAGTGGCCTCAGGCGCATTCGCAAGTGCTACTGGTGATATATTACCTAGCTCAACCGCAGGTTTATATTTTGAAAACATTGGAAGTGGAACATCCGCTATCCAAGGTTTAAGCACCACAGATTATACTCAAGCAATCAACATCCTCAAAAATACCGACGACTTTAGATTTAACCTAATTACAGCCCCAGGTATTAATTACAATGACCACGCTACTACATTTAATAGCTTAGTTGAACTAGCAGAGGACAGAGGAGACACATTCTTTGTAGGTGACTTAGTTGGGTATAACGAAACTATATCTAACGTTACCCTCCAAACAAATAATTTAAATAGCAGCTTTGCTGGTAGTTACTGGCCTTGGGTTAAAGTTAGAAGCTCTGAACTTAATAGAGATATTTGGTCCCCAGCCTCAACTGTAATGCCAGGAGTTTATGCTTATAACGATAGAGTTGCTGCTCCATGGTTTGCTCCAGCTGGTCTAAACAGAGGTGGCTTAAATGTATCAAGAGCAGAAGTTAAATTAACATCAGGTATGCGCGATACTTTATATGATGCAAGAGTTAACCCAATTGCCACCTTCCCAAGAAATGGTGTTGTAGCATTTGGTCAGAAAACTCTCCAGAAAAAGTCAAGTGCTCTCGACCGCATCAACGTAAGAAGATTGTTGATCTCACTTAAGAACTTTATCGGAGACACAGCTAAGAATCTCGTGTTTGAGCAAAACACAGCAAACACAAGAAATAGATTCTTGAATGTTGTTAACCCATACCTCGAAAGCGTACAACAAAAACAAGGTCTCTACGCCTTCCGCGTTGTAATGGATGAGTCAAATAACTCACCTGACGTGATTGATAGAAACCAGTTAGTTGGCCAAGTATTACTCCAACCAACCAAAACCGCAGAATTTGTAATTCTCGACTTCACTATCTTACCAACTGGAGCAACTTTTGGAGAGTAATATATTTATAACAAACGAATAAACAACACAGAATAAAATGGCAATATTAAGTTCAGCAGAAATGTTCTACCAGGCGTACGAGCCTAAACTACAGAACAGATTTCTATTCCAGATAGACGGTATTCCTGCATACCTTGTTAAGGCAGCAGATCGTCCTAAATACACTAACGAAGTTGTTGTGTTAGAACACATCAACAAGAAAAGAAAAGTAAAGGGTAAATCCGATTGGCAAGATCTTAACGTTACCCTTTATGATCCTGTAACCCCATCTGGTGCACAAGCTGTAATGGAGTGGGTTCGTTTATCACACGAGTCAGTAACAGGTAGAGATGGTTACTCCGACTTCTACAAGAAAGAAGTTAGATTCCATACCTTAGGTCCTGTTGGTGATGTGGTTGAAGAGTGGGTATTGAAAGGAGCATTCGTTCAAAATGCCTCATTCGGAACAGGTGACTGGGCCAACTCAGCACCAATGGAAATCACATTAACAATCTCAATGGATTACTGCGTGTTGAACTACTAATATTAGCCAAATATATTAAAGAAAGGGGATCGTTTACGCGATCCCTTTTTTTATTCATATATGTATATGTAAACATATAATAGTTATGGAAGAAAATAAATCAATGTTCCCTACGGAGGAAGTAAGTTTACCGTCAAAAGGTTTAATATACTCCCCTGATAGTCCTTTAGCTAAAGGAGCAGTCGAAATGAAATATATGACTGCAAAAGAGGAAGACATCCTCACAAACGAAACCTACATTAAAAAAGGCACTGTAATAGACAAATTGCTTCAATCTCTAATAGTGTCGCCAATCAATTATAGTGATTTGGTTATAGGCGATAAAAATGCGTTACTTGTAGCTGCTCGTGTATTGGGTTATGGTAAAGACTATAGTTTTGAAATTAACGGTGAAACACACACCATTGATCTTACAGAACTAGAGGATAAAGAACTTGACAGCGAACACCTCATTAAACCAAACCACAATGAGTTTACTTTTACTCTTCCTGTGTTAAAAAAAGAAATTACCTTCAAACTCCTCACCCACTCAGACGAAAGAAAAATCGAGGAAGAACTTAAAGGCTTAAAGAAAATGAAACAAGAAGTAGGTGAACTAACCACCCGCTTAAAGTACATGATCCTCTCAATTGATGGCGATTATGAGCGTAAAACAGTACGCCAATTTGTAGATAACCAATTGCTTGCTAGAGACAGCCGAGCACTCCGTGAATACATTAAAGAGATTCAACCCGACGTTGACATGACATTTGAATATGAAGACGAGGACGGAGAAATACAGAGAGGGGTCACCGTGCCATTAAACATTAACTTTTTTTGGCCTGACGCCTGAATACAAAATGCAAGTGTACAATGAGGTACACGATTTGACTTATCATGGTGGAGGTGGCTTTACATACTCTGAAGTGTATAATATGCCTATTTATTTAAGGCGATATTCTATCCGTAGAGTGAATGACCACCTAGAGGCAAAGAAAGAAGCTCAAGAAAATGCCCAAAAAGAGGCTGAATCTAAATATGGACGGTAAGGTGCGAAAGCACCTTTCGTTCTTTTATATTTATAACATATATAATTTAATATGGCAGACGATTTACTAGGGGATTTAGAAGGACTACAAAGTATGTCTTCTCAACTAAGAGATGATTTCGCGGATATTAGGAATATTTTAAGAACTACTGGAGGATTATCTCGTGAATTTACATCTGAGTTAACTACTTCTACTAATGCAAGTAGAAAATTAGGTGAAGAAGTTGAAAGAGTAAAAAATGGTACTTCTAATACTAAAAAACTTTTAGAAGAGCAAGCAAAAGCCACTGAGCGAAGACGCACTTTAGAAGATAAATCTAATAGATTACTCCAACAAGCTCAACAAGCCACAGGAGCTCAAGCAAGAAATTTAAGAGCCCAAGCCTCCTTCCTTTCAGATGCAGCCGATCGTGCTCAACAATTAGCCGATTCATATGGGGAACTAGCAGAATCTAATGAAAAATTAGACAAAGAATCTAAATTTTTTGATAACTTTAGTAAGTTAACTGCCAAAATACCTGGTTTAGGGAAGTTATCATCTACATTTAAAGAAGCGGGAATTGCTATTAGAGAAGCTACTTTAAGGGGTGAAGAAGGTGTAGAAAAACTTAAACAAGGATTTGATATAATAGGTAAAGCTTCATTAATATTAATAGCTCAACAATTACTCAAATTAAGCACAGAAGTAAATAATTTCCAAAAGAATCTTAATTTAAGTTATGAAGAAGCTCTTTTACTAAAAGGAGAGTTTGCCGCCATTTCATTTGAAAGCGGAGAAGTTGCTGTAAATTCAATCCGTATAGCAAAAGCAAACGCAGAACTAAATTCTCAATTGGGAACTGCTGCCGTATTTAGTGGAGAATTACTTACAACCTTTTCAAAATTAACTGAAATAGTTGGTTTATCTAACCAAGCTGCCGGTAGCTTAGCCCAACAAGCTCTCATCAGTGGGCAAGAATTTAGAACTGTAGAGGAAAACGCATTAGGTACTTCATATGCTTTACAACAAGCAAGTGGAATCGCCTTAAATAATAGGGAAATACTCGAAGCTACAGGTAAAGTAACAGGTCAGGTAAGAGCTAATTTAGGTTCTAACCCAGCGTTAATTGCTGAAGCTGTTACTAAAGCTAAGCTTTTAGGAATGGAGCTAAATGACATAGCAAATACCTCTAAACAACTACTTAATTTTGAAAGCAGTATAAGAAATGAACTCGAAGCCGAGTTACTCACAGGAAAACAACTTAACCTAGAAAGAGCCAGAGCATTAGCACTACAAGGTGATTTAGCGGGGGTTGCAGACGAAATAGCTCGCCAAAACATTAACTTTGCAGAATTTGGTGCTATGAATGTTCTACAACAGGAGGCATTAGCTAAAGCTGTTGGAATGACTGCTGATGGTTTATCAGACGCATTACTAGAACAAGAAGCCCAAGGCAGAACAGCACGTGAGTTAAGAGCCCTAGGTAAAAGCGAATTAGCAGACAGATTAGAAGTCCTCGATGCACAAGAAAGAATAGCATTAGCTACTGAAAAACTACAAGTAGCATTATCAAGTGTACTTACACCTTTAGTTCCTATAGTCGATTTATTTGCTATGATAGCAGGTAGTACTGAAGTCGTATATACTTTATTAGGGGCCACTATTCCTCTACTAGCTATAGTAGCAGCTAAACAAGCAGTTTCATTTGCTAAAAGCATAGGTAAATCCGTAGCTGAAATATTTGGGGGTTCTGTAGGTAGTTTAGGACCTTTAGGAATCCCTATAGCTATTGCAGGTGTAGGAGCTATGATGGGTTTAATTGCTTCTTCTATGACTAAAGCAGACGACATGATGTATGGTAATAATATGTTAATTACTAAAAACAAAGGCGCTATTGCTTTAAATAATGACGATACTGTTATAGCAGGTACTGACTTGTTTAGAGGCGGGGGTAGTGGGGGTGGTATCTCAGATGCCCAAATAGGAAAATTAGCCTCAGCAATTAACGATAAAAAAGTAACTTTTGATTCATTTACATCATCTGGCCCACAAGCCCTTGTAGATACTGAACGTAGACGTGCAAGTAATTTATTTTTCTAATATTTATAACAAAACAATACAATGGCATTAGTAGATAAAAAATCACTCTATGACTTAGTACCTAATGAAGGTTCTGTAAGTCAAATGGATTCTTTACAAGGACCCCAATTTGCAAATACTATGGAAAGCACTTTACACACTAATGCTTTGCAAGGATTGTACGATAGCAGTGTTCATAATTTAAACTATGGTCCCATGACTCTAGATATAGATGGTAACCCTGGCCCACAATTTGCAAATACCCAAGAGAGCACCCTCCACACAGATGCACTAGCTGGAATCTACAACAGCAGTGTACATAACTTAAACTATGGTCCTATGGGTGGTGATATGGATGGTAATCCTGGTCCTCAATTTGCAAACCCAGAACAATATAGCCCTTCACTTCATGAAGATGCATTAGCTGGGGTATATAACAGTAGTGTTCATAACAACCAATACACTATGACCTTATACGATACTGATGGTGTTACACCAAACAACAGATATTTAAATAACTTACCTGAGGGATTAGGTGCACTTATTGGATAACTTTAAATGGGGTTAAAAAAATTATTAATAGACTCTGGG
>Ga0213865_10003097_pt1 | contig 10287 bp, 10 predicted proteins | sample PICome_6_FD_160100 | JGI IMG/M metagenome (GOLD analysis project Ga0213865, IMG submission 160100) | Coastal seawater microbial communities near Pivers Island, North Carolina, United States - PICO282 | ecosystem: Environmental > Aquatic > Marine > Coastal | place: USA: North Carolina... | reverse complement strand
TAGTGCCATAAAGACTAGAGTTGGGTGGACGCTGTGCTTACCCGCATCGTAGGGCTCATGCTGACACTGCATGGCTATGCCAACTTCTTTGGGTATGTTCCAGATGATTTGTGAACAGCTTGTTTTGATCGTTTGGATTGGCGGCTTCTATTTTTCGTCTACTCTTTTTCTTCGCACCACCACAGGGAGCAATTTACATGCGTCATAAATTCAGATCAGGAAGAGAACGGGAGTCGCCGGGGTAAATCGACAAACGTTCCAATCAATTCCAGCTTAGACGTTGACGAACTGCATGCGTTCACCAACCCAGCGATTAACCAGGGGGTCGACGGCGTCTGGATAATCCGCAGTGAGCTTCTCAGAAACCCGCTTTACATCATCCAGCATAGAAGAATCTCGACCGATGTCTGCGACCCGAAATGTCATCAAACCAGTCTGCTGGGTGCCAAGCACTTGGCCAGGTCCCCTGAGTTCCAGGTCCTTCTCCGCAATATAGAACCCGTCGGTGCTTTCTCGCATGACCGCGAGCCGCTGCTTGCCGTTTTCTGATAGTGGGGTCTGATAGAGCATGATGCAGTGGCTCTGCACGCTGCCGCGGCCAATTCTTCCTCTGAGCTGGTGGAGCTGGGCCAGGCCCAGGCGCTCCGGGTTCTCAATAACCATGAGGCTGGCATTGGGGACATCCACACCGACTTCGATGACAGTGGTTGCCACCAATAACTGGGTGTTACCGGCTTTGAATTCCTGCATCACCTGCTGTTTGTCAGGGGCTTTCATGCGACCGTGAATCAGGCCGATGCGGAGCTCCGGCAGCTGCTTTTGCAGTTGTTCTGCAGTGACCTCAGCGGCTTGGGCCTGAAGCTGCTCCGACTCTTCAATCAGGGTACAGACCCAGTAAGCCTGGTGGCCAGACGCGCAGGCCTGCTGTATACGCTGGGTGACTTCATCGCGACGGGTGTTTGAAACCAGCGCGGTATTCACGGGCATGCGGCCCGGGGGCAGCTCCGCAATCACCGAGCAATCAAGGTCGGCATAGGCGCTCATGGCCAGGGTGCGAGGGATTGGAGTTGCCGTCATAACTAACTGGTGTGGGCTTAGATTGTTCACCGCGGCCTTGTCTCGCAGCGACAGGCGTTGATGTACGCCGAAACGATGCTGTTCGTCGATAATCACCAGGCCCAGGGCGCGGTAATTCACCTGGTCCTGAAACAGGGCATGGGTGCCCACCAGCACCTGGCAGTCGCCATTTTCAAGGCTAGTAAGCACTTGCTTACGTTGCGCGGCTTTAGTTTTGCCACTAAGCCACCCGACCGCTATACCTAATGGCTCAAACCACGCCCTGAAATTGTCGTAATGCTGCTCCGCCAGTATCTCTGTGGGGGCCATTAGCGCCACCTGATACCCGCTAGCCAGGCACTTTAATGCACTCAGCGCTGACACCACAGTCTTGCCCGAGCCCACGTCCCCCTGCAGTAATCTCAGCATGGGAGTCTCGCGACCTAGGTCGGCTTCGATCTCGGCGAACGCCTGTTCTTGCCCCGCGGTGAGTTGGAATGGCAGATTGTTGCGAAAGGACTGGGTCAGCTCAGCGCCCTGTTTGAATGCAGGCGCATTGTTCTGCGCATACAGGGATTTGAACTGGCGCATACATAGCCTGTGAGCCAGTAGTTCCTCGAATGCCAGTCGCTGTGCACCTGGGTTGGTGTCTGAATTCATCCACTCTAGCGGGGCATCCAAAGGCGGCCGGTGAATCAACTTGATCGATTCGGTGAGACCCGCGAGCTGGAACTGCTCAATTAACTGCGCGGGGACAAAGTCCTGCAGATCGTCCGCTTTGTCTAACAGCTGCAACGCCTGATTGATGACATTGCGCAGGCGCCCCTGCTGTAAGCCCTCGGTGGTTGGGTATATTGCTGTAAAAGTATCGGCTACCGGTTCCTCCTGGCCAGGCTGCAGCACCCGGTATTCAGGATGATAGATTTCCAGGCCGCTGCGGCCCCTGCGGGGCTCACCGTAGCATCGAATGCGGGTTCCTTCAGCCAGTGAGTTTTTTTGAGCAGCGCTGAAGTGGAAAAAGCGCAGATGAATAATGCCGGTCTTGTCCACCAGCACGCACTGCAGACTGCGCCTTCTGCCAAACTGGATCGAACTACTGCCGATCTCTCCTTCCAACTGCACTAACTGACCCATTCGCGCCTGGCGAATGGGCGTGATCTTGGTGCGATCTTCGTAGCGTAACGGCAGGTGAAAAAGCAGGTCCTCTACCGAAGAAATGCCGAGCTGTTTGAATTTTTTCGCGAGAGCTGGACCTACTCCTTTCAAGTAGGTCAAAGGCAGGGCATCTAGTTTCAGACTTGCCATCGGTCACGTCCGTGTCCGGGTGCTGTCACTGCAAGGTGACGTAACAGGTTAGCCTGAGTATATGGGTTTTTATACAGTGGTGCTACAAAGCCAGAATCGCTTCGACTTCAACCTGTGCCGCCTTCGGCAAGGCAGACACCTGAATGGTGGCCCGGGCCGGATAGGGCTGCTTGAAGTACTTGGACATGATTTCGTTGACCACTGCAAAGTCATCCAGGTCGGTCAGGAATATAGTGAGCTTGACCGCGGCATCCAGGCTGCTGCCGGCTGCTTCTGCGACGGCTGACAAATTGAGGAATACCTGATGAGCCTGATCTGCAACATCTTGCGAAACGATTTCCATGGTGGTCGGATCCAGGGGAATCTGGCCCGAGCAGAACAGCAGGGAACCGCTGCGAATAGCCTGAGAATACGGGCCAATTGCGGCCGGCGCGTCGGAAGTTTGAATTGCTTGTTTGTCACTCATTAGTGGCCGATTGCTCCAATTGGATTTTTAATAACTTTACGCACCCTGCGACTCTTCACGCGCGTTACTTTTGAAACGGGCGGTAGCGCACGCACTCGCTTCATAACACGTGCCAGGTGTACCCTATTCTTGACATTAATAGACAAATTCACGATGCTGAATCTGGCATCCCGTTCTACGGTACTTATCTTTTCGATGTTGGCTTCTGTGCCTGTGATCGACGTTGCCAGAGTGGCAATTATGCCGCGTTGGTTTTCCAGCTCGACTCGAAGCTCGACGGAAAACTCTCCTTCTACGCTCGGATCCCAGCTTACCTCCACACACTTTTCCGGGTTGTCTCTGATATCTGCGATATTGTTGCAATCATCAGTATGAATCACCATGCCCCTGCCCGAGCTAATGTGTCCGACTATCGGATCACCCGGGATTGGATGACAACACTTGGCGTAGTTCATCACTATGCCTTCTGACCCGCGGATAGCGAGAGTGCTGGCTTCCTGGCTGGAGGAGCGTTCTGAGGATTCGCTGTGTTTATCAGCATTGGCTGCTAGCCGCTGGGCGATCATGTAGGACATGCGATTGCCCAGGCCAATGTCTTCTAGCAGATCATCCACGGATTCCAGATTGGTTTGTGCCAACACCGCTTCAAGGTTGTCCTTGGGCACTGAATCCAGCTGTGCACCGAATGAAGCCAGGGCTTTATTGAGCAAGCGGCGACCAAGGGCGATGGACTCTGAGTGCTTCTGGTGCTTCAGGTAGTGACGTATATTACTGCGAGCCTTGCCAGTAATAACAAAGCTTAACCACGCCGGGTTTGGTTGGGTGCCTGGTGCGGTAATGATCTCGACTGTTTGTCCACTCTGAAGTGGCTCACTGAGTGGCGCCAGGCGTCGACTGATACGACAGGCTACACAGGAATTGCCAACGTCGGTGTGCACAGCATAGGCAAAGTCTACTGCCGTGGATCCTGCCGGCAATTCAAGAATGGTACCCTTGGGTGTGAACACGTAAATTTCGTCTGGGAACAGGTCGATCTTTACGTTTTCGATGAACTCCAGTGAGTTACCTGCGCGCTTTTGCATCTCCAGCAAGCCGCTCACCCATTCGCGGGCACGCATATGGGCGTTGGTTGGCAGATCATCGCCGGACTTGTAAAGCCAGTGTGCGGCGATACCATTATTGGCCATCGCCTCCATTTCTTCTGTGCGAATCTGAATCTCGATAGGCACGCCGTGCATACCGAACAAGGTAGTGTGTAATGACTGGTAGCCGTTGGCTTTGGGAATGGCAATATAGTCTTTAAAGCGGCCAGGCACCGGCTTGTACAGATTATGCACTGCACCCAGAACCCGATAGCAGGTGTCCACTGAGTCAACGATGACGCGAAACGCATAGACATCCATGATCTCGGAAAAAGATTTGCGCTGTGCTCGCATCTTCTCGTAGATGCTAAAGAGGTGTTTCTCGCGACCTATGGTGCGCCCCGGCAAGCCCTCTCGCTCCAGGCAAGCCTCCAGTGATGTTTGAATCTGGGAGACAATTTCTTTTCGGTTACCGCGCACATGTTTGACGGCGGCAGCAATGCGTCTTGCCCGCATCGGGTACAGCGCGGCGAAGCCCAGCTCTTCAAATTCTACCCGCACATTATTCATGCCAAGACGATTGGCAATCGGCGCATAAATGTCCAGGGTCTCGCGGGCGATGCGGCGACGCTTCTCCGGAGTCAGTACATCCAAAGTACGCATGTTATGCAGGCGGTCAGCAATCTTCACCAGAATCACCCGCAGATCTTTAGCCATGGCCATGGCCATTTTCTGAAAGTTCTCTGCCTGTGCTTCGGCGCGGCTGCTGAAGGTGATCTTATTAAGTTTACTGACACCGTCTACCAGGTCGGCCACGGTGTTGCCAAACTGGGATTTGATTGCGGTCTTGGTGATGCCGGTGTCTTCAATAACATCATGCAGCATGGCAGCCATCAGGGATTGATGGTCCATATGCATCTCACAGAGAATGCCGGCAACAGCTAGAGGGTGAGTGACATAGGGCTCGCCACTGCGACGGAACTGACCATCATGGGCCTGCTCCGCATAGAAATAAGCGCGTCTAACGTTGTTGACCTGGTCGTTCTGAAGATAAGAAGACAGGTCCCCAGCCAAAGAGTCGATGCTTTCAGAAAATACGGCTTGCATGGGTCGACTCCTTGGTGAATGGCGGGATTAGATTTCGGTGGTAGGCTTGTCGTCCTGTTGCTCAGCTACGGCCTCAGCCAATTCCTCTTCGACTTCCTCCAGCTCGACGCTGGGCTTCTCTACGAGGATCGCGTTGGTGACGTGGCCGTCAGCAATTTCTCGCAATGCAATCACGGTGGGTTTGTCGTTATCCTCTGAAACCATTGGATCCTTGCCGCCAGTTTGAATTTGGCGCGCACGCTTGCTGGAAACCATAACCAGCTCAAAGCGATTGTCGACCTTATCCAGACAGTCTTCTACTGTGATTCTTGCCATACCTGATAACCTATTTAGGCCGAAGCCTTAACACTATTAATTGGTGGTCAAAATCGGCGTTTCAAGGCGCCAAATTTGAGGACCGGGCATTTTACTGAATTCCGGCCAAAATTGCATATATTTCAGGGGATTCGCTAATCCCGGGTAAGACTGGTCAGCAGTTCAGCGAGGTTGAATTGCTGCGCCGTAACAGTCAGCCCCTGGGCGCGCAGGATGGCGCGTATATCTGCAAGCGCGGTGTCAAACTCGTCGTTGACCACCATGTAGTCGGCTTCGCATACGTGCTGGAGCACGGTTCGCGCCTCCTCCATGCGTTTGGCGATGATGGCTTCGTCGTCCTGCGCGCGATGACGCAGTCGCTCGGTCAGAGTTTCCAGAGAGGGAGGCAGGATAAAGATATAGCAGGATTCGGGGTAGAGATTGCGGACCTGGGCGGCACCCTGCCAGTCAATCTCCAAAACCACATCCTGGCCTTTTTCCAGCTGTTCGTTGACCCATTTTTGCGACGTGCCGTAGCGATGACCATAAACCTCGGCGCTTTCAAGAAAGTCACCATCCTGCAGCATATTCAGGAAGGTTTGTTCGTCGGTAAAGTGGTAGTTGACGCCATCTTCTTCTTTAGGGCGTTTGGGTCGAGTGGTATGAGACACAGAGACACATAGGCTGTCGTCATCCGTAACCAGTGCCGCTACCAGAGATGTTTTACCTGCACCCGATGGAGCAGAAACGATAATCAGTTTTCCCTTCGCCATGGTCTCACTCAATATTCTGAATCTGTTCGCGCATTTGCTCGATCAACACTTTCATCTCTACCGCGCCACGCGTGGATTCTACAACAATGGATTTAGATGACAGGGTATTGGCTTCCCGATTTAACTCCTGCATCAAAAAATCGAGGCGACGGCCTTTTTGCCCAGATGCTTTTAATACGCGCTCAACCTCACCGAGGTGAGAATCTAGTCGATCTAATTCTTCGTCCACATCGGCCTTTTGTGCCAACAGGGCAATCTCCTGCTCCAGTCGGGTTGGCTCGAGCTCGACCTGTAAATCCTGCAATTTATCATGCAGGGATTGCCGCTGCGCATTGAGAATTTGCGGCATCTTCTCCCGCAATGTGGCCACCAGCTCTCTGATGGAATCGATGCGCTGTTGCAGGAACCCTTCGAGGTCGTTGCCTTCGCGCTCGCGGGTTGCAATGAGGTCATCAAGGGCTTGCCGAAACAAACTCAGCGCGGCCGACTCCAGAGCGTCATTGTCTAGCTGCTGCTCGGCAATGACCCCAGGCCAGCGCAGCAGCTCCATGCTGTTCAGTGGACGCTGCTCACCCAGCAGCTGCTGAATGTTCCGATTGGCTTGCAATAGCTGCTGCACCAGTTCTTCGTTGATGGCGATAGAACCACCGCTGCCTTCCTGCGCGTTATAGCGTAGCTGACACTCAACCTTGCCGCGCGACATACTTTTGCGAACCCGCTCTCGTATCTGGTTTTCAAGGCCGCGAAAGATGTCGGGTAATCTCACACTGGTTTCCAGGTAGCGGTGATTTACCGAACGGATTTCCCAGGTAAGGGATCCCCACTCCTGCTCAGATTGCTGCCGGGTGAAGGCAGTCATGCTTGATGTCATTGCTTAGGCCCTGATTTTGCGAGGGCCTATTCTATCCCAACTAGGCTGAGTGCGCAGGAGATATTGCCAGTCTCAGCGATGGTCTTGACTGCGGATTTCACGCATAATCCCGGCCTTCCAAACCTCATTCGATCAAGCGAGTCACATGTCACAATCTATACGCCCGAGTCAGCGTAATCCTGACCAACTACGCGAAGTTAAAATCACACGACACTACACAAAACATGCCGAGGGCTCGGTGCTGGTAGAGTTTGGAGATACCAAGGTGCTGTGCACGGCTTCAGTGGAAAATTCAGTGCCACGGTTTCTATCCGGCTCAGGCCAGGGATGGGTCACAGCAGAGTACGGCATGCTGCCCCGCTCCACCGGAAGTCGCATGGACAGAGAAGCAGCCCGCGGCAAACAATCCGGTAGAACCCAGGAGATTCAAAGGCTGATTGGACGTGCGCTGCGAGCCGCAGTTGACCTTAAGGCGCTGGGTGAACATACCATCAAGATTGACTGTGATGTGATCCAGGCAGATGGCGGCACTAGAACGGCATCCATTACCGGGGCCTGTGTTGCGCTGGTGGACGCATTGACTTACCTCTGTGAAAACAAGAAGCTGGAAACAAGCCCGTTGCGACAGCTCGTGGCTTCAATTTCAGTCGGTGTTTATAAGGGGCAACCGGTTCTGGACCTGGATTATGCGGAGGACTCGAATGCAGAAACGGATATGAATGTGGTGATGACTGAGGCCGGGGGGTTTATCGAACTGCAGGGAACCGGCGAAGACGGTGAGTTCACTCACGACCAACTCAATGCAATGGTGGCGCTGGCAGAAGCAGGTATTCAGCAACTGCTTGCCGCGCAGAAAGCCAGCCTGGCCTGAGCTGGGCTTGATCAATTAGGAATTCAGCATGAAAGACTTTCAGAAAGATTTTCTGGAATTTGTAATCGCTAATAACATTCTTCGCTTCGGTGAATTCACTCTGAAGTCGGGGCGTGTCAGCCCATATTTTTTCAATGCAGGCCTGTTTAACACCGGTTCAAAACTCGCGTTCCTGGGGAATTGCTATGCGGCAGCTATCGCTGACCTGGAAACAGATTACGACGTGCTGTTTGGCCCCGCCTATAAGGGTATACCACTCGCTGCAACCACCGCGCTTGCTCTGGCGACCCAACACGGCATCGACAAACCCTACTGTTTCAATCGCAAGGAAGCGAAAGCTCATGGCGAAGGGGGCTCGATTGTTGGCGCGGAGCTGCGGGGCCGCGTGCTTATTATCGATGATGTGATAACTGCCGGCACTGCGGTTCGAGAAGCGGTGGAAATTATTCAAGGTGCTGGCGCAGAGTTGGCCAGTATCGCAGTGGCCATGGATCGCCAGGAGAAGGGCACTGGTTCAAGTTCAGCGATTCAGGAAATCGAACAGGCCTATGGTATTGAGGTTGCCCACATTATCAGTCTGCAGGACATCATCGACTTTCTGCAAGCGGCTGACGATAGTGCGCTAAGCGAGCATTTACCCGCGGTGGAAAAATATCGGGAGCAGTACGGGGTTTAGGATTCGGATCTAGGCGTTGGATGCAGTTGCTGTTGCCGTAAATGGCGTGAGCAGCTGACTGCTGAGAAACTCCCACTGCAAGTCCCAGTGCTCCAGCGGAGAATCATTAAACTCGCTGCGAACAAACTGGACCAGGCGCCCCTCACAGCAGGCAAGCAGCAAATTCGCCAGCGCTGCCGCGGAAATGGCTGGCTTGAGATTTTCCCTGATCTGGGCCTCTCGCAGCACTTGTTTCAGCTGAGCTTCCAACCGACTGAAAAACTGGGCAATGCGCTCACGCAGGCGCTCGGTTTCACCAGCCAGGGCGTCACCGGTCAGCAGGCGCGTCATGCCGGGGTTCTTGTCAGAAAAAGTGAGCAACAGGGTCAAAATCTTGTGACAGCGTACTTCGGCGCTGGCTTCTTCTTTTAATATGCGGGAGATGCGCTGGAACAGCGTGTCCTCAATAAACTTGATCAGCCCCTCGAACATCCTGGCCTTGCTGGGGAAGTGTCGATAAAGGGCTGCCTCTGAGACCCCCACCTCTTTCGCCAGCGCAGCGGTGGTGATGCGTTCACCGGGCGCTGTTTCCAACATGCGCGCGAGTGCATGCAGGATCTGGTCTTTTCTAGAGATTTTGCTGGTATTTTCCATAAATTGTTATGCGCCACATAATCCGGGCCTGGCTATGTTTTGCCCAAGCCGGCTTGAGTAATCAGTGTCCCCACGCCCTCGTCGGTGAAAATTTCCAGCAGTACGGCGTGCTCCACCCTGCCATCTATAATATGGGCGCTGGTGACGCCACCTTTAACTGCCTTAAGGGCACATTCCACCTTGGGTAACATACCCCCTTGTAGGGTCTTATCGGCAATTAACTTGGCAACTTGCCTAACGCTGAGCCCGGTCAGGACTTTGCCCTTCTTGTTCTGCACGCCAGCTACATTCGTGAGCAGCATCAGTTTTTCAGCTCCCAGCACGCGGGCAATCTCGCCGGCGACTGAATCCGCATTAATGTTATAGCTGGCGCCCGTCTCATCTGTGCCAATAGGCGCGATAACCGGGATGAAATCACTGTCCTTCATGACTTCCAGTACCTCGGTATTAATGCTGACTACTTCGCCCACCTGGCCGATGTCGACTATATCCAGGTTCTGATTGGCGCCCTTGCGGCGCAGGCGCAGCTTCTTCGCCTTGATCAGATTGCCATCTTTGCCGGTAACACCGACAGCCTTACCCTGATTTTTGTTGAGTAGATTGACTATTTCCTTGTTGACCAGTCCACCTAGCACCATTTCAACGACATCCATAGTCTGGCTATCGGTCACGCGCAGACCATCAATGAAATTTGATTCGATATTGAGTTTCTCTAACAGCTCGCCAATTTGTGGCCCGCCGCCGTGCACTACGATGGGATTCATGCCAACCAGTTTCATTAGCACAATGTCACGGGCGAAACTGTTCTTCAGTTTATCGTCTACCATGGCGTTGCCGCCGTACTTCACTACTACCGTTCTACCAGTGAATTTTTGAATGTACGGTAAGGCTTCGGTTAAAACCCTGGCGATGTTCTTGGCACTATCTATTGGCAACGACATTTTTCCGCTCAGAAATCGAGTTCAATGCTGTTATCTGCGCTGTGAATCAAAGCTTTAAACTTCTGCTGAATTTGGTCCAAAGCAGCCTCGGTGCTTGCCTCGAATCTTAATAACAGCGCGGCGCTGGTATTTGAGGCACGCACCAGCCCCCAGCCGTCTTGGTATTCGATACGTAGGCCATCAATTAAAATTTTTCGACCTTCGCTGGATTC
>Ga0213865_10003095_pt1 | contig 10295 bp, 12 predicted proteins | sample PICome_6_FD_160100 | JGI IMG/M metagenome (GOLD analysis project Ga0213865, IMG submission 160100) | Coastal seawater microbial communities near Pivers Island, North Carolina, United States - PICO282 | ecosystem: Environmental > Aquatic > Marine > Coastal | place: USA: North Carolina... | reverse complement strand
TCCATGATCCGTCCTCGCAGCGGAACCACCCCGCGGACTTCGGGTCCCTGGTCTGCGCGACCGTGCAGCTCCAGTCCACCGTCTTGGTCGAGCGGAAGACGTCCTCGAAGTACCACTGGATGTCCACGTCCGCGCCCTCCTGGAAGGCGAGGTAGAAGTCCTCGGGGTAGGGGTGCCGGTAGCGCCAGTCCTGGGCGAACCTCCGCATCCCCCGGAGGAAGGCATCCCGGCCCACCAGCGCCTGGAGCGAGCGGAGCGCCACCGCGGTGTGCGGGTAGCTGTTGGTGCTGTAGCTCGTGCGGTCGACGTAGTCCCACACGTTCCGCTCGATCGGGTCGGACTCGGGGTCGCGCAGGTAGCTCGAACGGTCGCCCCAGCGAGGGTCCGTGACCTGCTCGACGAAGGTCAGCTGCGGCTGGTCCCGCCAGAACTTGACGAACGGCGAGGCCGTGAGCGGGCGAGCCTGGATCTCCCTGGGCGTGAGCCACCGGAGGTCCTCTCCGAGGCTGACGTCGAGCTTGTCGAGCCCGAGGCGGATCGGGTTCGGGAACCCGACGCTCTGGAGCGAGATGTTCCCCTCCAGGGAGCGGGCGCCGGGCGCCGCCGAGGGAGGGATCCCCCAGATCGGGAGCCCGCTGTAGGCCGTGGAGGCCCGGCGTGTGCCGTACTCGCGGAAGAGGGTCTCACTGTCGCTGAAGGAGTTGAAGCCCTCATCCAGCCACGCCGCCTCGGGCTCGTTGTTCCCCACCAGCCCGTACCAGAACTGATGGCCCGCCTCGTGCACCGTCACGGACTCGGGGGTGTACATCCGCGGCCGCGTGTACATCCGAGAGCCGCAGGTGAAGATGGTCGGATACTCCATCCCGCCCGCTGCCCGCGCGCCCCAGGCGGGGTCCACGGCGGTCAGCTCGGAGTAGGGGTAGGGCCCGTACCAGAGCCCGTAGTAGAAGAGCGTTGCACAGGTCGCTCGCCAATGGCGTTCGGCCTGGGAGGAGTGCTCGGGGTGGACCATGACGCGGACCAGCACATCCCTGCCGGCTAGAGCGGCGGGCTCGACGCCGAGGGCGCCCGCGACCTCCGCCACCTCGTCCTCGTGACGGCTCGCCCACTCGTTCCACACGAAGGTCTTCGCGAAGGCGACGTAGTCCGGGTCAGCGGTCCAGGCGAAGCCGTGGACGAGCGGCGGGAGGCCCGACCCGGCGGCTGCGACGGGGTCCGCGTACTCCTGGTCCTCCGGAGCCGGCGCGATGTAGCGCTCCGCGTACCTGCTATCCGGCAGCGCCTCGGCCGAGACTCGCTTCCCCGAGGCCGCGACCTTCCCGGTGTACTCCTTCGGGAGGTCGAGGGTCACGTCGTACGTCCCGTAGTCCGCGTAGAACTCGGTGTTCATGTAGAACGGGTGCGCCCTCCAGCCTCGCCCCCCCTCGTACACGGCGAGCTTGGGGAACCAGTGGCTGAGGAAGATGAAGTCGCCCTTCGTCCCCGTCCTCCGCCGGACGCGCGGGAGGCGCGAGTCCCACTCGATCTCGACGGTCACCTCGCCGCCGGCGGGGACGGGCTCGGGCAGGTCGACGCTGAAGAGCGTCCGGTCGAGGGGGGCCCGGGAGTCGGGCACCCGGAAGGTGACGGCGTCGGTCAGGTCCACGTCCCCCACCTTCAGGGAGCGAACCTCCTGCCAGCCGAACCCCCGGTCGACCTTGGTCCCCTTGAGGCGTCCCTTGGCCTCGGTCATGTGGAGGCTGCGGTTGTTGGCGTAGGCGTTCAGGTAGAGGTGGAACCAGAGGTCGCTGACCTCTTCGCCCGACCCGTTACGCCACGTGAGGCTCATGGAACCCGTCAGCTGCTTGGGGTCATGGTCCTCAAGCCCATCGGGCTCAGCGTCGTCCACCCGGGCCCTGATCACGTAGTCCGCCTGGGAGGAGCGGCCATCCCCTGCGTCCTGCGCCGGCGGATGAGGAGAAGCGGTGGCGGTGGCTGATAGCAGGGTCAGCAGGAGGCCGGCAGAGGTCGAGGATGAGCAGAGAGCCATACCCGCCAGTTTGTGGCGCGTCCTTCCACCGCACAACCCACCCCGTTACCTCGCTCGGGCGCTCCCCGAATCGGGCCTCTCCCGCAGGCCGCCCTCACCCCTCAGAGGGGGATCGCGATGAGCAGCTCGAAGAAGTCGAAGCCCGGGAAGCCGGCCTGCTGCCAGCGGACCGTGAAGGACCCGCCCCCGTAGCCGGGCAGAGACGGAGCGGCCCCCGGTCCAAGGCCCTGGCACCCGGCGAAGATCACCTCGGCGTCAGGGTCGAGGGCTTCCTTGAATCGGCTGTCGATCGCGCATCCCAGGATCTTGCCGCACTCGTGGATGGCCGCCTTGTCCTCCTCATTGGGCGCCTTGCGTGCGCTCATGGCTCGGATCTCATCCGCCGGGAGCGTCTGCAGCCCGCCCGAGAGGATCAGGGCGTACTCGAGCGGGACCTGGATGAACCCCGCACGGGTCCCGGCCGCGGTCCGGAAGCCGAGCTTGAAGGCCACGCGGATCTCCTCCTCGGCACCCGGCAGGCCCGGGTGGACGGAGTCGAGCAGCAGCGGCTCCTCCAGCGAGAAGGGCATGACGAGGCCGATCGTGTCGGCGAATTCCTCGGAGATGATGTCCAGCAAGGCTGTGGCATCGGCGTCCTGGAAGAAGCTCGGCTCCTGACGTATCTGCATGGCGGTTGGCTCTGGCTGGCCGTGGAGACCATCGACCTGGGCGGCCCCTGTAGCTGAAGGGCACCAAGGATCACCCCCGGCACCGGGCTCGATCTGGGGCACTGTCCGGGGGTGAGCACGCTCCGCAGCTGAGACACACCTGACCCCCTTCAGGAGCGCCCGGGGGGTCCTCCAGCAGCGGCCGGCGGGTTTCTTCGGATTGGTTCTCAAGCTCAGCCCTCAGATTCCGATCACCCCCTTGGCGGAATCTTCTTCGTGCCAATGAGAAGTCCGCCGCACTAGCCGACCGTGGGGTCGGACGCCTGCTCGCCTGTCGAGCGCCCTCCAAGGAGGGGAAACCATGGAACTCAGGAACAACAATCAGGGCGATCTCCCGCCCGCGAACCGTTACGCCGATATCCGGCAGGTGACGGAGTCGCGGAACGCGGAGCTCCAGGAGACCGTTGACCGGGTCAGAAAAAGCGTAGAAGAGCGTCAGGAGCAGACGGAGCAGCTGGGCAAGAGCCTGGACTCCATCGAACTCTCCGAGGGCGCCAAGAACTTCGTCGAGGAAGCGAACAGCGGCCGCAGCGAGCGGATCGCCCAGCTTCGAGCAGCCGTCGAGGACGGCACTCTCTTCGATCGCGACCGTCTGGCCCGCGCTGCGGAACGCCTTCTGAGCGACTCGGTCTGACCCGAGGCGCGTCCCGTACGAGCCGCAGCGATCCGCCCCGGATCGCTGCGGCGAAAGTCATTGGTCGGGCTTCCAGTTCTCGGTCAAGGACTTGGAGCCCGCCGCACCAGGGGAGAGGGTGCGCACACGCCCCCGCAGATCGGCCCAGGACTGATACCCTCCGGCCATGCTCCTCGCGATCCTCCACCTGGCGCCGCTGATCACCGCGCCTGCGCCTGCCCTCCTCCACGCCCCCCCCGCCCACCTGCAGGAGGGCTCCACGGCGCAGGAGGCCACCCGTGGCGGCGGCTGGGAGGCCCTCGAGTCCATGGCCAGCGCCGAGCTTGGTGAACCGGGGGAGCAGGCCGCGCGGTTCCTGCGCCAGCACCGCCCCGAGCGCGACGCCGAGCTGCCTGCGGACCTGCTGATCGAGAACCTGCGCCTCGCTTTCGAAGCGCGCGCTCGCTTCCCCTGGGCCAAGGACGTTCCGGACGAGCTGTTTCTGAACGATGTCCTGCCCTACGCCATTCTCGACGAGAAGCGAGAGAGCTGGCGCCCGATGATCCTCGAGCTCACCGCCCCCATCGTCGCGGACTGCAAGACCTCCAAGGAGGCGGTCCAGGCCATCAACCGGGAGCTCTACGACAAGATCAAGGTCCACTACAACACCGGTCGGAAGCGGCCCAACGCCTGCGCGACCGAGTCGATCGAGCAGGGTCGGGCGACCTGCACCGGCCTCACGATCCTGCTCGTGGAGGCCTGCCGCTCGGTCGGCATCCCGGCCCGGGCCGCAGGCGTCTTCCTCTGGCACGATGACCGTGGGAACCACACCTGGCCCGAGGTCTGGGTGGAAGGCCGCTGGCAGTTCACCGGCGCCGACGAGTACGACGCCAAGGGCCTCAACCGCGGCTGGTTCGTCGCGGACGCCGCCCGGGCGACGGCCGGCGACGTGAAGCATGGGGTCTGGGCCTCGAGCTGGAGCCGCGGTGACACGACGTTCCCGCTGGCGTGGGCGCCCCGGGATCGGTCGGTGTCCGCGGTGGAGGTGACGGGCCGTTACGTGGGCGACGACGAGAAGGTCGCCGACGCCCTCGGACAGCTCGCCGAGGCAGACCGAGCCCTCGGGGAGGAGGCCTCCCAGCGCCTCTTGATGGAGCTGTGGAAGGAGCGCAAGGACGCCCTCGCCGCCGAGCTCACCGAGGAGGCGGAGGCGAAGGCGTACGAGGCCGCCGGGCAGACCCTCCGGATCAAGGAGCGAGTCTTCGGAGAGGCCCCTGACGGCGGGCACAGCCTCTGGATCTCCATGCACGGCGGCGGCGGCGCGCCCGCGCGCGTGAACGACGGTCAGTGGGAGAACCAGATCAAGCTCTACGAGCCCGCCGAGGGGATCTACGTCGCCCCCCGAGCCCCCACGGACACCTGGAACCTCTGGCACCAGGGGCACATCGACCCCCTCTTCGATCGGATGATCGCCGCCTACGTGGCGCTGCGTGGGGTCAACCCGGACCGCGTCTACCTCATGGGGTACTCGGCGGGTGGCGACGGCGTGTATCAGCTGGCGCCGCGCATGGCCGACCGCTTCGCGGCGGCGGCGATGATGGCCGGGCACCCCAACGAGACGAAGCCCGATGGGCTCCGGAACCTCCCGTTCGCGCTCTTCATGGGCGGCAAGGACGCCGCCTACGACCGCAACAAGATCGCCGCCAGTTGGAAGGAGGCCCTGGCCGCCCTGCGCGAGGCCGACCCCGGCGGATACGACCACGAGGTGACCATCTTCCCGGAGATGGGTCACTGGATGCAGCGGGAGGACCGCGTCGCCCTCCCGTGGATGGCGTCAAGGACCCGGGTGGCCTGGCCGAAGCGCGTGGTCTGGCTCCAGGACGACGTGGCCCATGACCGCTTCTACTGGCTCGGCGCGGCCGAGGCGGACCGCAAGCCCCGGGCCCGGGTGGAGGCGAGCGTCGAGGGCCAGCACATCACCATCACGTCCGAGGACGTGACCCGCCTCTCCCTCCACCTGCACGACCGGCTCATCGACCTCGACAGGGAGATCACCGTGAGCTGGAACGGGGAGCCCGCCTTCGTCGGGGAGGTGCCCAGGACCCGCGCCGCGATCGAAGCGTCGCTCGCCGGGCGGCCGGACCCCTCCCTGGGCGCCACGGCCCTGCTCATCGTCAATCGCCCCTGACCTGCCCCGAAGCCCCGAACCACCCTCAGACCATGGCAACCCGAACCGAACTCCAGGACCTGGCGGCCGAGATGACCGCGTGGCGCCGCGACCTCCACCAGCATCCCGAGCTCGGTTATGCGGAGACCCGCACCTCTGCGACCGTGGCCGAGCGGCTGGAGTCGTGGGGACTGGAGGTGCATCGGGGCATCGGCCGGACCGGCGTGGTCGGGGTCCTCAGGGGCGACCTGGGCGACGGCCCCGCGCTCGGCCTTCGGGCGGACATGGACGCGCTCCCCATGCAGGAGGAGTCCGGCGCCGCCCACAGCTCCAAGAACCCCGGCGTGTTCCACGGGTGCGGCCACGACGGGCACACCACCATGCTCCTCGGGGCTGCGAAGCACCTCGCCGGCGCCCGCCGCTTCGCCGGGACCGTGCACTTCATCTTCCAACCCGCCGAGGAGGGCCTCGCGGGCGCGAGGGCCATGATCGAGGACGGGCTCTTCGAGCGCTTCCCATGCGACGAGGTGTACGGAATGCACAACTGGCCGCAGCTCGGGTTCGGAGAGATGGCCGTGGGCTCGGGTCCGATGATGGCCGCGAGCGACCTCATCAAGATCGAGATCGAGGGCGTCGGCGCCCACGCGGCCATGCCCCACCGCGGCGTGGATCCCGTCTACGTGGCGAGCCAGGTGATCGGCGCCCTGCAGTCGCTGGTCTCCCGCTCGACGAACCCCGCCGACGCCGCGGTGGTCTCCATCACCAAGGTCGAGGCGGGCTCGGCGTCCAACGTGATCCCGCGCCTCGCCACCCTGACCGGCACCTGTCGCTCCTTCCGCCCCGAGACCCGGGACATGCTGGAGGCCGGCGTGGAACGCATCGCGACGGGTGTCGCCGCGGCGCTGGGCGCCACCGCAACGGTGACCTACTCCCGCGGCTATCCGCCCACCGTCAACCACCCCGAGCCGACCGCCTTCGCGGGGAAGGTGGGCGCCGCGCTGCTGGGTGAGGACGCCATCGACCGCTCCCCGGAGCCGAGCATGGGAGGCGAGGACTTCGCCTTCATGCTGGAGAAGGTCCCCGGCAGCTACGTCTGGCTCGGCACCGGCGGTGAGTTCGACCTCCACCACCCGCGCTACGACTTCAACGATGAGGCCCTGCCCCTGGGGGCGAGCTTCTGGGTCGACCTGGTGGAGTCTCGCCTCGGAGAGCCCTCCGCGGGCTGAGACTCCTCAGAGCAGCCGCGCCATCTGGTACGCGGCGAAGTGCGCGAACTTGCGCGGGGAGATCATGGCCATGCGTGCCGCGTGCTCCTCGCCCAGCTCCTCGGACGCCCAGAGGTCCAGCGCCTCCCGCGTGGCGGCGATGGACGAGTCCAGGAGCAGGTCGGCGGACCAGAGCGTCTGGCCGGTCTCGCACGAGATCAGGTCGATCTGCGCCCCGAGGACGAGGGGCGGGGTCACCTTCCGCGCGGTCACCGAGCCGACGAGGAGCGCGTCGAGCTGATAGCGATCGCGGATCGCCAGGATCGACTCGGGTGAGTAGGTGCCCTTGCGGAACGGCTCGAGGTAGGGGATCTCGGAGAGGTCCTCTGGGGAGAGCGGCACGATGTCGTATCGCGTCCCGGCGGAGAACTCGGCGTGGAAGTAGGTCTCGATCGACGAGATGTCCGACGAGGGGAGCTGGACCCCGTGGAGGGGCCTGAAGGGCAGGAACCCGACCCTTCGAATCGTGTAGCTCTCGAAGTCGGAGACCACCTGAGCCGAACCCAGGGGGGGCACGGCGGCGGTCGTCGCGCAGCTGGCTGCGAGGCAGCCGAGGACGCCGAACCCGATGAGGCGAAGGGCCAGCATCAGCGCACCTTCCCGGCCGAGAGCTCGTCCGAGTGGGACAGCGGGTCGTTGTTCCGGGAGTTCATGGCGCGCCACTCGATCGTGGCCTCGAGGAGCGATCGCTCGGCCTCGAGGCGGGCGATCTGCGCGGTCGCCAGTCGCGCCGCCAGGTCGAGGTTCTGCTGCTCCACCTGGGTCTTGACCGTGGAAAGCTCGTCCACCATGGCCTTGACGTCGTTGAGCTCCTGGGTCGTGACGAGCAGGCTCTCCTCCGTGGTGGTCAGGAACGCCGACAGGTCGTCGTTCTCCTTCTGGAGTCGCTCCGCTCGCTCCACCGCCTCCTGGTAGCGATCAAGCAGGGTCGAGCGTGACCCGCCCCCGAGACCTCCAGCATCGAGGCCAGGGTTGATCGGGTTGGCCGTCTCGGTCACCACGCCGGGCGCCTTGGGACCAACGGGCGACCCGTCCCAGCCGAGGAGGTCGTACTCGGACTTGGGTTCGGGGTTCGGGGCGTAGCCCGACTGAGCGTTGTTGAGCTGGTCCTGCGAGGGAGCCTCGACCGCCGATTCGACGGCCCCATCGGGGTAGCCGTAGCGGATCGAGTCGAGGGTCAAGCCGGTGCGGCAAGAGGACAGGGCAAGCAGAGCCGCGGCGGCGGCGATTCGGATCGAAAGACTCATCGGGGATTCCTCTCGCGCTGGAGACCGGACCGCTGGGGTCCATCAAGAACAGAGGGCGGGGACGTTTGAACGTGGGGCTGGCGAGGCGCCGCGGCGCCCGGCTCGGTGTTGCCTGGGGACACGACGAGCGGCAGGGCGGCGGTCAGGCGCATGAACTTGGCCTCGAGATCGCTGTAGCTCTGCTGGAGGAGTTCGGCGCGGGCTCGCTCGACAGCCAGCTCGGACTCCAGCGCGCGGATCTCGGACTCGAGGGTCCACAGGTAGCGGCTGCTGTCGCCATCGGAGGGAGCGCCAGGGCTCGGGAGCGTGAACCCCGCGGCGGCATGGCCCGCCTCGACGCTGGCGCCCGGGTCAGCGAGATCGACCACCATCGCATCCGCGGGAGCGTCCACGGTGTTCGTGCGCGCCACGATCAGGACCGAGAGCGCGACCGCCACGGCGGCCCACCACCTCCGGGAGGGCATGCGGGAGGGCTGGAGAGTCATGAGGCCTCTCCTCCTGCCAGGCGATCCCCGCCGGCCGGGACCTGCAGTTCGACGGTCACGAGTTCGCCGCAGGAGCAGCGCACCTCGAGGCCCCGGACCACTCCGTCGACCTCGAGGACACGCACCTCCGGCTGCGCGCCCCGGGCGATGGCCGCGGCGCGGCGCACCTCGGCGCTGTCCTGGGCCTGGACACGGTCGCTCTTCAGGATGACTCTGGACATGTTCAAGCCCTCACGTCGAGGGACTGGCCCGCCTCTTCAGCGAGCGGTTCGGTGCCGACCCGGCCGCCGCAACGGGGGCCTGGCCTGGGCTGGAGGACCACCTGGCGCTGATCGTCTCGGTCGTCACCCGACTCGCCATCCGGCAGCGTGAAGGGGCGGCTCGGGCGCTTGCGCTGGCGGCCCCGCGGGTCCGCCGGCGTGAGCGTGCTGTGAACTCTGATGATGCCGTCCTGCATGTGAGTACTCCTTCTTCGCCCTGGGGCTCAGGCAGCGGCCTCCGTGGAGCCCTGCTGCCCCTTGCCTTCGAGCTCCCGATTGAGGCGATAGATCGCCCGGGAGTGGATCTGGCTGACCCGTGATTCGGTGACCCCGAGGACCTCCGCGATCTCCCGCAGAAGCAGCTCCTCGGCGTAGTAGAGCGTGATGACCGTCTTCTCCTGGGTGGGCAGGTCCTGGATGGCCGCGACCATCACCTCCTTCATCTCCTCGAACTCGGCGGAGCCCACGGGGTCATCCGAGCGCGGGTCGGTGAGCATCGCGCCCAGCTCGGCGCTGATCCCCTCCCCGTCCGAGCCCGCGTCGAGGGACGTCTTCACCGCGGCGGAGGCCGTGACGAAGACCTCGTCGACCTCGTCGACGGTCCAGCCGAGGACCGAGGCGATCTCCTCGGGAGCGGGCTTCTGCCCCTGCTCCTGTTCCAGCCGCTCCATGACCGCCTCGACCTCACGGACCCGCTCGCGTCGGCCGCGCGGCAGGAAGTCCATCCTGCGCAGCTCGTCGAGGATCGCCCCGCGGATCTTCGGGTAGGCGTAGGTCGAGAAGGCGATCCCGCGGGAGCGATCCCAGCTGTCCGCCGCCGAGATCAACCCGATCATGCCGAAGCCGAAGAGGTCGTCCCGCTCGAGCGACCCGGGGACGTCGAAGAACATCCGGCCCACGATGTGCTTGAGCAGCGGGACGTGCTCCATGATCAGAGTGTCGCGGTCCTCGCCGGAGGCCCGATCCACGCGCTCGATGCCGTCGGTCACAGGACCCCTCCCCGGCGCACTCGCGCGGTGACGGCGCCCGGCGCCCGATCAGCCCGCCCCTCGGGGCGGACCGCGGCCATGGGCAGACCCTGATCCCAGGAGCGTCCCATCACTCGCGCACCTCCAGGCCTGACGCGAGCGGCTCCTCCGCCTCCTGGGGCGCCTCGGGCTCGGTGACCCGTGGCAGGAGCCAGCTCCCGAGGGACGTGAGCGCTCTCACCACCGTGAAGGCGATCACACCCCGGAACGAGGCGATATGGAGAGGGGCGTTGGCCATGAGGGAGATGAACGCAACGAGTGACCCTGACGTCACCGCGAAGATGCGGCCAGACGCGGTCCAGGTGCGGACCAGATCCCTCGTGCTCATTGCGCTATCGACCTTCATCAGGAGGACCCTTAGAAGTTTTTTCCTACTGCCAGGACCTCTCGCCGGGCCCCCGAGGAGGGCGCCAGGCGCTGCAGTCGAGACGCGATCTGACGGAGGCAGAGGTGCTCCAGGGCCTTGCGGGACCGCATCGCGAAGGGCTCCTGCC
>Ga0213865_10003092_pt1 | contig 10297 bp, 11 predicted proteins | sample PICome_6_FD_160100 | JGI IMG/M metagenome (GOLD analysis project Ga0213865, IMG submission 160100) | Coastal seawater microbial communities near Pivers Island, North Carolina, United States - PICO282 | ecosystem: Environmental > Aquatic > Marine > Coastal | place: USA: North Carolina... | reverse complement strand
GCGTATCCTGTTTGGTCGTGTGGGCATCGATATGATTGCCGGTCCAACGGACAGTCTGATCCTTGCTGACAAGGACGCAGACGCACACATCGTCGCAACTGATTTGGTCAGTCAGGCTGAACATGGCTACAACTCGCCAGTCTGGTTGGTCACGGACAGTCGCGACCTTGCCGTTAAAGTGATGGATCTGGTCCCGGGACTCATCGACGATCTGCCAGAGTTGAACCGCGAAAATGCCTTCGCAGCATGGCGCGATTATGCTGAGGTGATCGTGTGTGAAAGTCGCGAGGATATGGCTGCCTGTTCCGATGAATATGCACCCGAACACCTGACCGTTCAGGCCGATGATCTGGATTGGTGGCTGGACCGGTTGACTTGCTATGGCTCTTTGTTCCTTGGCGAAGAGACAACAGTTTCGTATGGCGACAAAGCCACGGGCACGAACCACGTTTTGCCGACATCTGGCGCGGCGTCTTACACGGGCGGACTCAGCGTCCACAAGTACATGAAAATCGTCACGTGGCAGCGCGCCACCCGCGATGGATCGCGCCCCGTGGCTGAAGCGACTGCGCGTATTTCCCGGCTGGAAGGGATGGAGGGGCACGCGCGGGCCGCTGATGTCCGTCTGGCCAAGTACTTCCCGGGCGAGAATTTTGATCTGTCCGCGGATGGGTGACGCGCTGACGGCGTTTCGATCTTAACTACACAGGGCCTCGAGCGGGCCACATCTCTCTGAAAGGCCTCCTCTGCTATGAACATAGACAAAAAGATCACGGATGATCTTGTTGCGAACGACATCTCTTTTGTCACCACGGTGCCGTGCAAACAGCTGGCGGGCGTGATTGACGAGATCGACGCGCGGGATGAGATTTTCCACATCCCCTCCAACAAGGAAGACGAGGGCATGGGCCTGTGCGCGGGCGCCTATATGGGCGGCAAACGCCCTGCCATCATCATGCAGAACACTGCCATCGGCGTGACAATCAACACGCTGGCCACGCTGATCCAGTACTACCGGATGCCGCTGCCCATGCTGATCTCCTACCGTGGAGAGCTGCGCGAACCCGTGGCCTGCCAGGTTGAAATGGCCGTGCACACCAAGGCGCTGCTCGCCCAGATGAACATCCCGACCTACCACTTCCACTGGCAGAAAGATGTCGAGGAGTTGGACAACATCCTGAAATACACCTTCATGTGCAACAAACCGGTGGCGATCCTGACGGACGCCAACTTCTGGGGAGGCTATGGCGACCAATGATCCGTTCTGAAATCCTGCGCGAGATCGCGCCCATCCTTCGTGACCAGCTGGTTGTCTGCAACATTGGCCTGCCGAGCCAGGAACTGCACATGATCGACGACCAGCCCACCAACTTTTACATGCTGGGCACCATGGGCCTGTCCTCGTCCATCGGGCTTGGCCTGGCGCTGGCGCAAGACAAGACCGTGATCTCCATCGATGGGGACGGCTCGGTGCTGACCAACCTCGGCACGCTGCCGACGATCGCGAACAACGTGGCCGACAACTACATCCTGATGATCATCGACAACGGGTCCTACGGCTCCACCGGGGATCAGCCGACATACGCCGGCAAGAAGACGGCGCTTGAGAAAGTGGCGGCGGCCTGCGGATGCGAGAACGTTATCACCTGTCAGGACGTGGACACGGGCGCGACCCTGCAGGCCGCGATCGACAGCAAGAAGATGACAATCATCGTGGTCAAATGCGACAGCGGCAACATCAAACTGCCAGTGATCACAATGGACCCCGTCGTCATCAAGGATCGGTTCATGAAGGCCGTGGCAAGTTAAAAGCCTACCCGGTCCCCGCCTTTCAGGGCGAGAATCTCGCGCGCCTCATCCGGAGTTGCGACTTCATTGCCAAGATCCTCCACAATGCGGCGGATCTTGGTGACCTGTTGGGCGTTGGATTCGGCCAACTCACCCCGCTTGATGAACAGGCTGTCCTCCATACCTACACGTACGTTCCCGCCCATCTGGCTGGCCGTGGTCGCCAGACTCATCTGTGCGCCACCGGCACCCAGAACAGACCAGCGGTAGTCATCGCCAAACAGACGGTCGGCCGTGCGTTTCATGAAGATCAGGTTGTCCACCTCGGGTCCGATCCCGCCAAGGATGCCAAAGATGAACTGAATGAACACAGGTGCTTTGAATAGGCCCTGCGCCATGCAGAATTTGAGATTATAGAGGTGGCCGACGTCATAGCACTCATGCTCGAACTTGATGTCGTGGGGGGCGAGCGTCTCGGCGGCTTCGCGGATGTCAGCGAAGGTATTGCGGAAGATGTTCGCTTCTGACCCTTCAATGTAGTCCTTTTCCCAGTCGTACTTCCACGTGTCATAGCGCCCGGCGAGCGGGTGAAAGGCAAAGTTCATCGATCCCATGTTCAGGCTGCACATCTCGGGCGAAAACTTGCTCGCAGCCTCGATCCGTTCCTTAATCAACATGGTTGGCGCGCCGCCTGTGGTGATGTTGACCACAGCATTTGTCGATTGCTTCACCCGAGACAGGATGGGCGCGTAGTGGTCGGGGTTGACGGACGGGCGATAGTCCTCCGGATCGCGCGTATGCAGATGCAGGATGGACGCTCCGGCGTCTGCCGCCGCAATCGCCTGTTCGGCAATCTCGTTCTGCGTGATGGGCAGCGTGTCCGACATTGTGGGCGTGTGGATCGACCCGGTGACAGCGCAGGTGATGATCGTCTTGGATTTGGCCATGGGTCAGTCGCCTTTTGGTTTGATGTTCACTCGATAGCTGAGCGGGAAAAGTTCGAGGTCGTAGCGGTCGCGCACGAGGCCCCAGACGCCCTTAGGCGCTTTGAGCATCACGACGATGGCAACAGCGCCCAGCACCATCAGGTAGATGGTGCCAAAGTCCGCCAGAGTTTCGCGCAACAGGAAGAAGAGGATCGTGCCGATGATGGGTCCTTCGAGCGTGCCGATACCACCGATCACGACGATGAAGATCACAAAAGCAGTCCAGTCGTTGACGGAGAATGCCGCGTCCGGAGAGATGCGCAGTTTTTGCAGGAACAACAGCCCCCCGATGACGGCGGTAAAGGCCGAGGTGACCACATAGACCTCCAGCTTGGTGCGCCATATGTCGATGCCGAGGCCGTTGGCTGCCACTTCACTGTCTCGGATGGCAGTCAGGGCCAGACCACGACGCGAGCGCAAGAAGAGGTAGACGCAGGTGATGACGGTTACGGCCGCGCCAAGAGCCAGCCAATAGCTGAGCGCTTCACGACCCGAGCGGGAGTCCGCTAGGCTACGGACGATGTCGACGGGCAACGATGTTCCGGACCCGCCTCCAAGGGCGGAGATTTGCGCGAAGGTTAGCCTGAACACCTCGGCTACAACCCATGTGCCGATGGCAAAATAGGCCCCCTTGAGGCGAAAGATGAGTGCAGCAATCGGAACTGACATCAGCCCGGCGAGAACTCCGGCCAACAGGATCGCGACGATGGGGTGCAACCCACCAAAGATCGAAAGCGCGAACAGCATGTAGCCGCCAAAGCCAACAAAGGCCTGCTGCCCTACGGACACAAGACCAGCATAGCCCGCCATCAGGTTCCAGAGGCAGGCGAGAGACAGATACAGGAAAATCTCACCCAAAAGCCGCAGATCAGCGCGGCCCGCCCACCAAGGGGCGGCAGCGAGGACAATCAGCGCAAGCGCGGCGATGATCATCGCGACGCGAGAGGCAGAGGTGGCGCGCGTGACAGTATTCAATGCTCAACCCTCGGGAACATGCCGTTCGGGCGCACGGCAAGAACGACAAGGAATGCGATGTGACCCGCCAGAACCTGCCAGCCGGGGTCGATCTTGGCCCCGATGGTTTGCGCCACGCCAAGGATGACGCCGCCTGCCAATGTACCCCAGATGTTGCCGAGGCCGCCGATGATCACCGCCTCGAACCCGAATATCAGCCGCCCACCGCCGATGGCTGGATCAAAGCTGGTCCGAACGCCGAGCAAGATGCCAGCAATGGCGGTAACTGCCAGGGCAAGTGCCATGGCGAGGCCGTATATGTGGGCTTTGTTCAGACCCATCAGCTGTGCGATGTCCTGATTGTCTGAAACGGCGCGAAACCCGCAACCCAGAGCGGTCGAATAAAAGATCCATTGCAGCCCGGCGATCACGACGATGGCTATGCCAAAGGTGAGCAGTGGCAACACACCCAGGGATAGCCCGCCGACAGCTATGCTCGCGGTCTCCACCGCTCCGGCATTCAGCTTTTGCGGATCGGCTGTGTACCCTTCCAGCAAAGCGTTCTGGACGATCACGGACAGACCGAACGTCACCAGCAGTGGGGGCAGAATGTCACTGCCAAGGGTCTGGTTCAGCAAGCCCCGCTGCAGGATATAGCCTATGCCGGCCATGGCGGGCATGACGATCAGCAGCGCCACAAAAGGGTGCACTCCAAGGAGGATCGTTGTGCTGAGGCCAAGGTAGGCCGCGAGGATAATGAGATCGCCATGGGCAATGTTGACAAGACGCATCACGCCGAAAATCAGCGACAGCCCGGCCGCAAAGAGCGCGTATAGTCCGCCCAGCAGGATGCCCTGCACGATGGCATTGATCCATTCGATCATGCGTCTACTCCGAAATAGGCGGCGGTGATCTGGTCGCGCGTGATGTCTTCGACCCGGCCGGTCAGCGACACGCGGCCCTCTTGCAGGCAATAGACCCGCGAGGATACGGCGAGTGCCTTGGTGATGTCCTGCTCCACGATCAGGGCGGTCATACCGCCTGAGATGATGCTGGGCAGTGCGTCATAGATCGATTTGATGATGACGGGGGCCAGGCCAAGGCTGATTTCGTCAAAAAGGATCAGTTCAGGGTTGCTCATCAGCGCTCGGCCGATGGCGACCATCTGTTGCTGCCCGCCCGACAGAGACGTCGAGGCTTGGCTGCGCCGCTCTTTGAGGATCGGAAACAGATCGTAAACGGCGTCGAGCGACCATGGCCCGGGCCTGCCGACTGTACTTCCCAACCGCAGATTTTCTTCAACCGAAAGCGAGGGAAACAACTGGCGCCCTTCTGGGACCAGCGCAATTCCGGCATAGGCCACCTGATCGGCGCGCAGTTCGCCAATCGCCTGACCCTTGAACGTGACCTGCGCCGCTTCGTTTCTGAGCAGCCCCGAAATTGAACGCATCAGCGTCGTCTTGCCCGCACCGTTCGCCCCAATGATGGCGATCACTTCGCCCGCCGCGATGTCCATGTCGAGGCCGAACAGGGCCTGAAAGTCTCCGTAATGGGCATCAAGCCCGCTGAGTTTCAGCAGCGGATCAGACATCCGGGTCGACCCCCAGATAGATTTCCCGGACTTCGGCGCTTTCCATGATGGCTTTGGGTGCGCCTTCGGCAATCTTTTTGCCAAAGTCGATCACGATCAGCCGTTCAACCACGGCCAGCAGCGCGTGCACCACATGTTCGATCCAGATGATGGTGGTTCCGCCCGCATGTACACGCTTGATCGTATCGATCAGGGCGATGCATTCGGAGTCCGTCAGCCCGCCCGCAATTTCGTCGAGCAGCAACAATTTGGGTTTGGCCGCCAATGCCCGCGCCATTTCCAGCCGCTTGCGCTCCAGCAAGGTGAGCGCTCCTGCGCGCACGTTGGCCTTGGGCAGAAGGCCCGTGTCTTCGAGGATGGAGAGCACATGGGCCTCTGCCTCGTGACCGCGCAGGCCTGCGCCCTCGATTGCGCCGACCAGCGCGTTTTCAAAAACGGTCATGCCCCCAAAAGGTTGGGGCACCTGAAAGGACCGCGCGATGCCAAGTTTGCAGCGCCGCGCGGCCGAAGTGTTTGAGATGTCCTGACCTGCAAAGGCAATCTGCCCGGCGTCCGGGCCAAGTGCCCCGGTGATCAGGTTGAACAGGGATGTCTTGCCCGCCCCGTTGGGTCCTAAAATACCCACGGCCTCGCCCTGAGCGATGTCAAAGCTTGTGTCGTCGGCGACCACGACGGCGCCGAACGACTTTTTGAGGCCCGAGATGGACAGGAGGGCGGACACCTGAGTTTAGCCCAGCAGCTGGAGTTCACCGCCCACAGGGATGGCCGGGGCGTGCTTGTTGTTTGTGATCACCAACTCGACCCCGTCGCCTGCCGCTTGCCATTGGCCCGACACCAGTGGTGTTTTGGACACGTTCGGCACTGGCCCGTTGGACCAATTCACATCGCCCACAATAGTCGACATGTTTGTGCCTTTGATGGCGGCCGCGATGGCATCCGGATCGTCCAGATCCTCGGCGCGGCTGATCGTGTCTGCGACGACTTCGAACAGCGCGTGCTTGAACCCGATGGGTTGGGTCCATGGGCGGCCCGTGGCTTCTGTGAAGCCAGCAGCCAGATCGCCCGCAGACGTGCCTGTGAGGGACGAGCTGAACGGATGGCTTGGTGACCACCAGATTTCCGAGGTGAGGCCGATGCCGCGATCGCCCAGTGCCTCGATGGCGGATGGGAACAGCAGAGCCTTGCCGATGGTCGCAACCTTTGGATTGAAGCCTTGTTGTGCGGCCTGCGCCCAGAAGGTCCCAAAGTCCGGTGGAATCATCACGCCCGTGACAATCTCGCATCCCGCATCTTTGAAGGCCGCGATATAGTTCGAGAAATCGTCGTTCAGCGGCTGATACCGGCCCGGATCAACCAGGTCGAACCCTTGCTCGGCCAGCGGGCCGGGCAGTCCAAGTTTCGGATCACCCCACGCGTTACCGTCTGCGTCGTTGGGGAACAGACCGCCGACCTTCTTGGCGACGCCCGCGTCGTTCCACAAACCGGTAAAGTTGGCGATGATGTCCTCGAGGCCCCAGAAGAAGTGGTAGGTGTAGCGGAAGCCTTCCGCCGGATTGCCACCACGGCCAAAGAAGTACGGCTGCCACGGGGCGTCCGTGGTCACACACGGCACTTCGTTGATCTCGGCCTGGTCTGCGACCGGGTTCGTGGTGTCCGGGGTCGCGGCGGCAGTGATGATGTCGACTTCGTCTGACAGGATCAGTTCGGCGGCGACTTCGGCAGCACGGTTGGGGTTGGACTGGCTGTCTTTCTTGATGATCTCGACGTCGTAAGCCTTGCCATTGTTCATGACACCGCCGGCAAACTTGGCCTTTAGCCCTTCGATGATGTAGTCATCGGCTTCGGCGAACCCGGCAAGTGGGCCCGTTGTCGGGGTCACAAATCCGACGCGAATTTTGGGGTTGGCTGCATAGGCGCGTGTGGATGTCAGGATGGCTGGCGTTGCCACTGTTGCGGCCAGCCCGCCCAGAACGGCGCGTCTGTTTGTTTTGAGTGTCATTTGATATTCCTCCCAGAATTGTCAGTGCTTTAGTCGGGCAATATCGCCTCTAGTTTTTGCAGGTGTTCGGCCACGCGCGCTTTGGTGCGGGCCAGGTCTTCGGTCCTCCATTCCCGAAATCCAGCCCCGGCGGCCATACCCGTGCGTCCCTGATCAAGCAGGGACTGTAGGTGGGATGAGGGCGCAGGTGAGGCCTCCAAGTCAAACAAAACTTGGCGGTGAATGTCCTGGGTCAACTCAATCCCGACCAGATCAGCGTTTTCGAGCGGCCCGAGGACTGCCAGACGGCGGCCAAAACTGGCCTTGACCACATCATCGACCGCTTCGGCGGTGCAAATTCCGTTTTCGACCAGACTGATCGCCTCGCGCCACAGCGCATGTTGCAAACGGTTGCCGATAAACCCGGGCACATCCTTTTCCACCATCACCGGAGTCTTGCCGGCCTCGCCAAGCAGGGTGACCATCCCGTCCGCGAGGGTGGGATCGGTCCATTCGGTTTTGACCACTTCGACCAGCGGGATCATGTGCGGTGGGTTCCACCAATGGGTGCCCATGGCACGATGACGACCCTGCAGACCCTCCATGATCTTGGTGATCTGGATGACCGAAGTATTGGATGCCAGGACCGCACTTTCGGGTGCGTGGGTTTCGATCTCGGCAAAGATCGACTGTTTGAGTTCCAGCTTTTCTGGTGCAGCCTCGAAGACATAGTCGGCTTTTAGAACCGCATCTTTCACCGTCCCGGCCAAGTCGATGCGTCTGAGGGCGTTGGCGATGTCGGCTTCATCTGCACCCAGCAGCGCCATACTTTCGGAGACGCGCGCTGGCACGCTGTTCAGCATATCCGGGTTCGGGTCCGTGACGGCCACATCGTGCCCCGCGCGCGCAAAGGTCAGCGCGATGCCATGGCCCATCAGGCCGCCGCCTATGACAGCAATCCGGCTCATCCTGCGGTGTATCCACCATCTGCATAGAGGATGTGCCCGGTGTAGAAATCAGATGCTTTGGAAGACAGGAACAATAGCGGCCCCGCAAGATCTTCAGGTTCGCCCAAACGTCCCTTGGGCACACGGGCAAGGAAGCCGCTGCGCACCGTCTTTGCGTGGTCGTCGTCCCCAAACATCCACGCGGTGAGGGGAGAGCGGAAGACAGTTGGTGCGATGGCGTTTACTGTGATACCGGTGGGGCCAAGCTCGCAGCCGAGCGCCTTGGTGATCCCATCGACGGCGGCCTTTGAGGCGCAATAAGCGGTGTATCCGGCCGGGTGACCAAGCAAACCGCGGGCCGAGGACATCAGAACAATCTTGCCCCCATCCCCTTGTGCCTGCATCTGCGTGCTGGCGGCGCGGGCCATGAGCCAGCTTTGGGTGACGTTGGCGTCCATGACATTGTCGAAGGTCGAAGGTTCCATTTCGCCGATCTTGGCGACCTTGTTCATGCCGGAGGCCACAACCAGAATGTCGATACGGCCAAAGGTGGCAACAGTTTCGGCAATCAGCGCCTCACAAGCGTCTTCAGAGTCGGGGCGGGCATTGATCTGGTGCGTCTCGCCTTTGCATGTGCCGGCAACTTCGGCCATCGCTTGGGCGTTGCCGGCGGCCAGAACGACCTTGGCTCCGGCACCGGACAAACAGCGTGCGGCGACGGCGCCGAAGGCTCCCGAAGCCCCTGTAATCAGGGCGACCTTGCCCGAGATGTCGAAGAAAGAAAGCGGATTGTCGAGACTCATTTCGGGCGTCCTCCTTCGGGATAGGGGATGACAACGAGCATCTTGCAGATGTGATTGCTCCGGTTTTCGATCTTGCGCACTTCGCCCGGCGGAATTGTGCAGCTGTCCATCGCACCCAGCACAGTGTCGATGCCGTCGATGGTGACTGTCATCTCGCCCTCGATCACCACATAGACCTTTTCAAAAGGGGTCGCGTCGGGCCCAGCCCCGCCGCCGGGGAGAAACTGGGAAAAGCCAATCCACTGGTTTTCGGGGCCGCCATCTTCAAACCCCTGCAACCGCAGCCCTGTCACGCCCCAATGATTGGGGACCTTATAAGGGGTGGCATCGTCGAAACGTTTGACCAACATCGCATGTCCTTTCCGGTCAGCTCTGGCGGATTGAAATCCGCCTTACGCAGGGGCAGTAAGGCGGAGGTGTCCTCCGCCCTCCGGCTTAGAAATCCGCGCCTGCTTCGATCCGGTACGCCTGATCCTTGTCCATCATAGCAACCAGACGGATGATGCACCCGTCACCGCGATCCCAGTTCCATGGGAAGAAGGCAAAGGTCACGCGTTTGCCTGTGACCCGGTCCAGATCGCCACCTACGTTTTCGATGCCGAGGATACCGTTCTTGAACAGTTTCTGATGCACTGGTTCCCATTCAGGGAAATCAACTTCCCATGGGGTGCCGCCGGACCATTCCAGGTACTCGGCCTCAAGATGCGGCAGGATAGGACCGTTGCGCTGCGGACCGATGGCCGTGGCAAGCGGGTGGTCATTGGCCTGCGTGTCATGGCCAACCACCTTCACGCCTTTTTCGACCATCCAATCGGCAGCCGATGGGACAAGGCCGGGGCAATAGGCAAAGTAGTCGCCGTCTTCATATTGTTTGTGCCAGCCGGTGTTGATGATCAGGACGTCATTCTTGCGAATGGCGTGGCCGCAGGCTTTTTCCAGATCGTCCGCCGTAATCTGCTCCCACTTCTTCTTTGGGATGCTGACCACCAGACCCGAGCCAAAGAAGTGTGGCAACGGGACCTCGTCGATGAACGGGGTGCCCTGAACCACGTGCGCGGGCGCATCGATGTGAGTGGTGACGTGCATGGTAGTGGTGATGGTCTGGGACAGAACCCCGGACTTGGCCATGTAGTGTTTCCGGTCGATCTGCACGTCCTTGAAGTACGGCCAGTTGGGGCATTGGAACCCATAGCGGTGGCTGAGGTTCACAAACTCCAGCCCCATGTCGTTATTGTCGTTTTCCTGAAAAT
>Ga0213865_10003091_pt1 | contig 10297 bp, 9 predicted proteins | sample PICome_6_FD_160100 | JGI IMG/M metagenome (GOLD analysis project Ga0213865, IMG submission 160100) | Coastal seawater microbial communities near Pivers Island, North Carolina, United States - PICO282 | ecosystem: Environmental > Aquatic > Marine > Coastal | place: USA: North Carolina | collected... | reverse complement strand
TCTTATATGGCTTTGCGATATTTTAATCCAGTTGGCGCTCACGCTAGTGGTGAAATTGGAGAGGATCCAAACGGTATTCCAAACAACCTCTTCCCATATGTTGCGCAGGTAGCAGTTGGGCGAAGAGAGGCGCTAACAATATTTGGGAATGATTATCCCACTTTAGATGGAACTGGTGTGCGGGACTATATCCACGTCGTTGATTTGGCTCGTGGGCATGTCGCAGCTCTGGACTATGTCATAAATAATCCGGCTATGGGTTTCGATGCAGTAAATTTGGGCACCGGCTTTGGTAGTTCAGTCATAGACGTGTGTGATGCTTTTGAAAAAGTATCTGGCAAGCAAATACAACGAACTGTTGGGCCGCGTCGAGAGGGAGATGTTGCTGCCTACTGGGCAGATCCCGAAAAAGCGGCTCAATTGCTTTCTTGGAGGGCTGAGTTAAACCTGCTTCAAATGTGTGAAGATGGATGGCGTTGGCAGTCGGCCTACCCGAATGGCTATGTAGATATGGACTCAGTGCGAACACCTGAAAGTTTATGAAGGACTAAGCAAAGAGGGAGAGATAAAGCTACCATCAATGCCATCGCGACGAATGGTGTGACCTGGCTTTCTCCAATATACTGAGCCGCAAGAAGTTTTGCGGACCCCATTCCAATACCTACTGAAATCGCAGGCATTAGAGCTTGTGCCGCTCCTAGCTCGGCCTCTGGTACCCGACGTCGCAAGAATGCAAGCGATATCAAGTGTGTGAGGGCGAAGGTGAGGACATGTAGGCTTTGAACAAAAATCAGACCCACCCAGCCGTCAACGTGCGGCCACATAAGCCATCTGGTTATCGCAGCTATTGAGCATAGCGCCAGGAGCGGCGCTGCTCTTGAATCGGTCAACGCTTTGGGTGCGATTAAGAAAAATATGATTTCTGCAACAACTCCCCAGCCAATAAGGCTGTAAATTTGACCTGACCCAAAACCCCATTCACGCCAGATGGGTACGGCATAAATATAGTATGCACCATGTGATCCATGAATAAGCATGATTATGGCGTAGAAGGCAATAAATCTAGGCTGAGATAGCAGGCGGCCAAAAGTAAAGAATTTTTCCAAGATTGGGGCGGGTATGTGGCGTGGCTGAGGTGGCAAAGCCGCTAGGCTAAACCCCACAGCAAGAACAAAAAATGCAATTACAGGATAAAAAAGCATCATTATGCGTTCTTCACTAAGCGTAGCGGTAAATAGAATAATGAGTGTGAAGGAAATAGACCCAAGAGCCCGAACGCGAGCGTAAGGGATCAGGTCTCGGCTCACATATGGTTGGAGATGCGCGTCAACAAGGTTCGTTAAAGGGATGAATGCAAAAGAGATTAATGCAAGCGCCACTCCTAGCGCCCATGTTTGTGCTGTTAGCCCAAGGAAAATATATCCAAGTACGGCAATACAAAAATAAACTAAGTATAGCCTTCGGTTGAATCCTTGCCAGTCAGCGAGTAATCCAGCCAGTAATATACCGACTACGAAGAAAAGATCTGCTGAGCCTTGAAGTCGCCCCGCTGTCGCGGGATCTACGCCGCGGGTACCTAACCAGTCAGTCATATTAAATAGCTGAAAAGCCGTTACCGAAAAGAAGAAAATGTAGAACAGAGAGGCCGAAAAACCTGTGCGCCAAGCAAGGCTTTTCCAAGTGATGTTCATGCGGTGGTGCTATCACCTTCGGATGCGAGGGCTGAGCGTAAAACATATGCGGGAATATGCGTCTCAAAGGCTTTCTTTGCTTTAGCTAATAAATCTTTATCCATATCCCATCCAGCAAATACGAAAGGAGCGGTGTCGAAACCTGTTCCTTTGCCCTTTGATTTGGTGGTTGGCGTTAAGAGTACGTCACGCTCTATGCTTTGACCTATCAGCTTTTCAATTGACTCAACATGCTCTGCCTCAGATTGGCTTGCCAGAGTAAATGCACGACCTTGTTTTCCAGCCCTGCCTGTCCGACCAATCCGATGGACGTAGTCTTCTGCATGATGCGGGACGTCGAAATTCACTACTAAGGGCAAATCATTTATATCGATACCACGCGCCGCAACATCTGAGCATACCAGAACTTGGACATTTTTTTCCTTAAACGCGTTTAGCTTTTCTAGCCTCTTCGGTTGAGTCATGTCTCCGTGCAACGGTGCCGATGTATAGCGCTTTTCTTGTAGTGCATTGACTAAGTCATCTATGTCACGTTTCCGATTGCAAAAAACTATGCACTGCTCCCCGCCTGGTTTTCCGAGGATTGATGCCAGTGCCTTGCGTTTCCCCTTGTAAGCTACCTCTATAATGCGTTGGGTTATCGTTTCACTAGTTGTAGACTGTCTAGCAACTTCCACTTGCTTTGGATTAGTAAGAAAGGTGTCACAAAGCCGCCGAATTTCAGGTGCCATTGTAGCGCTGAAGAAAAGTGTTTGCGGTTTACGAGACTTACCGCCTTGTACCAGCTGAGCGATTCTTTCAATGTCTGGGATAAATCCCATATCAAGCATTCTGTCAGCTTCATCGACTACAAAAATTTGGACATCATTAAGTAAAATCGCTCCTCGCTCAAAAAGGTCCAATAACCTGCCCGGAGTAGCGATTAGAACATCTGTGCCTTTAGTGAGAGCATCTTCTTGCTCTCGCATAGATTCCCCACCAATTAACAGTGCCATTGAGAGACTATGATTTGCTGTGTAGGCATCGAAATTCTCAGCAATTTGCGCTGCTAATTCCCTTGTTGGTGACACAATCAAAGATCTTGGCATCCGAGCCCGTGCTCGGCCCTCTGCTAAAACATCTATCATTGGCAGCACAAATGCTGCAGTTTTGCCGGTGCCGGTTTGGGCAATCCCAATAAGATCTCTCCCCATAAGCACAGAAGGGATAGACTTAGCCTGTATAGGTGTTGGATGGTTGTAGCCTTTGGCATTCAGTGCATCAAGCAATGGGTCTGAGAGCCCTAAATCGATGAAAGTGGTGGATTGATCCAAGCTGATTATGTCCATATAATGAGGGGAAGGGGTTGGACTAGAGTCCGACTTTTGGTTCAAATAATTGATTAAAGCGCAAAAGTAAAGCTGGCTTTCGTTTTTGGGATTATTAAAGACTTCAAAATGGCCTTAGTCTTTATCCCCGGTCTCAGTAATACTGCAGCAATTTACACCAGAATTAAAAAAGAATTGGGTGACTTCGATTATCACGATATTTCCTTGGTTCGCCCTTCAGTAAAAAATTTTGATGAGATGTTGCGTGCTGTAAAACTAGATCTGCCAATAGGGCCGTTTAACCTAGTTGGTTTTTCAATGGGCGGTTATGTGGCACTGGCTTTGGCATTGGATCCACTTATTCCGGTTAATAGTTTAGTTCTTATAAACACACGTGCCGTCGATGATGACGAATTAGAGGTGGCTCAGCGCAGCCGAACGATAAAGCTTTTGAGCAGTCCAAAGGTTCGGTTTGAAGGGATGACTTGGGGCTTCTATCAGACTTTAGTTGGCAAAGCGCATCGAAATGATCGTAAATTATTTGAAGAGGTGAGATCGCAGGCCTTGCAAGTAGGTGCTGCTGCAACGGTAGCTCAACTAAGAGCAAACCAAACTAGGCCAGACATGACAAGGTTCCTTGGTAAAGTATCAGTGAAAACTCTTCTAATTTCAGGCTCTGAAGATACTCTTATACCTGCTCAAAGAGGATTGGAACTATCTGCGGGCATAGCTGGCTCAGAGCTTCATGTACTAAAGGGTTGTGGTCACCTAGGCCCTTTGGAGCAACCAGCAGAAATTGCAAATTTGATAAAGCAGTTTCTTTATCGGCGAGGAGATAAATTTTTCTAAGAACTAAATTTTTGAATGAAATAACGGTATAGAAACGCCGCAATCACGATGGTGGCCGTTCCTTGATATGTAAGGGCTTCAACTAACTTTACTGCGTTATTGAAGACTGCAGTAACAAATGTACCGCTGGTGTCCCCCAAGAAAATGTACACTAAAATAGTTACTAAAGTCGCAACAAATCCAATCTCTGCTACTTTCCACAAGAAATCAATTGCTTGGGAAAGTGAGCGTTTGATAGCGGACATTACTTAGATCTATTTCCTTGGGGGATAGATGCCTTTACTTCTTGTCAAATAACCACAAGACAACACCTAAAGAGATGAGACCGGCTAAGCCAGCGCCACCGAGATCTTCAACAAGTGAAGTGATGTTGCCAACAACATCGCCCAAGAAGGCCATGTTATTCGCGCCAACGAGTAGTGAAGCAACAATTGCTAGGGCAAGAAGTGCTAAACCAGCATCGGTTAGCGCTGCTACAGATTTTTTAATCTTATCAATCATAGTTTCCTCCAATAAGATTTTATTGTAGAGACATCTTGTCTCAGGGGGCGCTTTAACCCCGAGTCGTGTGAAAATCTAGTAAAATCAACTACTTATATCATTTGAGATAAATCAATGACTTAATTAGGTCTTTAACGATTCTACTCGATTGCATGCAAAAAGCTTTCCACAGGGAGTTTTCCTTGGAGGTATTTCTTTCCGGGGTATGGTGAATAATCTTAAGATTCTCTGCACCAGTTTCTACCCTTGAAGAAAGACAAGCGTCTTTGACGAGACACCTCATGCCGCGTTAGCACCTCATCCTCATTGAGATCTATTTCTTCAAATGCAGATATAACATTACTCTGCATGTCTTCGAGCGTCACAGGGTAAGTTACGCACTGCTGGAAAAAATTTATGCCAAGTGAGGTTTGGCGGGCATTTCTTATAGTTTCGGCTTCTGTTTTGCTCAGAATTCCATCATCATTGGCATCTGCCACTTCAAACCGATCAGTGACCAGTTGTAAGATATCTTCATTAGTTAAGAAGCCATTGTCATGACTTTCTGCAGCTACTGTTGGTGTAAGCTTCCCAAAAATAAGGGCCGCCAGGGCAAAGCTCATATTTCTTGTGTATTTCATGGATTAGTTCCTTAAGTTGAGCCCTCGTGGGCAGTTCGTAGGAGGTCGTAGCGACCTACGCTCCTCTACGGTGTTAAGAGCTTGAACATCCCTTGGAGGGTGAAATCGCCTATAAAATACCTTATTCTCTAAACATCCAGATCCTGCACAAATCCAGCATTTGCTTGGATGAAATCAAATCGGTGTTCGGCTTTCTTGCCCATAAGATTGTCAACTAAATGATCGAGCGGAATGTCTATTCCTACCATATCAGAAGTGGCAAACGCTCCGTCTCTCATCGTAACTTTATACAAATTACGACTGTCTGGCCGCATTGTAGTTTCTCTGAGTTGAGCAGGGAGCATCTCGCCTAAACCCTTAAATCGAGATATGTCTACCTTGCCTGCACCTGAAAACTCTGTCTCTAAAAGTTCGTCTTTATGCGCATCATCTCGCGCATACGCGGACCGTCCACTTCTGCTTAAGCGGTAAAGTGGTGGACTAGCTAGGTATAAGTGTCCAGCTTCGATCATTGGGCGCATTTGCGTGTAAAAGAGTGTCATCAACAGGCTAGCGATATGAGCTCCATCAACATCTGCATCAGTCATAATAATGACTTTTTCATACCGCAAATCAGCGAGATCAAAAGTTTTTCCAAGTGTTACGCCTAACGCTTGACATAGATCAGTTATTTCAGAATTTGCACGGATTTTATCTGCTGTCGCTGAAGCGACGTTCAGGATTTTGCCTCTTATTGGCAACACTGCTTGAGTTTCTCGGTTTCTCGCCTGCTTAGCAGAACCACCTGCTGAATCACCTTCAACAATGAAAATTTCTGTATTCTCCTGCGATGCTTTGGAGCAGTCTGCAAGTTTTCCTGGTAAACGCAGTTTCTTCGTGGCTGATTTGCGTTTGAGTTCTCTGTCTTGCTTTTTAGCTAAGCGCTCTTCTGCCCTTAAAATAGCAGAATCAAGTATGGCACGTGCAGTCTGAGGCTCACCTGCCAACCAGGTATCAAAGCGGTCACGAAGCGCGGTTTCTACTAATTTGGTAGCATCAGGGCTATTTAGTTTTTCTTTAGTTTGGTTCTGAAACTGAGGGTCTTGAAGGAATAGAGATAGCACGGCAAAGGTGCCGCTCATTACGTCATCAGGTGTAACTTGTGCAGCTTTTCTGATGCCGCCCATATCTCCATAAGCCTTTAAGGCTTTTGCAAGAGCAGCGCGCAAACCTGCTTCATGTGTACCGCCCTGAGAGGTATGAATTGTGTTAGCGAAAGATATAGTTTGACCATCATCACTTTTGGGCCATGCGATTGCCCAGTCTACCTTTCCTGGTTGATCAACAAAATTTAGTGATCCTGCGAAGACTGCCTCTCCAATTCGCTCGTCGGTGCTTATTTCACCATTTAAGAAATCTTCAACTCCGCCAGGGAAATGAAGAATTGCGTCCGTTGGGATTACGCTTCCCTCAGAGATTAGTGATGGGTCGCAGCGCCAGATGATCTGGGTTGCTCTAGTAAGAAAGGCTTTATTGCGGACCAGAGTAAAAACTCTCTCGGCACGCAGGCGTCCCTTCGAGCCAAATATTTCGGGATCAGGTAAGAAATGGACCAATGTGCCTCTTCTATTTGGCGCACCCCCAAGGTCTTGAAGGGGTTGGCTTGTCACGCCTTGCGTAAACTTAATGTCTACTAATTTTTTTTCTCGTGCCACTTCGATATGCATCCAGGCGGATAGTGCATTGACAACCGACAAGCCAACACCATGCAGTCCCCCAGCTGTCTGGTAAGCCCCTTGTTTAAACTTACCACCAGACATCAGTTTAGTTGCAGCGATTTCTACGGTAGGCTTGTCTTTAAATTTTTTGTGTGCCGCCGTCGGAATACCTCGACCATTATCGCCAATACTAATTGATCCATCGTCAAACATGCTCACCATTATTTTGGTAGCATGGCCCGCGACAGCTTCATCGATTGAATTATCAAGGATTTCAGACACTAAATGGTGCAGGGCGCGGTCATCCGTTGAACCTATGTACATCGCTGGTCTTAAACGTACGTGTTCAACGTCCTCGAGCACTTCTATAGCATCAGCATTGTAGTCGGCAGAGGCTTGATGATTTAGTAAATCGGACATCTAAATTGCGTACTACTTTCCAGTATAGAAAGGCAAGAAATTCAATTATTTACAGTGAAATGTTTGCGCTGGCTTTCGTAACTAAATCTGAAATTTGTACGCCAACATCATGCCAGCTCTTAAAAGGCCAGTCTGCATTGCTATCTTTTGGGCGAGAAGCAATAAGTGTCTTAACGGCAAGGCCCATACGCCCATAACGCATTATTCCGCCCTGGAAGCCACTGATTCCTATGCCTCCATCAAATAAATCTCTCTCATCCATTCCAACCAAAATTACTTGATTGGGTCTAACTTTTGATAATCTAACTGCTGCTTTAGCCATGGGACCCGGAACCAAGTTGCCGCCTAGCTGGGCATCTTGTTTGCCGCTTGGTGTTTCAAATATGAGCGTTCCGGGTGTATCTTCTAACTCACGTAGCAATCGCAAAGTGCGTCTAACTTCCATTTTCCAACGCCTCCGGCAGCATTCGAAGCGACCTGAGGGTGTATCCGGAAACACTTTGACGACATTTGAGATGGACTGAATGGCGCCAATAGCCGGCAAGTCAGAGACTTCTGGGCTAAGCTTATGACCAAGGGTTGTTATCCAAGGCCCAAGGAGGGTGTTGGCTTTTGTTCCAAACTCCATCGGGTCTAGCAATCCAAGAGACTTCGCTCGAGCTGCTTCAGATGGATTACGAGCGCAATAAACTGCAAGTGCTCTATGAAGCATTACAATCAAAAAACCTTGGCTCATCCACGTTGCATGATTGCAAATTATGCGCACGCCAGATTTTTCTAGCTGATCTAGTAGACCAGGCAAAACTGGCATCCACGTCTCTACTATTTCTTCTCTGTTTTTTACAAAGGCTAAACCCTGAGCATGAGTAAAAGCACTTATATTGGCATCTGGAATTCTTGGGTAGTGAATTTTCGTCATTCGATCCCAGGCTAGCTCGTACCTAGTCCCATAAAGAGCAAATTGGTAAATCCAATTCCAGTAGTTGAAAGCCAGATCGAAGTCATAGAGAGGCTCTATGCTTAATTTGATTTCAGCTAGCGCCGCATCGAAAAGTGCTTTAGGTGCCCACGAAAGATTATTTAAGGTCTCAGCATGCTCGGGGTCTGACCCAAAAGCGCTAAGCGTTTTTTCATGGATCCGCTCGAGTGAATCGACGGTTAGACTGTACCCGGGACACAAATCTTCTGGAAAAATTGATGGATGGTCCAAATTTAGCTCGAAATAGTTATCTTATTGGACTCTATGACGGGCAGAGCCAATCATCGCAAGAAGAATGGAGCCAAGTCGTTATCGCAATCAGCTAGGTTACGCTCAGAATAAGTTTTTGGGTTGGCTGTGACTGCACTGGGTAGGTCAAAAAAAGTGGCCACCGAGGGGTGGCCACTTTTATTTTTAGGAGAGAAAACCCCTGGTGTTCAACAAGAGTAATACATCTGGAATTCGACTGGGTGAGGGCTGTGTTCAAAGTTTATGACTTCTTCCATTTTCAACTCGATGTATGCGTCAATTTGATCTTTAGTAAATACGCCACCTTCCAGAAGGAACTCGAAGTCATTTTCAAGTGACTCTAGAGCCTCGCGAAGCGAGCCACAGACTTGTTTAATCCCGCGCTCGTCCCGTTCTGCATCCGTAAGTTCGTAAAGATCGTCGTCTTGGCTTGACCCAGGATCTATCTTATTTTTGATTCCATCGAGGCCCGCCATCAACATTGCTGAGAAAGCGAGGTATGGGTTTGCCGTTGGGTCAGGGAAGCGAACCTCCATTCTCTTTGCCTTTGGTGAATTACCGAAAGGAATTCGGATTGAGGCAGACCGGTTGCGAGCAGAATATGCGAGCATGACCGGCGCTTCGTAGCCTGGGATCAATCTCTTGTAGGAGTTTGTAGAAGGGTTGGTAAACGCGTTGAGCGCACGTGCGTGCTTTAAAATTCCACCAATGTACCAGAGTGCTTCTTGTGATAGCCCTGCATATTTGTCGCCCGCAAATAGTGGTTTGCCATCTGACCATATAGACTGGTGGCAGTGCATCCCCGTTCCATTATCGCCTTTAACTGGCTTGGGCATAAAGGTTGCGGTTTTTCCATAGGAGGCCGCTACATTATGTACGACGTATTTATATAGCTGCACTTTGTCGGCAATATCGGTCATTGTCGAGAAGGTTATTCCTAGCTCATGTTGAGCAGGCGCGACCTCATGATGGTGCTTGTCCATTTTCACGCCCATGTCCAGAAGTACCGATGTCATTTCAGCGCGGATATCACCGGCAGAGTCAACAGGTGCAACAGGGAAGTAACCACCTTTGACACCTGGGCGGTGGCCCATGTTGCCGCCTTCCATCTCATCACCAGAGGCCTCAGGAGACTCTTCCGAATAGAATTCGTAGAAGCTTCTGTTCATTTCAACTGAGAATCTGACATCATCGAAAACAAAGAATTCAGGCTCTGGACCAAATACCACTGTGTCACCAAAACCTGCATCTTTTACATACTGCTCTGCTTTTTCAGCAATTGAGCGAGGGTCACGCTCGTAGCGCTCTCCAGAAATCGGATCGTAAATAGTGCAGAAGACAATTGCTTGAGGTTGAGCAGAAAATGGGTCCATGACTGCTGTCGAAAGATCCGGTTTCAAAACCATGTCGGACTCATTGATGCCTTTCCATCCTGCGATGGAAGAGCCATCAAACATGAAGCCTTCTTCCATCTCTTCTTCACCACACTCTCCAACATACATTGAGAGGTGCTGCAATTTTCCCCTTGGGTCTGTAAACCGAAGGTCTACATACTGAACGTCGTTTTCATCGACCAATTTTTTAAAATCCGCGTATGACATTGAAGTCTCCTTAGTTTGCGTGCTTGATTATTTGCTGTTTTGTTTAAAGCGCGGCTGCGCCAGTTTCGCCGGTGCGAATGCGATGAGCCGTATCGATGGTGGAGACAAACACTTTTCCATCTCCGATTTTATCAGTTTTGGCGGCGGCCATGAGCGCTTCGACTACCTTATCGGCGATCGCATCATCGACGACCGTTTCTATTTTAATCTTTGGCAGAAAGTCCACCACGTATTCTGCGCCACGATACAATTCCGTATGACCTCTTTGACGGCCAAAACCTTTGGCTTCGAGGACAGTAAGCCCCTCTACACCACAGGCTTGAAGTGCGTCTTTCACGTCATCTAATTTGAATGGTTTAATAATTGCTTCGATTTTTTTCATA